>LXNJ01000154.1_pt1 | contig 49373 bp, 40 predicted proteins | sample 809081 | NCBI WGS metagenome assembly LXNJ01 (sample SAMN04870510, study PRJNA318959) | sponge metagenome | biome: sponge; feature: marine sponge reef; material: water | host: Petrosia ficiformis | place: Greece: Milos, Mediterranean Sea | collected 2013-05-29 | depth 5-7 m | reverse complement strand
AGATCCCTCCCTGCACCCCGCCGGAGTGGTTCGAAAGAGTGCGCGGCCTGCCGTCGGGCCCCGCCACGAACGGGTCATTGTGCTCGATCCCCGTCATCGAGGCGGCGGCAAAACCACTCCCGATCTCGAACCCGCGGGCGGCCGGGAGCGACAGGAGGGCCTTGGCCAGGTCGGCCTCGAGCTTGTCGAACACGGGATCACCCAGGCCGACCGGCACGCCGCGAGCCACGCAGGACACCACCCCGCCGAGGGAGTCGCCGCGGCGGCGCGCCTCTTCGATCGCCGCGACCATGAGGTCCGCCGCCTCGGGGTCGCCGCAGCGCGTCGGCGACGCCTCGACCGACTCCGAGGTGACGGTCGACGGCTCGGCCCCCGAGCGGATCTCGTGCACCTGTGCCACCCAGGCCACCACCTGCACGTCGCAGGCAACCGCCAGAAGCCGGCGCGCCACGGCCCCTGCGGCGACGCGCGCCGCGGTCTCCCGGGCGCTGGCGCGGCCGCCTCCCTGCCAGTTCCGGATGCCGTACTTGGCCTCGGTCACGTAGTCGGCATGGGAGGGCCGGTAGACCTCGCGCAGGTGCTCGTAGGCCTCGGGCCGGGCATCGGTATTGGGGATCAGCATCCCGATGGGCGTTCCGAGCGTCCGCCCCTCGAACGTGCCCGACAGGATCCGGACACGGTCTGCCTCGTCGCGCTGGGTGGTCAGGCGACTCTGGCCCGGGCGACGGCGGTCCAGATCGACCTGCACGTGCTGAGGTTCCAGGGTCAGGCGCGGCGGGCAACCCTCCACGGTGACACCGATCGCCCCGCCGTGGGACTCACCGAACGTGCTGATCCGGAACGTGTGTCCCCAGGTGCTGCCCATCGGCTCTACGTTACGTCGCCGGCGGCGGCTCCCCGGCCACCTTGCCGAGCAGGTGGCGCTGCACCTTGCCGAGGGCATTGCGCGGGATGGCCTCCACAGCCACCACGGCTCGCGGTTGCTTGTAGCGCGCAAGGCGCTCGTCGAGGTGGGCGCGCAGGTCGGCCACCGAGGGGGCCTTCCTGCCGGCGGCCGGTACGACGAACGCCGTGACGATCTCGCCCCGCTCCTCATCGGCCCGGCCCGCCACGGCGACCTCGGCGAGGCCCGGGTGGTCCGCCAGCTGCTCCTCGACTTCGCGGGGGTACACGTTGAAGCCGGCCGTGATGATCAGCTCGCCGGTGCGGCCCTCCAGGTAGAGGTAGCCGTCGGCATCGCGCCGCCCGACGTCGCCGGTACAGAACCAGCCTCGCGCATCCGGACCCGCACCCGGTCGGCGCCAGTAGCCGGAGAACACGTTCGGTCCGCGTACCCAGATCTCCCCCGGAGTTCCGTCGGGCACCTCCGGGTCCGACTCCGGGGACTCGCCGGGCTGCTGGAGGCGCAGTTGCACCCCGGGGAGCGGGAAGCCCACGCTCCCGGGGCGGCGGTCGCCGTCGAGCGGATTGGAGACGAGCATGACCGTCTCGGTCATGCCGTAGCGCTCCAGCACGCGCAGACCCGTGAGGCTCTCGAGGCGGCGATGCAGATCGGCCGGCAGAGGCGCCGACCCCGAGACCGCCAGACGGAGTGCGCGGAGGTCCGCGACCCGTTCGCTGCGGGCCAGGCGGTGGTACATGGTGGGGACGCCGAAGAACAGCGTGGCACCGTGATCGCGTACGGTGTCGATGACCGTCTCCGGGTCGAAGGAGGTCTGCAACACCGCCGAGGCGCCGGCGTGCAGCGTGCCGTGCAGGCCGACACCGAGGCCGTGCATGTGGAACAGCGGCAGGGCCAGGACCAGCCGGTCGTTCCGGCTCCAGCCCCACGCCCGGCGCAATGCCTCGGCACCGGCCAGGAGGTTGGCGTGCGTCAGGACCGCGCCCTTCGGCGCGCCGGTCGTGCCCGACGTGTAGCCGAGCATCGCCGGCTCGTCCCCGGAGAGGTCGTCGAGGCTGGGAACCGTCCCGCCCGGGAGGTCGACGGTGGCCGTGCACACGACCGCACCCGGGGCCGCCTCGAGCACCCAGGAACGCATCTCGGGATCGTCCAGGATCGCGCCGCGCGGGGAGGCGTCGGTCACGACGTGCAGGACTTCGGGGCGGCGCAGAGCGGCGTTCAGTGGCACCACCACCAAACCCATCCGCAGGCAGGCCGCATGCGCGGCCACCAGCCCCGCGCCCGACGGCGCGCAGAGCAGCACACGGTCACCGCGGCGCAGGCCGGCGGCGTAGAGCCGGCCGGCCACCTCGGCGCTGGCGCCGGCCAGTTCGCCGCGGCTGACCCACCCGGTCTTCGGGTCGTGCAGGCAGGGCCGGCGGGGTTCACGGATGGCGTGGTCCCGCCAGACGGCGGGCAGGCTGCCCGCCGCCGTGAGTTCCTGCGGCTCCGTGACGGCGTCCGCGCCGCGGGCCGCGTCGCTCACGGGAGCAGTCCCAGGAGGGCCTGCTCCACGATCTCGCTGAGAGCCGGGTGGATGTACAGCTGACCGCGGGCGATCTGCTCGACGGTCAGATCGCAGGCCATTGCCTGCACGAGTTGCTGCAGCAGGACGGCGGCGTCGGGTCCGCAGATGTGCGCGCCCAGGAGCCTGCCGGTGGTGGGATCGGAGAGCACCTTGCAGAATGCCGTCTCGTCCTCCATGGCCCAGCCGTAGGCGGTGTCGCTGTAGGGGCGCACCGACCGCAGGTAGGGGCGGCCGGACTCCTGCAGCGCTTGCTCGGTGGGTCCCACCGCTGCCACCTGCGGCGAGGCGAACACCGCATGGGGGATCGGTCCGAGTGCCAGCGGCCGCAGGTCGTCGGGGTGGGCCAGGTTGTGGGCCACGGCGCGCGCCTCGGCGTTGGCGACGTGCTTGAGCTGATGGGGATTGCAGATGTCTCCGAGGGCCCAGGTGCCCTCTGCGGTTGTACGGCCGTAGTCATCGGTCACCACGTACCCCGCTGCATCCAGCGCCACCCCGGCGGCCGCCACGCCGAGCTCGGCACCGTTGGGCACTCGACCGGCGGCGACCAGCAGCACGTCACCCGAGACCGTCTCCTCACCGTCTTCGTGACCCACGCGCAGGGTGACCTCTCCTGCCGGCGTGGTGCCGGCTGAGAGTATCTGCGCTCCGGTCAGCACACCGAAGCGCTTCCGGTAGGCGGCGGTGAATGCCTCACTCACGTCGGTGTCCTCGGCTCGCAGGAGCCGGGCCCCCCGGTTGACGATGGTGACGTCGCTCCCGGCGGCGCCGAACACGTGCGCCAACTCCGCCGCGATATACCCGCCACCCCAGATCAGAAGACGGCGCGGCGGCACTCCGAGGCGCATGATCGTGTCGGAGGTGTGGTAGTCGATCCCGGTGAGATCGGGATGGGGGGGGATGAAGGGTCTTGCCCCGGCGGCCAGAACGACGACGTCACCGGTGACCTCGGCGCCGTCGACCTGCAGGCGGCGCGGTCCGCAGAAGCGGGCCTGGCCCTTGTACACGGCCACGTTCTCGAGGCTCCGGCGATATTCCTCGCCGGCGGCGGCGATGGGATCGATGCGCCCGAAGACGCGCCCGGACACCTCGGGCCAGCGAACCTCGTCGACGTGGGCCGTGATGCCGAGCCGGCCGGCGTGGCGGGTCGCCTCGGTCACGTCCGCCACGTGCACGAGCATCTTGGAGGGGATGCAGCCGCGGTTGAGGCAGGTCCCGCCGAAGTCGCCGCGTTCGATGATGGCCACGCGCCGGTCCGCCAACTCCGGCGTCAGCAGAGAGTTGCCCGAGCCCGCCCCGACGACAACGAGATCGAAGTGCGCCACGGCGCAACCCTACGCCGACCTCGGTAGGCGACCTCCGGCGCGGCGCCGGCGTGAGCGCCCGGGCCGAGCCAGGGCTTGGCCCCCGAGGGGCGTCTCGGTAGTCTCCGCTGCATCGATCCGCGGGGTTGGTGGGAACAGCCGGCGCGGTCGAGCGAGTTGATCCGAATCGAGCGAAGGGCCCTCTGTGAAGACCTACCCGACCGAACGCATCCGCAATGTGGCGCTTGTGGGTTCAAGCGGCGCCGGCAAGACCATGCTGGCCGAGGCCATGCTGTTCCGTGCCGGCGTGCTCGACCGCATGGGTGGCATCGAGGCGCGGAACACCGTCTGCGATCACGAGCCGGAGGAGCGCGAAGCCGGCAGCTCGCAGGTCATGGCACTGGCCTCCTTCGAGTGGAACGACCACAAGATCAACCTCCTGGACACTCCCGGATCGTTCGATTTCGCCGGCGAGCAGTGGGCGGCGATGGCCGTGGCCGACGTGGTGGTCCTGGTCGTGGATGCAACCGCCGGTGTGGATCACACCATCGCCGACGCCTGGCGGCGGGCCGCCAGAGCCCGCATTCCGCGGCTCTTCTTCGTCAACAAGCTCGACCGCGAGTACGTCTCCTTCGACAGCGTCCTCGAGCAGCTCACCGAGACGTTCGACAGCGGCGTGGCGCCCCTCGAACTTCCCATCTCGGAGGGCCCCGACTTCTGTGGCGTGGCCGACCTCCTGACCGACGACGCCTGGCTGTACGAGGGCGGCACGATCACCGAGACCCCCATTCCCGCCGAGATGGCCGACCGGGTCAACCAGGTCCGCGAGTCGCTCATCGAGGGGATCGTCGTGGCCGACGATGACCTGCTCGAGCGATACCTGGAGGGCGACATGCCCTCGACGGAGGAGTTGGAGAGGACACTCGGCGCCGGTGTCGCCGATGCCTCGGTGTTCCCTGTGGTGTGCGGCTCGGCGACCGTGCCCATCGGCGTGGACCGCCTCTGCAACTACATCTGCGGTATCGGGCCGTCGCCCCTGCAGGCGCGGCCCATGCGCGACACCGCCGGCGAACCGGTGGTCCTGGCGGGGGATGGAGCGCCCGCGCTGCTGGTGTTCAAGACCACCGTCGACCCCTACCTCGGCACGGTCTCCGTCTTCAGGCTCGCCACGGGCGCGCTGGGTGCCGACACCGTTCTCGTGAACTCCCGTACCCGCGACAGCGAGCGCGTCCGCACGCTCTTCCTGCTCCGGGGCGCCTCCAGCGAGCCTGCGAGCGACCTCGCCGCCGGCGACATCGGCGCGGCTGCCAAGCTGGCCGACACCGCCACGGGCGACACGCTGGGCGACGGGTCGATCGAACTGGCGCCACCGCCGCAGCCCGAGCCGATGCTGTCGTTTGCGGTGGTGCCGCGCAGCAAGGCCGACGAGGAGAAACTCTCCGTTGCCCTGCGCCGGATGTGCGGCGAGGATCCCTCGCTGCGGGTCACCCGGCCGATGGAGACGCGCCAGACACTGCTGTCGGGACTGGGGGACATGCACCTGCGCACCTCGCTCAAGCGGATCGAGCGCAAGTTCAACGTGGGGGTGGATATCGAGGATCTGCGGATTCCCTTCCGCGAGACCATCACCGCCAAGGCGGCGGCGGAGGGCAAGCACAAGAAGCAGACCGGCGGCCACGGCCAGTTCGGCATCGCCCACGTCCGCATCGAGCCGCTGCCGCGGGGCTCGGGGTTCGAGTTCGCCGACGAGATCAGCGGCGGCGTCATTCCCCGCCAGTACATCCCGGCCGTCGAGGCCGGCATCCGCGAGGCCATGGCGAACGGCGGCAAGCACGGCTACCCGGTGGTGGACCTGCGCGCCACCGTCTACGACGGGAAGCATCACTCGGTGGATTCCTCGGAGATGAGCTTCAAGATGGCCGGAAGGCTCGCCTTCAATGCAGCGATGAGCGAGGCCCGCCCTGTCGTGCTCGAGCCTGTGTCCCGAGTCGACGTGCGCGTGCCCGGTGAGTGCCTCGGCGACGTGATCGGCGACCTCTCCTCACGCCGCGCCATCGTGCAGGGCACCGACTCCGGGAACTACGGCGAGCAGCACATCCGCGCCCTCGTCCCGGAGTCGGAGATCGTTCGTTACGCCATCGATCTGCGTTCGATCACCGGGGGCCGGGGCTCCTTCACCGCCGACCACGACCACTATGCGGTGCTGCCCGGCGCCCCGCGTTGATCGCACGCTTCCCGTCGGCGACGTCCTGAGTGGAATCCAGCGCCCGCAGCCCCTCCCAGCGCACGATGACGGTCAGGCAGTACAGCGCCAGAACGATCCCGTTGATGGCGAAGACGAGGCGCAGGCCCAGATGGTCTCCGAGCCATCCCCCGACCAGCGCGCCCGTGGGCCAACCGCCGAAGATACCCATCACGTAGAGGGACACCGTCCGACCGCGCATCTCCTCGGCCACCTGGGACTGAATGGCCGAATTCATGGAGATGGCGATGCAGACGTGCGCCACGCCGCTCAAGAAGTACCCGGCGAGACCGACCGGGTAGCTGGTCGTGGCGACCGCCAGCAGCGGGGCTGCCGCGTAGAGGGCCAGGCCCCAGCGGGCGAGCAATGAGCGCTCGACGCGGTCGCCGCAGCCGATGATGAATGCCGATCCGACCACCGAGCCCACGCCGGCCGCGGTGATCAGCCCCGCCAACCCCGTTTCACCCACGCCGTAGTCCTCGCTGGCCAGCCCGGCGGCGAGGTGCAGCAGCGCCCCGCCGAAATAGGCCATGACGAAGCCGGTGAGCACGGCCTGCCGGAGCGATGAGCGGCGCCGCACGTAAGCGACGCCGGCGGCGAGGAACTCGCCAACCCGCTGGCGTGGCGGCGGTACGACCCGGCGCGGGCGCATCGTCACGATCACGACCATGAGGAGCGCGTACGTGGCGGCGTTCGCCACGAAGACAGCGCCGGCGCCCACGAGCGCCAGCAGTGCCGCTCCCGTGAGAGGGCCGATGGCCCGGGAGGCTGTGAACTGCGCCGAGTTGAGGCGGATCGCCGAGAGCAGGCTGGAACTCGGCACCAGGAGCGGCACGAGCGCCAGCCAGCTGGATGCCTGGATCCCCAGAGTGGTCCCGATGACCAGGTTCAGACCGACGATGCGCCAGGGCGTGAGCTCACCCATCATCCACAGCGCCGCGAAGGCGGCGCACGCCAGGGTGTTCACGCCCATGGTGCTGATCATCACCTTCTGGCGGTCGAACCGATCGGCCAGCACGCCGGCGACGGGCGCCAGGCCGAACGCGGGGATGAGCGACGTGAACGCCGCCGCGCCGACCCAGGTGTTGGAGCCGGTCATGTCGTACATGAGGAACGGCACGGTGAACTGCTGCATCCAGTTGGCGGCGTTCGAGATGAGCGCGGCCGACCAGAAGAAGGCGAAGTCCCGGTGCCGCAACGCCCCCAGCGCGGAGGCCCGCGTTTGCTGCGGTGCGTTCACTGGGCAGCGAGCCTACGAGCACCGTCGATCGGTGTGATCGGGGCCCGATCCGCCGGGGGTGGCGCGTAAGCTCTGGGAGGTGAGTGACCTGCCGGCGCTGCCGGTTACCGCACGGGGCACGAGACGTGTGCCTCGACTCGTTCGACTCGTCCTCGCCGGGGCCTTCGTTCTGGCGGCGGCGGTTGCGCTCACCTCCTCACCTGCGGCCGCGCACACGCGGTTGATCGAGACGATCCCCGCCAATCGCACGCTGGCGGCCGAGGCCCCCGAGCGCCTCACCCTCATCTTCGCCGAGGCGGTCGATCCCCGGACGGTGCAACTCGACGTCATCGGCGTCGACGGCGAGAGCGTGGCAGGACCCGAGCTACTGACGCCGGTCGGAGCGGACCAGAGCATCATCGAGTTCGCCCTCCCGCCGCTCTCCGACGGCGTCTACGGGCTCTCGTGGATCACGGTGGGGCCCGACGGCCACCGTGTGGCGGGTGAGGTCGTGGTGGGTGTCGGAGTGGTGGACGGAGACACGCTCGCCGGCGCGAGCTTTGCCGAGACACCACCGCTGGAGCGTGCGCTGGAGATCACCAGCGGCGTGGGCCGCTATCTCTGGTATCTCGGTCTCGCCGCCGTGGCCGGGGCGATGCTCGTGCTCGCCTGGGGTCTGCGCCCGGGTGCCGGGTCGCCGGCCAAGGAACTCCTCAGCCAGCGCGCCCGGCGGGCATTGTTCGTCGGGGCGGTCGTGCTGCACGCCGGCATCCTGCTGCGGGCCGGCTCCACGATCACGCTCGTCACCCGGGGCTACGGCACCGGCTCGCCGGCCGAGGATCTTCAACTGGCGCTCGTGGACGGCATGGGTCTGACCCTGCTGCTGGCGGCGGTGGGTGCCGGGGCGCTGGTGCTGTGGGCGCCACGCCTCGGCCGGGCCCGGTCGGGCTGGACGCTGCTCCAAGCCGGCATCGGCGTGATGGCGCTGGTCGCCGTCGGGTCGGCGACCAGCCACACGTCGGTGCTCTCGGAGGATCCCTTCGGCATCTGGATCTCCACGCTGCACCTCACCGCCGCCAGCCTCTGGCTCGGACCGCTGCTCGTGGTGGGCTTCCTCGGCACGTCCCGCCGCTGGCGGGAGCGTCCGGCGGTGGAACGGGCTGCGGCGCTGCGTGAGCTCTTCGGCCGCTTCGGCCCGGTTGCGGTGGGTGCGTTCGCGGTGCTCGTGCTGACCGGGGCGCGGTCGACGTGGCTGCTGGCCGGCGCTGAGCTGCTCTCGGGCTCGAGCTACACCACGACGCTGATCGTCAAGCTGGCGCTGCTGGCGGCGATCGTCCTTCCCCTGGGCATGTATCACGACCGCCGCCTGGGTCTGCTGGCGCGGCGGCGGTCCGATGGCGACGCCACGGGCGCGCCCGTGCGCTCGCTGCGGGTGGAGGCGGGAGCACTCGCCTCGGTTCTGGTCGTCGCCGCCGTGCTGGCGGGGCTCAATCCCGCCGTCTTCGGTTCGGGCGACGGCGGCGGCGGGGCCCAGGTGGCCACCGCCGGGGCCGGCGAGGCGCCCAGCGCCGCCGATGCGCTCGCCCTGCTGTCCGACGCGCCGCCCGAGAGCGTGGAGGACTGCACCGCCCGCACCGTGGGGAAGGCGAACTGCTATCGCGACTACTTCGCCGAGGTGATGCGCAGCGAAGGCGCCGACGTGGCCGTGGCCGAGATCGACGCCCTCTCCGAGAGCGACGACTACGTGGCCCGCGACTGCCACCAGGTCGTGCACGATCTCGGCAACGACGCCGCCGAGTACTACGGCGACGTCGGCATCGCGCTCACGTACGAGGGATCCGCCTGCTGGTCGGGCTACTACCACGGCGTGGTGGAATACGCCATCTCGCAGTTCGGTGGCACCGAGCTGTTCGACGAGATGCCGAACATCTGCACCACGGCCGCCGAGGTGGAGTACTCCTTCACCCACTACAACTGCGTCCACGGTCTCGGCCACGGGGTGATGCTGAACTCCGACGGCGACCTGTTCGGCTCCATCCCGTACTGCGAGACGCTGCCGGACCGCTGGGAGCTCAGCTCCTGCGTGGGCGGCGCCATCATGGAGAACGTCGTCTCGGCACAGCAGGGCATACCGACCGACTTGCGTACCGACGACCTGATCTACCCGTGCAACGTGATCGCCGACGACTACGTCGACGAGTGCTTCGCCATGCAGACCTCCTGGATGCTCTACAACCTGGGTTATGCCGACGAGAACTTCGCCGAGGCGTTCGCCATCTGTGACACCGTGCAGGAGGGCATGGTGGACAACTGCTACCGCAGCATGGGCCGGGACATCAGCGGTTCGTCACTCCTGGAGGTGAGCCGGGTCGTGCGGCTCTGCCTACTCGGTGATCCCGCGTACCAGGAGGAGTGTTTCGTGGGCGCCTCGCTCAACGCCGTCTACAACGACCACGACACGGCAATGGCCACGGCCCTGTGCGAGGCGATCCCGGTGCGGATGCAGGAGGCGTGCTACGCGGCCCGTGACCGGGCGGCCGGCACGTTCTGAGCAGGCTTCGGGGATCACGCCCGGCCACCCCGCGATCCCGAGCCCCTAGCATCGGATGGCGTGAGTGCCGCAAACCAGTGTCGAGTCGAGCGGGTGGCCGTGCTGGGCGGCGGCGCGGCCGGAGCCGGTGTCGCACAGGTCCTGGCCGTGGCCGGCTACGAGGTCACGTTGTGCGGCGAGGGCGAGGCTCTGGCACTGGCGCGCAACGAAGTGGACGGGGGCCGCTACGGGCTGCTCGCCGCGTGCGACGCCGGGCGGATCAGCAGCGGCGAGCGCCGGGAGGCGCTCGCCCGCCTGCGCTTCAGCGAGCACCCCTCCGAGACCCTCGGTGATGCAGACCTGGTCATCGTCACGCCCGAGGGACCGCCCGAGGCGACAATCACGCTGCTGGCGTCGATCGAGAGCGCGCTGGTGCCCGGCGCCGTGCTGGCGTGCAACTCCGAGGGGGATCCGGTCGCCACCCTGGCCGCCGGCCTGCGGCGGCCGGAACGCCTCGTGGGATGGCGCTGGGGTTGGCCGACGACGACGAGCAAGCTTGCCGAGATCGTCCGGAGCCCGTCGACGAGTGCCTCGGTGACGGAGTCCGTCACCGAGGTCGCCCGCAGGGCCGGCAAGAACCCGGTCGTCATCGCCGACGCGCCGGATGCGTGGGGCTACGTCACCAACCGCGTCTGGAGCGCGCTGCGGGCCGAGGCGTCCCGCATCACCGACGAGGGCGTCGCCACGGCAGCGCAGGTGGACCAGCTGCTGGTGGACTGCTTCGGATGGCCGAGCGGCCCGTTCGGTCGCGGTGCCCGGCCGCACTGAGCTGCCGGCGAGGCGCTCAGAGCGCCGCCAGGAGTCGCTTCACCACCGCCTCGATCGGCGGCCCCGGCGCAGCCGTGAGGCTCTCGAGCGTGAAGGCGATGGCAGTGTCCTCGCCCCGCCGCGACACCTCGGCGAGGAGTTGCGCCGGCGCCGCGCCGGGCACCTCGACGAGGATCTGCAGGGTCAGCGACTCGGGGTCCACGCCGCTCAGGTTGCCCACCGCACCGGCCGCTGACCGGAGGCGCCGGAACACCTCGGGCGGCTCGCGCCGGCCGACGACGGCGCCGGTGGCGCCGGTCTCGCCGGCTGCTGGGGGAGCGGTCCGGCGAGCTGTCGCCGGCGGGCGGGGAGCCTGTCCGGGTCGAGGGGCGCGGACCTGGCCGGCGGCGCCCGGAGGCGGCAGGGCGCGGCGCCCGTTGCCGGTGGCCTTCTGGAGGACGGCGTAGGCCGCGGTCAGGCGAGCGGTTCGATCCGCTGCGCCGGGCTCGTCGGTCAGGTCGGGATGGTTCGCCCGCAGCAGGCTCCGGTAGCTGGCCCGCACCTCGCTCCAGGTGGCGCCCGGCCCCAGGCGCAGGGCCGCCAAGGCGTCAGCGATCTTCACCGCAGCCCGGCATCCCGGCTCAGACGAAGGCCGAGGCGAAGATGAGCGACACGATGGTCATCACCTTGATGAGGATGTTCATCGAGGGCCCCGCGGTGTCCTTGAAGGGATCCCCGACGGTGTCACCCACGACGGCCGCCTTGTGCGCCTCCGACCCCTTGCCGCCGTGGTGTCCGGCCTCGATGTACTTCTTGGCGTTGTCCCAGGCCCCGCCGGAGTTGGCCATGAAGATGGCCAGGGCGAACCCCGACACCAGAGCGCCGGCCAGGAAGCCGCCCAGCGTGTCGACGTTGATGAAGCCGATGACGAGCGGAGCGGCGATTGCCAGCGCCCCCGGGATGAGCATCTCGCGCAGCGACGCCCGGGTGGAGATGTCAACGCAGCGTGCGGAGTCCGGTTGCACACCCGCGGCGCCTTCCCGCAAACCCGGGATCTCCCGGAACTGTCGGCGTACCTCCTCGATCATCTTGTTGGCGGCGCGGCCGACCGCGTCGATCGTGAGCGCGGCGAACAGGAACGGCAGCATCACCCCCAGGAACAGGCCGATGAAGACATCCACCGAACTCAGATCGAGGAACAGGAGGGTGCCTTCGGCGCCGACGGCCTGTTTGAAGGCGGCGAAGAGGGCCAGCGCGGTGACCGCTGCCGAGCCGACCGCGAACCCCTTGGCAACCGCTGCGGTGGTGTTCCCGAGCGAGTCCAGCGAGTCGGTGACCTCGCGCACCTCCGACGGCAGTTCCGACATCTCGGCGATGCCGCCGGCGTTGTCGGCGATCGGGCCGTAGGCGTCGACGGCCACCACCACGCCGGTGGTGGCGAGCATCCCAATGGCGGCGATGGCCACGCCGTAGATCCCCCCCGAGAGATCCGCCCCGGCGGCGCCGAGGGTGGCGTCACCAGCCCAGAAGGCCAGCCCCACCGCCACCACGATCAGACCCACCGAGGCGGCCACGGAGACCATGCCCGCCGAGAGACCCGACAGGATCGTGGTGGCCGGACCGGTCTCGGTCTGCCGGGCGATGTGGCGCACCGGCCGGTAGTGGTCGCTGGTCCAGATCTCGGCCACCTGGCCGATGGCGTATCCCACGGCGACCCCGCACACCACCGCCAGCGGCAGGCCCCAGGAGGCGCTGCCCTCGAAGAGCACCGCGCCGACGGCGAAGACCCCGCCCAGGGTGATCACCATCGCCGCGTTGGTGCCGCGGTGCAGTGCCTTGGCCAGGTCCTTGACACGGGAGGAGGCGCCGGCCCGGACGAAGAAGGCCCCGATGATCGAGGCAGCCATACCCACGAACGCCACCAGGAACGGGAACAGCAGCAGGTCGCCGAGCAGGCCCTCGCCGGCGTCGCCGACCGAGGTGGCCCCGTAGGCGAACCAGACGTAGGCCACCGGGGCGATGATGGCGCCGGCGTAGCTCTCGAACAGGTCGGCGCCCATGCCGGCCACGTCGCCCACGTTGTCGCCCACGTTGTCGGCGATGGTGGCCGGGTTGCGCGGATCGTCCTCGGGGATGCCCGCCTCCACCTTGCCCACCAGGTCGGCGCCCACGTCGGCGGCCTTGGTGTAGATGCCACCGCCGACACGGCTGAACAGGGCGATGGAGCTGGCACCCAGGCCGTAGGCGGTGATGACCTGGAAGGCATCCAGGTGCTCCAGCCACACGACGAACAGCAGGTAGCAGAAGCTGAGCCCCAGCAGGCTCAGGCCGGCCACCGAGAAGCCCATGACGGCGCCGCCCCGGAACGCCAGCGGCAGGGCCTTCTGGGGTCCCGTGCGGGCGGCCTGGGTGGTGCGGGCGTTGGCCATCGTGGCCACGGTCATGCCGATCCAGCCGGCAGTCGCCGAGAGCAGGGCACCCAGGAAATAGGCCACCGCGCCCATCGGACCCCAATCCAGGAGCGTGACCAACAGCACGATCATGATGATCACGAAGCCGGCCACCCAGCGGTACTCCCGACGCAGGAACGTCCGGGCCCCGCCGGCGATGGCCTCCATGAGCTGGACCATGCGCGGGTTGCCCGGGTCCGCGGCGCGCACGTACCGGAAGAAGTATCCGGCCAGAACCAGGGCCGCCAGCGCGATCGCACCGGCAAGGTAGGGGATTGCCTGCACTCCTATGACCTCCTCGGTTCCAAAAGTCCTCCGCAAGCTAGCAGCGGACCCCTGCGCCCCGGCGGCTCGCAACGCCCGGTGCGCTGCTCTCGGGCAGCCGGGCGAGGTTGAGTCATCCGGACGCCGCCACCTCGCTAGAGTTCAATCGGTGGAGGTGTCCACACGACAGGCCCTCGCGCGACGTGAACGCCGCAGCCTTCCCGGTGACGTGCAGGCGCTGTCCAGCCTCGTGCTGGCGGAGCACCTGTGGGGAATCCCCGAGATGCATCCCGCGCGCGTCGTCGCCGCGTTCATCGCCGACGACGGCGAGATCAGCCTCTGGCCGGTGGTGGCCCGGCTCTGGGCCGACGGGGTGACCGTCACCGTTCCGGCGATCGACGACGCCGACAACCTCATTTTCCTACGCTGGGAGAGAGGGGCGGATCTGGCGCCGGGCCGATTCGGGATCCCTGTGCCGGTGCGGCCCGAGCCGACCGACGTGGCGGGCCACGACGTGATCCTGGTCCCCGGCGTGCTGTTCGGGCCCGAAGGCGCCCGTGCCGGTCGGGGCCGCGGCTACTACGACCGCGCCCTGGCCTACCGGAATGCCCGTCAGGGGCCCGTTCCCCCGGAGGGACCCCTGCTGGTGGGGATCGGCCACGTCTGCCAGTGGGATCCCGAGTTGCGCCGCAGGCCGCAGGACGTGACGGTGGACGTCTTCGTCTCGCCGGCGGGCGTGCGCCGCTTCCAGCGCCCCGCGGCGCCATGGAACTGACTCCCGGCCACAAGGCTCCGGAGACAGGGGCCGAGCCGCCGAATCCGGCTGCCGCTGGCAGCCGACGTGGGAGGGCAGGCCGATGAAGGTCGTCATCGTGGGCGCGGGCGAGGTGGGTTCCTACCTCGCCGCGCGGCTCACCAGGGAGAACCACCACGTGGTCGTCGTCGAGCAGGATCCCGAGCGCGCCCTGGACGTGGAGCAGCACATCGATGCCCTCGTGGTCACCGGCAGCGGCAGCCACCCCGACGTCATGGCTGCCGCCGGCATCGGTGACGCCGACCTGCTCGTGGCCCTCACCACCGATGACGAGGCCAACCTCGTGGCGTGCATGCTGGCACGCCAGGCGGGTGTGGCGCGGAGGATCGCCCGCATCGAGGCCGCCGCCCTGCGGGCGCCGGGGGCGGCCGAGCTGGTGCGGGCGGCAGGGGCCGACGAGGTCATCGATCCCGACGAGGAGACCGCGGTGGAGATCCTCCACCTCCTCGACTACCCGGGCGCCAGCGAGATCAACATGCTCGCCGACGACCGTGTCACTGTCATCGGCACCGTCCTGCGCCCCGACTCGCCGCTCGTGGGCCGGCCCCTCTCGGAGAGCTTCGCGCCCTACGGACCCGACTGGGAGTTCCTCATCGGTGCCGTCTCCCGGGGTGACCGCACGGTGATCCCGCGCCGGGACATGGTGCTGCAGTCCGGTGACGTCGTCCGGATCGTGGATCTGGGAACGTCTTCCAACGAGCTCCGGCACCTGCTCGGGCTGGCGGACGCCCGTGCCCACCGGGTGATGCTCCTCGGCGGTGGCCGCACCGGCGAGATGGTGGCGAGACGGCTGGTGGAGATGCACTCGGAGGTGTGCCTCGTGGAGCGGGACCCCGAACGTGCCCGCAAGCTCGCCGAATCACTCGACGACGTGCTGATTCTCGAGGGCGACATCACCGACGCCGAGTTGCTCGAACAGGAGCAGGTCGGTGACCACGACGCCGTGATCGCGGTCACCGGCAACGACGAGGACAACATCCTGGCCTGCCTCTACGCCAAGTCGATGGGCGTCACCGAGACGATCGCCCTGCTGCACCGCCTGGAGTTCCTGCCGCTGCTGCGCACACTCGGCATCGACGGCGCCCTGTCGCCGCGCACCGCCTGCGCCAACGGCGTGATGCGGATCATCCGCGGGGGCGTCCAGGTCGCCACGTACCTGGACATGGACGTCGAGGTCCTGGAGATGACGGTCGCCGACGGCAGCAGCGTGCACGGCCAGCGGATCAGCGACCTCCACCTGCCCAAGGAGGTGCTGATCGCGGCGGTGGTCCGCGACGGAACGTCGATGATCGGTCGAGGTCACACGGTCCTGCAGGAACAGGATCACCTCGTCGTCTTCGCCCGCCCCAAGGCGGTCGCCGCAGCCCGCAAACGATTCGAGTGAGAGCCTCGGCGGACCCGCCGGCGAGACGCGGCTCCACCGGCAAGCGGACCCGCTCCCGCGCGAGCACCGACCTGGCGCTCTGGGCCTCGGGATGGGCGACCGTGATCTGCGGCCTGGGACTCGTGCTGTCCGGCCTGATCGGGCTGGCGGACGGGGCCGGGGCCGCGGCGCTGCTGGGGTTGGGAGTCGGCTGCGGTACCGCCGCCGGGCTCTTCGTGCGGCGGGCGCCCGTCCCCTCGCACCCGCCGCCCATGGCCATCTTCACGGCCGCCTGCAGCGCCTGGTTCATGATGATCCTCACCTCGACGGGGGCGTACCTGCTGACCGGGGCGACGGGATCGCTGCCCGACGCCCTGTTCGAGTCGGTCGCCGGGTTCTGCACCACCAACATCAGCGTCCTGTCCGAGCTCGAGTCGCTGCCGGCCGGGGTGCTCCTCTGGCGGGCGCTGACGCAGTGGCTCGGGGGGCTGGCGGCCCTGGCGCTGCTTGCCGCGGCGCTGCCTCTTCACGTCCCGGCGCTCGTCCTGCCCGGCGACAGCGCCGGTCTGCCGGACCGTGCCTCGGCCCCGCCGTTCGGGACACAACTTCGCCGGATCGCCGTCGTCTACTGCATCGTCGGGGGGCTGTGTGCGACTGCCTACGCCATTGCCGGCATGAGTGCGCTCGATGCCTTCAGCTACGCCTTCACGACCGTCTCCACGGGGGGATTCGGCAACCATCCCGGCGGCCTGGGGTACTTCGACTCGACGGCCATCGAGTCGGTGGCGACGGTCTTCATGGCGCTCGCCGGTGTGAGCGTGGTGACGCTCTGGTGGGCGGTGCGGGGCCGCTGGGGGGTGCTGTGGCGCTCCTTCGAGCTCCGCGCCTACCTGCTGGTGCTGGCGGTGGGGATCGCGGTGGTCACCGCGCTGACCTGGAGTGACGGCGGCCCGGGGGCGCTGCGGCGGGCCACCGTCGCCGTGACCGCGGCCTCCAGCAGCACCGGTTTCGAGCCCGCCGGCTGGTCCGGTTGGTCCTGGGGCGCGCAGACGCTGTTGGTGGCGCTGATCGCCACCGGCGGGATGGCCGGCACCGCCGGCGGCGGCTTCCAGATGCGCCGCGCCATCGCCGCGGCGCGCTACGCCTACCGGGAACTGGTCACCGAGATTCACCCGCACACGGTGCACGTGGTGAAGATCGGCCGGCGCGCGGTAACCGAGAGGACGTTGGCACTGTTGAACGGCTACCAGATCCTGTTCGCGGTGGCCGTCCTGGCGGGGGTGTTCGGCCTGAGCCTCGCCGGCATGGATCTCTGGGCCGGCGCCGGCGCCTCGATCAGCGCGCTTGCCACGTTGGGTCCCGCACCCGGTGCCGATCTGGGGGCACTCGGCGGCGGCGAGCGGAGCATTCTGGCGGTGCTCATGGTGCTGGGGCGGCTGTCCTTCTTCCCACTGGTCGTGGTCGCCGGAGGGGCCGTGAGCGGGACGCGCCGCCTGCTGCTGGCCGAGCGATCCAACGGCCCCAGGGCGCACTCATGAGACAGCCGCTCAGGGGCGTCTCGGAGTTCTCGCTCGTGCCACGGGCCCCGCACCGCGAGAACCTCTCGCTGCACGTCGTCGGTCTGGCCCTCCTGTTCCTCGTCCCGGGGATGCTCATCGCGACGCTCGTGGAGTGGGGTTCGGCGACCTCCGACGGCGAGAGGCCGCTGCTCGTCGCCGCGTTGATCACGGCCGCGGTCGGGGTGATCCTCTTCGCGGGGTTCCGGCCTCCCGACGATGTGCGACCCGCGGACGTGTTCCCCGTGGTGGTGTGGACCTGGCTGTGGTGCTCGGTCCTGGGCGGCCTGCCGTACGTGCTGGATGCTGACGTCTTCGGCTGGTCGCAGTGGGACTCGGCGCTGTTCGAGTCGATCTCGGGGTTCACCGCCTCGGGCTCGACGGTGTTGACCGACATCGACTCCCACGGCCGCGGCCTGCTGCTGTGGCGCCAACTCACCCAGTGGTACGGCGGGATGGGGATGGTCGTTCTGGCGGTGAGCGTGCTGCCACTGCTGGGCGTGGGCGGCCAGGAACTGATGCGCGCCGAGACGCCCGGCCCCGAGAGCGACCGCCTGGCGCCGCGCATCAGCGGCACCGCCAAGCGCCTCTGGCTGGTCTACGCCGGACTCACCGTGGCGATCGCCGTGGCGCTCTTCGCCGTTCCGGGGGTAAGTCTCTACGACGCCGTGGCGCACGCCCTCACCGCGGCGGGCACCGGGGGCTTCTCGCCCTACGGAGGTTCGATCGGTCACTTCGAGTCGCTCGGGGCCGAGCTGGTGATGGCCACCGGCATGATCGCCGGGGCCATGAGCTTCAGCCTCCACTACCGGGCGCTGCGGGGGGACTGGCGCGCCTACGGGCGGGCTCGCGACCAGATGCTGTTCCTGAAGATCCTCGCGGGCGCCACGATGGTCATCACGTTGCTGCTGTGGCTGCGCCAGGGGGCGTCGTTCGGCCTCTCGCTGCGCGACGCCTTCTTCAACGTGGTGACGCTTGCCACCAGCGGCGGATTTCACAACATCCGCCCCGGCGGACTGGGCGACTTCGCCGCCTGGACGGCGCCGGCGCAGGTGGTGCTGGGGGTGCTGATGCTGATCGGCGGGGGAGCGGGCTCCACCTCGGGGGGCATGAAGGTGTTCCGAGCCCAGATCTCCGCCGCGCACGCCCTGCGCACGATCCGCCTGGCCCGCAGACCTCGCTCGGTGGTCCCGGTCAAACTGGGCGGTGCGGTCATCCCCGAGTCCGTGGTCGGGCGGGTACTGGGCTTCGGGACCCTCTACATCATGTCCTTCGGGGTGGGGACGCTGATCGTGGCGTCCCTCGGCGCCGATCCGGTCAGCGCGGTCTCCGGTGTGATCAGCGCCCTGTCCAACATGGGCCCGGCCCTCGGCGAGGCCGGCCCGTCCTCCAACTTCACGGTCTTCGCCCGCCCGGCGCGCCTGGTACTCGCCGGCCTCATGATCATCGGCCGCCTGGAGATCACCGCGGTCTTCCTGGGCGCGGCCGTGATCCTGCGCCACGTGCTGCGCCGCCGCTGACGATCGAGGGTCGCTCACCCCGGCGCGTGCCGGCGCTCGACCGTCGATCTTGGTCACCGAGGGGGCTCTCGGTAGAATGATCTTCCCTGGCGGGAACGCACGGGGGATCGGTCGCCGACGACGCCGGCCGGCCGGGCGCGCTGACGGGATGTTTCCCTGACTCCTGGCGCGCCGGCGGAGACAACGGAATCCGAGCGTCACGAGACGAGACACGATGCCCATCACGCCCGATCTGCCACCTCCTCAGGGTCTCTACCGGCAGGAGTTCGAGCACGACTCGTGCGGCGTCGGGTTCGTCGTGGATCTGCAGGGTCACCCCAGCCATCGAATCGTCGAGCTGGCCCTGCGGTCGCTCGGCAACCTGGAGCACCGGGGGGCTCTCGGAGCCGAGGTGAACAGCGGTGACGGCGCCGGGATCCTCGTCCAGGTGCCCGACGCCTTCTTCCGGGAGGTCGTCGAGTTCGATCTTCCCCCGCCCGGCACGTACGCAACCGGGATCGCCTTCCTGCCCAACGACGTGGCGCGGGCAGCCGAGGCCTGCTCGGTCGTCGAGCGGATCGTGCGGGAGGAGGGGTTGCGTGTGCTGGGGTGGCGGGAGATCCCCACCGACCCGAGCATGCTCGGCGCCGGGGCCCGGCGCACCATGCCGCGCTTCCGGCAGCTGTTCATCGCCGGCGGGGGCGAGGAGGGCATCGACCTGGACCGCCGCGCCTACATCTGCCGGCGCCGCATCCGCCACGAGTTGGACCCCGATGACGACCGCAGCAGCGGTGAGATGCTCGGCTCGATGAGCCTGGCGCACGAAGGGGTCTACTTCCCGAGCCTCTCGGCGCGCACCTTCGTCTACAAGGGGATGCTGGTCGTACCGCAGCTCGCGCAGTTCTACCCCGATCTCCTCGACGAGCGCCTCAGCAGCGGCCTCGCCCTCGTGCACAGCCGCTTCTCCACGAACACGTTCCCGTCGTGGCCGCTCGCCCACCCCTACCGGATGATCGTCCACAACGGGGAGATCAACACCGTGCAGGGCAACCAGAACTGGATGCGTGCGCGCGAGGCGCTGCTGCGCTCGGAGCACTTCACCGACGGCGCACTGGAGCGCATCTTCCCGATCTGCACGCCGGGTGCGAGCGACACGGCGCGCTTCGACGAGTGCCTGGAGTTGCTGTGCCTCGGGGGCTACTCGCTGCCCGAGGCGGTGCTCACGATGATTCCCGAGCCGTGGGAGAACCACGAGTCGATGTCGCCGGAGTTGAAGGCCTTCTACCGCTATCACGCCTCGCTCATGGAGCCGTGGGACGGGCCGGCCTCCATCGCCTTCACCGACGGGACGGTCATCGGCGCCGTCCTCGACCGCAACGGCCTGCGGCCGAGCCGCTACTGGGTCACCGACGACGGTCTCGTGGTGATGGCCTCCGAGGTCGGCGTGCTGGACATCGCCCCGCAGCGCGTCGTCGAGAAGGGCCGCCTGCAACCCGGTCGCATGTTCCTGGTCGACACCAGCCGGGGCCGGATCGTCCGGGACCACGAGATCAAGCACGAGTTGGCGACCGCCCGTCCCTACGGCACGTGGCTGGCGGAGAACCAGGTCATCCTCGCCGACCTGCCGCCGGTCTCCGCGGGCCGCAGCGCGGGCGAGCCGCTCCTGCGGCGGCGTCAGTTGACGTTCGGCTACACCCACGAGGAACTCCGCATCCTCGTCGCCCCGATGGCGCGGGATGGCAAGGAAGCCCTCGGCTCGATGGGCACCGACACCCCGGTGGCCGTGCTCTCGAAGCGCTCACGGCTGCTGTACGACTACTTCCAGCAGCTCTTCGCCCAAGTCACCAACCCACCGCTGGACGCCATCCGCGAGGAGATCATCACCTCGGTGTACGGCTGGCTCGGGCCGGAGGGCAACCTGCTCGACCCGCAGCCGGCGTCGTGCCGGCAGATCCTCATCGATCATCCGGTGCTCACCAACGAGCAGTTGGCCCGGCTCATCGACATCGAGAACGTGAACCCGGCGTTCGGGACCGCCGTGGTCGACTGCCTCTACCCGGTGGCCGAGGGCGGCCCCGGCCTGCACAGCGCCCTCGAGAGGATCCGGACGGAGGCCACAGACGCCATCGACGCCGGAGTCAACCTCATCGTGCTGTCCGATCGGTTCAGCGACGAGACGCTTGCCCCGGTTCCGTCACTGCTTGCGGTCGGCGCGGTCCACCAGCACCTGGTGCGCCAGCGCAAGCGCACCCGTGTGGGCCTGATCGTCGAAACCGGCGACGCCCGCGAGGTGCATCACATGTGCCTGCTCCTGGGCTACGGCGCGACCGCCATCAACCCGTATCTGGCCCTCGAATCCATTGCCGACCTGATCGCCCAGGGCGCCTACGGGCTCAGCGGTGACAGCGGCGTGGCCGAGGCGCACCGCCGCTACATCAAGGCGTGTGACAAGGGGATCCTGAAGGTGCTCTCGAAGATGGGCATCTCGACGGTGCGCTCCTATGTCGGGGCGCAGATCTTCGAGGCCGTGGGACTGGGTCACAGACTCGTCATGGACTGCTTCACCGGCACGATCAGCCGCCTCGGCGGCGTCGGCTACTCGCACCTCGCCCGGGAGGTGGAATTGCGCCATCGGCTGGCGTACGCCCCCAACGACGTCGAGCGGGCGCATCGCGACCTGGAGCTCGGCGGCGAGTATCAGTGGCGCCGCGAGGGCGAGTTCCACTTGTTCAACCCGGAGACGGTCTTCAAGCTGCAACACGCCACCCAGCAGGGCCGGATGGACATCTTCCGCCAGTACTCGCGCGCCGTCGACGAGCAGTCCCAGAACCTCGGGACCCTGCGCGGCCTGTTCCGCCTACGGACCGAGCGCTGCGAGCCGGTGCCCCTGGAGGAGGTCGAGCCGGTCAGCGAGATCGTGCGGCGGTTCGCCACCGGGGCGATGTCCTACGGCTCCATCTCCGCGGAGGCGCATGAGACCCTGGCGATCGCCATGAACCGACTCGGGGGCAAGTCGAACACCGGTGAGGGCGGCGAGGACCCCCGCCGCTACGTCCCCGACCCCAACGGCGACTACCGCCGCAGCGCTGTGAAACAGGCGGCCTCGGGTCGCTTCGGCGTGACCAGCCAGTACCTCGTGGAGGCGGACGACATCCAGATCAAGATGGCCCAGGGCGCCAAGCCCGGCGAGGGCGGCCAGCTCCCCGGGCACAAGGTGTGGCCCTGGATCGCCGAAGTCCGTCACTCCACGCCGGGCGTCGGGCTCATCTCACCCCCGCCTCACCACGACATCTATTCCATCGAGGACCTGGCGCAGCTCATCCACGACCTCAAGAACGCCAATCCCCGCGCCCGCATCCACGTGAAGCTGGTCTCCGAGCTCGGCGTGGGGACGGTTGCGGCAGGCGTGTCGAAGGCCCATGCCGACGTGGTGCTGATCTCCGGGCATGACGGCGGGACCGGAGCCTCGCCGCTCACGTCCATCAAGCACGCCGGGACGCCCTGGGAGCTGGGGCTGGCGGAGACCCAGCAGACCCTGCTGCTGAACAACCTGCGCGATCGCATCGTGGTGCAGGTGGACGGGCAGTTGAAGACCGGCCGGGACGTGATCATCGCGGCTCTGCTGGGGGCCGAGGAATACGGTTTCGCCACGGCGCCGCTGGTGGTCATGGGCTGCGTGATGATGCGCGTCTGCCACCTGGACACGTGCCCCGTGGGGATCGCCACGCAGAACCCCGACCTGCGCCGGAAGTTCGCCGGGCGCGCTGAGTTCGTCGTCAACTTCATGGAGTACGTGGCCACGGAGGTGCGCGAGACCCTGGCGGAATTGGGCTTCCGCAAGCTGACCGACGCCGTGGGTCGGGCGGACCTGCTGGACGTGACCTCCGCGGTGAACCACTGGAAGGCGGAAGGACTCGACCTCTCTCCGATGTTCCACATGCCCGACGTCACGCCCGGCAGCCACCGCTACTGCGTCAACGAGCAGGACCACGGTCTCGACCGGGCGCTGGACAACGAGTTGATCCGCCTCGCCGCCCCGGCGCTCGAGCGCCGGGAGCCGGTGCGCATCGATCTGCCGATCCGCAACGTGAACCGCACCGTCGGCACGATGCTCGGCTACGAGATCACCCGACGCTGGGGGTTGGAGGGGCTTCCGGACGACACCATCGACGTGAGATTCGAGGGTTCGGCAGGCAACAGCTTCGGAGCGTTCCTTCCTTCCGGCGTGACGTTGCGGCTCTTCGGCGACGCCAACGACTACCTCGGCAAGGGTCTGTCCGGGGGTCGGATCGTGGCCCGCCCGCACCGCCAAGCGGTCTTCGCCGCCGAGGAGAACGTGCTCGCCGGCAATGTCATCCTCTACGGCGCCACGGGGGGCGAGGCGTTTCTCCGGGGCGTGGTGGGGGAGCGCTTCTGCGTCCGCAACTCCGGGGCCACCGCTGTCGCCGAGGGTGTCGGCGATCACGGCTGCGAGTACATGACGGGGGGCCGGGCGGTGATTCTGGGGCGCACGGGCCGGAACTTCGGTGCCGGCATGTCGGGCGGGATCGCCTACGTCTACGACCCCGATGGCACGTTCCCGCTGCGGGTGAACCGGGAGATGGTGGATCTCGATCCGATGAGCGACGAGGACGTCTCCTGGCTCACCGAGAGGCTGCGCATGCACCACGCCGAGACCGACTCGCAGCCGGCGGCGCACATGCTGGCCGATCCGGCGACGCACCTGCCCCTGTTCGTGAAGGTCATGCCGAAGGACTACAAGCGGGTGCTCGAGGCCACGGCGCAAGCCGAGGCGGCCGGCGAGGACGTTCAAGCGGCCGTCATGGCGGCGGCTCACGATTGAGGCGCCCGTGATGCGATCAGGGGTCACCCGTGGGTGACCGCCACGGCTTCATGAAGCACGCTCGCGCCCTGCCGGAGCGGCGGCCCGTGCCCGTGCGCCTACGCGACTGGCGGGAGGTCTACCGCCCGTTCGGCCTCGACGCCGTGCGCACGCAGGCCTCCCGCTGCATGGACTGCGGGATCCCCTTCTGCAACAGCGGCTGCCCTCTCGGCAACCTGATCCCCGACTGGAACGACCTCGTCTACCGGGATGACTGGCGCGCCGCAATCGAGCGTCTGCATGCCACGAACAACTTCCCCGAGTTCACCGGCCGGCTCTGCCCGGCGCCCTGCGAGGCGTCCTGCGTCCTGGGAATCAACGAGGATCCTGTCACGATCAAGCAGGTCGAGGTGGAGATCATCGACCGCGCCTGGCAGGAGGGTTGGGTCCGTCCCGTGCCTCCCGCCGAGACCACGGGGCGCAGCGTGGCCGTGGTGGGTTCCGGCCCTGCCGGTCTCGCGGCGGCGCAGCAACTGACGCGCGCCGGCCACGAGGTGGTGTGCTTCGAACGGGCGAACCGGCCGGGCGGCCTGCTGCGCTACGGGATTCCCGAGTTCAAGATGGAGAAGCGCTTTCTGGACCGGCGACTGGATCAGATGTCCGCCGAGGGAACGCGCTTCGTGACGAGCACCGACGTGGGCACCGACATCTCAGCCGGGGCCCTCCGAGAGAATTTCGACGCCGTCGTGCTGGCGGGCGGGGCCACCGCCTGGCGTGACCTGCCCATCCCCGGGCGCCAACTCGACGGCATCCATCAGGCGATGGAGTTCCTGCCGCCGGCCAACCGGGTGATCGAGGGTGATCTCCAGCACCATCCCTTCCCGGCCACCGGCAAGGACGTGATCATCATCGGCGGGGGCGACACCGGCGCCGACTGCCTCGGCACGGTTCACCGCCAGCGCTGCGCCTCGGTACAGCAGTTCGAGATCATGCCCCGGCCTCCTGACGAGCGCGCGCCCAACACCCCGTGGCCCACCTGGCCGCTGATGATGCGGACCTCCTCGGCGCACGAGGAGGGCGGTGAGCGGGTGTACGCCATCCAGACGCAGCGGTTCGTCGGCGACGGCGACGGTCGGGTGGCCGGGCTGGAGACGGTGCGAGTCGAGCAGCGCGTCGAGAACGGCCGCATGACCTTCGGGCCCGTCGAGGGCACCGAGAAGCGGTATCGGGCCCAATTCGTGCTTCTGGCGCTGGGCTTCGTCGGCCCCGAGCGCTCGCGCCTGCTGGAAGGCCTCGGCGTCTCGTACGACGACCGCGGCAACGTGGCGCGCAACGACCACTGGATGACCGACGTCGAGGGCGTCTTCGTCTGCGGGGACATGGGACGCGGTCAGAGCCTCATCGTGTGGGCGATCGCCGAGGGGCGATCCTGCGCTGCGGCCGTCGACCACTGGTTGGAGGGCCGGACAATGCTCCCGGCCCCGGTGACGCCAACCGATCAACCACTGCACTAGCGCGACTCCGACAGCTGGTGGAGCTCTACCGACGACCGGAGGTCCACCGGCGGCGGTGGTGGCTGCTCGCCGTGCTGAGCCTCGGTCTCGCACTCGTGATCATGTCGATCGCCGGGGTCAACGTGGCGCTCGCCAGCCTGCAGCGCGATCTCGGCGTGGGCCTGGCCGTCCTGCAATGGATCAACAACGCCTACACGCTCACCTTCGGCGGGCTCCTGCTTACCGCCGGTGCGCTGGGGGACCGCTACGGGCGCAAGGGGGCGCTGGAGCTGGGCCTGGTGGTCTTCGGCGGTGCCGCCCTGCTCGGCGGCCTCGCCGGCAGCGCCGCGGTGCTCCTGGTCTCGCGGGCGCTCATGGGACTCGGAGCCGCCTTCATCATGCCCGCCACGCTCTCGATCACGACGAACGTCTTCTCCCCGCGCGAGCGCCCCAAGGCGATCGCCATCTGGGCGGGAGTCGCCAGCGCCAGCGGGGCACTCGGCCCGCTGCTGACGGGCGTGCTCATGACCGGCTGGTGGTTCATTCCTCCCGGCGGCTGGGAACTGGCGTTCCTGTACAACGTCCCCATCGCCGGCGCGGTTCTCATCGCGACGGCGATCTGGGTGCCCCGCTCGAGCGACCCGCAGGCCGCCCGGCTGGATCCCCTCGGAGCGATCACCTCGCTCGTGGCGCTGAGCGCCCTGCTGTTCGGCATCATCGAGGGTCCCGAGCGGGGCTGGACCTCGCCCCTGGTCCTGGCGGGGCTGGCGGTGGCGCTCGTCGTCGGCGCGGGTTTCGTCGCCTGGGAGCGGCGCACGGCGCAGCCGATGCTGCCGCTGTCGCTGTTCTCGCAGCGCCGCTTCGCCGTCGGTGCAGGGGTGAACACGCTGTCGTTCCTGGTGCTCATCGGCTTCTGGTTCCTGCTGGTGCTGTACGTCCAGTTCGCCCTGGGCTACAGCCCGCTGCAAGCCGGGCTGACAACCCTGCCGGAGGCGGTCAGCGGCATGCTCGTGGCCCCGCTCACGCCGCGCTTGACCGCCCGCTTCGGTGGAACACGGGTCATGGCCGCCGGCTTCGCCGTGCTCACCGCCTGCTTCGGAATGCTGGCGCTCGCCGATCCGACCACGAGCTACGGGTTCCTGGTGGCACCGATCACTCTCGCAGGCGTCGGGCTGAGCCTCACCACCATTCCCGCCACCAACGACATCATGGCGACCACGCCGCTCGCCAAGGCCGGCGTCGGCTCCGCCGTGAACGACGCCTCACGCGAGATCGGTGCGGCGCTCGGCATCGCCATTCTCGGAACCCTCTCCGCGGTCATCTACCGCCGCAGCGTCGACGTGACCCGCCTCCACGAGTCCATGGCCGGCGCGGCCGCCGACTCACCGGGTGCCGCGCTGGAAGCGGCGAGCGGGTTGGTTGCCGCGGGGGAGTTGACGACCGTTCAAGCGGAGGCGGTTGCCGACGAGGTGGCACAGGCGTTCAGCCGGGCGTTCGCTCTCAGCATGCTTGCCGCGGCGATCATCTCGGCGTTGTGCGGGCTGTGGGTGCTGCTCAGCCGGCGCCAGAGCGGGGCCGCGCGGATCGGGGTGCCCGGCGAGCCCGCCGCGGCGTCGTGGCGGGAACTCCCGGCGGGCGGCACGGACTGAGCCGCGGGCCCGGGTCTCGTCGCCGTCAGGGGGGCGGTTTGCCGACCCAGTCCATGGCGGCGCTCAGGAAGTCGTAGTTCTTCGGCGTCGCGAAGTGGTCCACGCCCCGCAAAGTTCTCAACTCCGCATCCGGCAGGGCGGCCACGAGATCGTCGGGCGGGCCCGACCGGTCCCGGTCACCCAGGACCACCAGCACCGGGCACGTGACGTGGGCGAGCCGGGAGATCGCGATGTTCGCCTCGAAACCCTCCAGCAGCGCCACGAGAGCAGCGCGATCCATGTCCGGTCGGTCGGCGAGCGCGGCGAAGTAGGCCATGGGGGGGTCCTCCGACGGCCGGGTGGCCGCCACGGCGAGGGCCACGCGGCGGCGATACTCCGGATCGCCGTACAGGATGTTCCGCCCCACCCCGGCGACGACGAGGCGCCGGAAGCGGTGCGGGTGGTCCGAGGCCACGCCCAGCAGCAGGCGGGCGCCCAGTGAGAAGCCGATGGCATCGATGGGACCGTCCGGTAGCCGCTCGGCCAGCCAACTCTCCAGGTCGGCGTAGGCGGCCGGCTCGTGCGGCTTCGGCGCGGCGCCGTGGCCGAGGACATCCGGGGCGTGCACCTCGCGTCCCGCTTCCCGCAGCAGGTCGATCCAGCCCAGAGACCTCCAGGTGCGCCGGGCGGACGTGGCGAATCCGTGCACGAGCACGACCGGCGGCAGTCCCACGGAGCGACCCTACCGGGTCGTTTGCCGGCGGCGAGCCGGGGACGGCAGGCCTCCTGTGGGCGCATCGGTCGGGGCCCGGCGACCCGGCGGGGCGGCGCGCGGGCGAGACCACACCTAGCATCCCAGCGTGCGTCGCGTCAGCCTGAGAGAGGCCAGCGAGGAGATCGCCCGCCGTACCCCGGAGATGGCCCACCTCATGGACCTGCACGGGCCGTGCCGCCTGGGAGGTCGGCCACGGGCGTCCGAACGCTTCGCCTCGATCGCCCGGGACATCGTCCACCAGCAGTTGGCGGGCGCGGCCGCGGGCGCCATCTGGGGCCGCGTCCTGACGACGCTGGGGGGTGACTGCCGCGCCGAGTCGATCCTGGCGGTCACCGACGGGGAACTGCGCGCCGCGGGCCTGTCGGCGGCGAAGACCGCGGCACTGCGGGATCTTGCTGCGCACGAGGTCGCCGGTGATCTCGGGCTTGCCGGCCTCGGGCGTCTGAGCGACGAGGCGGTCATCGCACGGCTCGTGCAGGTCCGGGGCATCGGTCCCTGGACGGCGCAGATGTTCCTGCTGTTCACGCTGCACCGGCTGGACGTCTGGCCGATCGGGGATCTGGGAGTGCGCCGCGGCTATGCCCTGGCGTTCGGGCTCGCCGAGCCACCGGCGCCGGCAGCCCTCGAGACGGCCGGCGCCGGGTTCCGGCCCTACAGATCCGTCGCAGCCTGGTACTGCTGGCGAGCCTGCGAGCGAGTCTGACCGTCGGCCGAGCCGCGGGCGCCGGCCGGATCACGCGGGGACGCAGCACGTGGCGAGAACGAGTGAGGCCCCGAGTAGCCTTCCCGCTTGCGCCGGTCGGCTTCTCGGGGCCTCCGTTCGAATCGTCTCCCGGCGGCCGGCCCACTCCGCAGAGGTGGCCCGGTTTCCCCGTCCCTCCCGATCTCTACCGGTGGCCGAAGCCTCCGGCGGTTCCGGTCGGTTCGGAGCAAGCTCACCTGCCTTGCGGCCGGCGGGCCCGCCTCCGGTTCCTGTTGCCAGGTTCCAGCGGATCCGATCCTGGCCGAACCTTCCGCCCGGTTCCGCTGGAGTTGCCTCGTTCCGGTTTCCCGGGCCTCGGCTCCTCCTGCGGGCTCCTCTCCTCGCGGCAAGGACCGGAGCAGGTGGTTCGGTTGGATGTCATTCAAGCAACCCCCGCGGACCTGTGCAATCGCGACTGCCCGGAATACGCCGAAATCCCCAGGATCCGGCGAGAAATCCCCAGCTGGAATCCAGCTGTCAACAAGCTGGTCGGGAGTTGTCAACGACCTGATCAACAGACCCCCGCCGGCGAGGCCCACCGCCGGTGATGGGGGAGGGCCGGCAGGGTGGCGTCAACCCGGCCGCAGCGGCGGGATCACCACACCCCGCGGGCGTCGAGCACGCGGCGCAGAACACTGGGGCGGTCGCTCATCAGACCGTCCACGCCCATGTCGAGCAGCCGATGCATGTGGTCCGGGTCGTCGACGGTCCACACGTGCACCTGCAGCCCGCCAGCATGCGCCTGCTCGACGAATCGCCGGTCCACCAGCGCACGGCCCTCGATGAAGGCAGGCACCTGCACGCAGGCCGCGCCACGGGCCGCGGTCGGGATCGGCAACCCCAGCGATGCCGCCCGCAGCCGGGTGACACCCAGCGGGCCGAGGCTCCGGCAGGTCGCCGGCCCCAGCAGCTTGGCGAGGCGCCACGTCCGGCTCGCCCTGAAGGAGCCGAAGCAGACCCTCTCGGTCATTCCCAGGCCCAGCACCAGTTCAGCCAGCGGCACCACGACCTCGTCGCACTTCGGGTCGATGTTGAAGCGCACGCCTTCCCAGGCCCGCAGAACGTCCTCCAACCGCGCCACCGGCTCGACACCCTGCACCCGGGCCGCGGTCACCTCCTCCCAGCCGAGTTCGGCAATCCGGCCGCGACCATCGGTCACCCGATCGAGCACGGGATCGTGGAATGCCACCACGACGCCGTCGCGTGTGAGGCGGGCGTCGGTCTCCAGGTAGCCGAAACCCATGTCGACGGCTCGCTCGAAAGCCATCATGGTGTTCTCGGGGGCCTCGAGACCGCCCCCGCGGTGGGCGAACGCCAGCGGCCCGTCGTGGCGGAGGTAGGGCGGCAGGTCGGCGATGGCGCGCAGGTTAGCGACACCGGTAACCTGCCCACACGATGAAGTGGGTTCTGTCGCCATGAGCAGCGACCGGCGACGGACCAAGATCGTCGCGACGATCGGGCCCGCCTCGGAGAGTCCGCGCGCGCTGGCCGACCTCATGACGGCGGGCATGGACGTGGCCCGCCTGAACCTCTCGCACGGCTCACTCAAGGGGGCGCTGGCGCTCTACGAGCGGATCCGCCGGGTCGCACGGGAGCAGCGGCGCGAGCTCGGCATCCTGGCGGATCTCCCCGGCCCGAAGATCCGGATGGCTCCCTGCCCACGCGGTGGTGTCATGCTCGATCAGGACGCCGAGGTGACCCTCCGGGCCGGGAACACCGCAAGCGATGGCCGCATACTGGAGGTGGACTACGAGGCGCTGCTCGACGACGTGAAGGCGGGCGACCGCGTCGGTCTCGCCGACGGGCAGATCCTCATCGAGATCTCCAGCGTGCGCAGCACCGAGTTGCTGGGCCACGTGCTCCACGGCGGGCTGCTGCGGGGGAGGCCGGGGTTCTACATTCCGGCGGATCGTCTCAGCATCGACACCCCGACTCCGCGCGACCTTCGTTATGCCGAAGCCTTGGTCGAGGCGGGGGTGGACTTCCTGGGTGCCTCGTTCGTCCGGCGCGCCGAGGACGTCCGGGCACTGCGAACGGTGGCTCCCTCCCCCGGACCCCTGCTCGTGGCCAAGATCGAAACCCGGATGGCCGTGGAGAACATCGACGCCATCATCTCCGAGGCCGACGCAATCATGGTGGCAAGGGGTGACCTGGGCATCGAGTTCCCGATCGAGGATCTGCCCCACCTGCAGAAGGAGATAATCCGGCGCTGCATCGCCGGGGGCCGTCCCGCCATCACCGCCACGCAGATGCTGGAGTCGATGATCGAGTCACCCATCCCCACACGGGCCGAGGCCTCCGATGTGGCGAATGCGGTCTTCGACGGTTCGAGCGCGGTCATGCTGTCCGCCGAGACGGCCATCGGCGTCCACCCGGTGCACGTCGTGGCGACGATGGCTCGCATCGCCCAGGAGGCCGACAGCCGCTTCGATCATGCGCGCTGGGCGCAGAACATCACGCAACTCGGCATGATCAACCCCACACAGTCGTCGCTGTCGGTCACCGATGCGATAACGATGGCGGCCTCGCGGGTCGTGGGAGAGGTGGACCTGGCCGCGCTGGTGTGCGTCTCGGGCAGCGGGTTCACCGTCCGGTCAATGGCGCGCTTCCGGCCACGTGTCCCGGTGCTCGGCTTCAGCGCAGACCCGCGGACGGTCCGCCAGCTCACGCTGAGCTGGGGGGTCGAGCCGGTGTGTCTCGCCAGCGAGATCGCCTACGAATCACGGGTCGCCGACGCAATCGAGGCGGCCGTCGCCCTGGGGCGGATCCGCGCCGGGGATCTCGTGGCGGTGCTGGCAGGGATCAATCCGGCGATGCGAAGCACCGACGTGCTGCGACTGCTGCGCGTGCCCGAGGATCTGAAGGAACTCCGGAGCGCACCACAGCCAGCGCGATAATGCATCTAGTCCGGCGCTGTGCCGCGCCGGTCGGCCCCGGTGCGGTGGCCGGAAAGGAGCAGCAGTGAGCGACATCCCCATTTCGCTGAGTCCCTCCGGCCCGCCCGAGACGGTGCTCGACCCCGAACCCACCGAGGCGCTCCGCCTCCTCGAGGACGCCCTCCGGGCGCAGGCGCACGAGCGGCACGCCCTGATCAGTTCTGTCGTGGCGCGCTGGCCGCACTTCCTCGACGGCTGGGCGCGCCTCGGGGAGGCGGCCCGGGACGCCGTCGAGGCGTATGCCTGCTTCCGTGTGGGCTATCACCGCGGTCTGGACAGACTGCGGCGCAGTGGTTGGCGTGGCTCGGGTTACGTCCGCTGGCGCCACCCCGAGAACCGTGGCTTCCTGCGGGCCCTCGCGGGCCTCGCCACCAGCGCGGCGCTCCTGGGCGAGGACGCCGAAGCACAGCGCTGCGAGCAGTTTCTGCATCAGCTGGATCCTGACTGGACGCCGGATCATTCCGCTTCCTGACGGCACCCCGGTGGCCTTCAGCGGTGCCGTGCTCGCCGGCGGCCGGAGCCGGCGCATGGGTCAGGACAAGGCCTTCGTGAACCACGAGGGCCGGCTTCTCGCCGACATCGCCCGAGGCGCACTCCTCGAGGCGGGCGCGACGGAGGTGTTGAGCGTCGGAGGCGACCTGGCCAGGCTCTCCGAACTCGGCTTCGTGGCGATCGCCGACGACACGCCCGGTGAAGGACCCTTGGGCGGGCTCCTGACCGCTCTGCGGGTCGTCGCAGATCGCTGGGTCGTGGTCCTGTCGTGCGATCTGCCGTACGCAAGTGCGGAGACGGTCCGCGAACTGGTATCACAGGCGGGCGAGGACACCGATGCCGTTGTGCCCCTGCTCGACGGCCGCCCCCTGCCGACGCACGCGGTGTGGCGGCGGGACTGCCGAGAGCTGCTCGGCGCCGCCTTCGCGGCAGGCGAGCGGCGCCTCACCGCATCTCTCGAGGTGCTGCGGGTACGACGTGTGGCGGTACGCCACCCCGGCACGCTCCTCGACGTCGACACGCCGGGCGATCTCCGCGGCACGCCGGCCGGCGGCGGTCCCGGCGCCGGCCTCCTGGCGGGGGCCCCGGTCGTGCGGGGTCCTGCCGAGCGCCTACGCCCGCCTGGCGCAGAGCCAGTCCGGGGGGCCGAACGCTGAGCGGGTACGAACTGGTCTCCGACCGCTCGCGCCTGGCAGAACTCGTGGCCGCGGCGCGCCTCGAGCCGCGTTACGCGCTCGACACCGAGTTCCACCGCGAGCAGACGTACTTTCCCCGCCTGGGCCTCGTCCAGCTGGCCTGGCCGGGTCGCGTGATCCTCGTCGACCCGCTGGCCGTCTCACCCGAACCCCTCGGCGAACTGCTCGACAGCCCGGCCACGGCGATCACACACGCCCCCGACCAGGACCTGGAAATCCTGCAACACGCCGTCGGACGGGTGCCGAACCGGCTGTTCGACACCCAGACGGCGGCGGGTTTCTGCGGTATGCGCTCGCCGTCCCTGCAAGATCTCCTCGATCGGTTCCTGGACGTGCAGGTCCCCAAGGGTGATCGTCTCAGCGACTGGCTGCGGCGGCCCCTGAAACCCCAACAGCTCGACTACGCGGCCAACGACGTGCGGCATCTGCTGGACCTCCACGACAGGTTGCACGCTGCGCTGGCCGCTCGAGACCGGCTTGCGTGGTGTGAGGAGGAGTGCGAGAAGCTACGTCTGCGCGTGGCCTCGCCGCGCCAGCCGGAAGAGGCGTGGCTGCGGGTGCGCGAGCTGCGCCGGCTTCCCCGGCGATCGCAACCGATGGCGCTGGCGGTGGCGGCCTGGCGGGAGCGCCGGGCCGCGGCGCTGGATCTTCCGCCCCGCTACGTGCTGAGCGATCTGGCGCTGGCCGCCGTGGTCCAGGCGGCCCCCCGGACTCGCGCGGCTCTTGACGCGGTCCGCGGTGTGGACCACCGGGCCGTCGCCGGCGCGCCGGGGGCCGAGCTGCTGGAGGTCATCAGCCAGGCGCGACGCAACCCGCCGCGAATCGCCCCCGCACTCACCGCCAACCGGAGGTCGCACCTGCAGCCGGTGGCGGCACTCGTGTCGGCCTGGCTGTCGCAGGTCGCCCGTGACGACGAGTTGGATCCGGCACTCGTCGCCACACGCGCCGACCTCGAGTCGTTCCTGGAGGGCCGCCCGGGCGCCCGGCTGGCCGGTGGCTGGCGCTACGAGCGGTACGGCTTCCGCGTCGAGGAGTTGGTCGCCGGCAAAGCGGCGGTGGCACTGGAACCCGGAGGGACGCTCCGCCTCGAGCGACGATCCGGCCACCCGCTGTGAAACCGCGCTCCCCGAGAGCCATCGGGGCCGCCACCTGCGATCCGAGCGACGCGGGACCGCTGCCGAAGCTACCGGAGATCACCTCGCACGGCGGCTAAACTAAGTACCCCCGCGGGAACCGCGCGAAGCAACGACAGATCGCGGCCAACAGCGAAGAGGTGGACGTCGGCACCGCGGCGGCCGGCGCAACAAGTTCGGAGTTCTGCTTGTGAAGAAGGGACGCCACCGCCGTTACGAGGAAGCGCGTGCGCTGAAGCAAACCAGCGATAGCTTCGACGAACTCTTCGAGGATGACGAGGAGCCGTGCCCGGAGTGCGCGGCTCTGCCCGGCCACGACCATCGCGCCTGGTGCGCGAACAGCAGCGACACGGAAGTCGACGAAGCGAGCCAAGCCTCGGCGTGAGCCCACACCGGCTCGCCGCTCGCCGGCCGCAGCGGCGCGTGCGAAACGGGGCTTGCCGCCGGTCGACCGTCAGTTGCCGGTCTCGTCGAGGATCTCGTCGAGCTTGAGGATGTCGTCCTCGAGAACGAGGCCCACGAAGGTACCGTCGGCGGTCACCACCGCCAGCATCTCGACATCCGCCCGATCCATCGCCGCCACGGCATCTCGGAGGGTCCACGAGGGCTGTGCGGCAGGGAGACCGGTGGCCACCATGTCCGCGACGGTGGTCGATTCCCATTCACTACGAGGCAGGTCCCCGATCTGGTCGAGGCCGCACATGCCCGCGTAGCGATGGCCGTCGACAACCGCCACCTCTCGCTCGCGACGGCCGAGCACGTGCACGGTCATGAGTTCTGAGATCGTCGCATCGGACGGGACGGTCATCACGTCGGTTCGCAGCACCGATGTGATGGGAAGCATGAAGCGTCGCTCGAGGTGGCCGAGTCGCTCGGCGGCCTGGTGGGACGAGACACTCGAACGACCCGCCACCAGTTGCGCGACGGCGGCCGCCACCAGTGCCGGAACCACGAATGCGGAACCCTGGCTGGACTCGGCCACGAACATGACCGCCGCGATCGGGGCGCGGTAACCCGCCCCCAGGAACGCCGCCAGGCCGAGCGTCGGGTACAGGCCGGTCTCGGTCTGATCCAAAAGCACCCCCACGACGGTTCCCATCAGTACGCCCTGAACCGCCAGGGGAATGAAGAGACCGCCCGTACCGCCCCCCACGACCGTGGCCAGCGTTGCCACGATGCGAAGGCCGAAGAGTGCCACGATGAGCCAGACTCCTCGGGGAACCTCGAGTGCCCACTCGGCCGATCGCACGCCGGGTCCGAGACTCAGGGGTGCTCCGAAGAGGGCGTTGGTGGCGAAGGCCAGGCCGCAGAGCACGCCGCCGGTGGCGAGTATGCGCAGCACCGGCCCGAAACGACTCGGCACAGCCTTGCCCCAGCGGACGAGCGCCGAGAACCCGCGCCCACCCAGGCCGGCCGTGACGCCCACGAGCGCCCCACCCAGCAGGTCGACGATCGCCAGGGTTCGCACGTCGCCCGCCAAGCCGGGAAAGACCGGGCTGGTGTCACCGAGCACCACCGCGAAGATCAGGAAGCTGACTGCGGAGGCCACCAGCGACGGCAGCAGCGCGCGCCGCGTCACATCATCGCGGTAGGGGGCCTCCAGGGCGAAGATCACCCCCGTGGCCGGCGCCCGGAAGATCGCCGCGACACCGGCCGCGGCGCCGGCCGTGAGAAGCATCTGTATTTCCTCACGGCGCAGGAAGCGCTGGAGTAGCCGCTGGAGATTGTGCGCCAGGGAGGCACCGGCGAAGATCGACGGCCCCTCCATGCCCAGCGCGCCGCCACTCCCGATCGTGGCGGCGCCGGCCAGGAGCTTGGCCGGGAGTTGGCGCAGGGGCATGCGCGGTGAGCGCTCGTGGAAGGCCTTGATGTACTCGTCGGAGGTGGCCGGTGTGGTGCCCCGGCCGCCGACGGTGTGCAGCAACAGTGCCGCCGCGGACAGGCCGATGAGCGGTGCCAGCGCCTGCTGCCACAGCGGCAGGTGGAAGAGCCTCTCGAGCATGATCTCGACAACCACCTGCTCGAAGGCGGCGACCAGCAGGCCCACGCAGACGCCGACGCCGACTGCCGCTCCCAGCACTCGCGGCAGCCGACCCGCCGGCCGGAATGAGCGGAGGAAGCGCACCGGAGGCGAGGCTATCGGGCCGCTCGGTCAACGCTGAGACAGGCCCGCGGATCCGGCCGGGCTCCGCGCACGCGCCGCGGCGGAACTCCCGCCGGGCAGACTGCGGGTATGGCTGGCATCGAGGATGCGCTCGAAGACCTGGCGGCGCGGCTGGCCGACATCGCCGCCGACCTGGACGACCTCGGCTTCGAACACCTGCGGGAAGCGGCCGCCGGCGGCGACCCGGCGCATCTGGCGGTCGAGCGTCGCCTGGCCAGAGCCCGACGGGCCGTCTCCCGGGCCGTGGCGGCATTGCGCGCCGACGACCCGGACGGGACATCGGGCATCTGAGAATCCCCGGGGCCCGGGTGGCGCGCCGGCCACCAGGACGATCAGCCGGTGAGGTCCTCGGCGCGGCGCTCCAGCGAGTCGAGCAGCTCGTCGAACGACTTGGCGAAGGCCGTCACACCTTCGGATTCCAGGACCTCGCCAACCTCCGACAGATCCACGCCGACCGCCCCGAGAGCCGCAAGAGCCTCACCGGCGGCGTCGACCCCGACGTCGATCGTGCGCTCCACCTTGCCGTGGTCCTCGAAAGCCTCGATGGTCGCCTCCGGAAGGGTGTTCACGGTGTCGGGCCCTATGAGGTTGTCCACGTACATGGTGTCCGGGTAGGCAGGATTCTTCGTCGAGGTGGAAGCCCACAGCGGCCGCTGCAGGCGGGCGCCGCGGGCGACCAGGGCCTCCCAGCGCGCCCCCGAGAAACAACGCCGGAACGTGGCGTAGGCCAGCTTCGCCTGCGCCACCGCGATCCGTCCCTCCAGGGCTGCGGCCGCAGGTGTCCCGATCGCTTGCAGGCGCCGATCCACCTCGGTGTCCACGCGGCTCACGAAGAACGAGGCCACGCCCGAGATGTCGCTCAGATCGCCGGCGCGGGACTCCAGCCCTGCCAGGTAGGCCTCGATCACCGCTTCATAGCGCTGCAGGGAGAAGATGAGGGTCACGTTGATGCTGTGGCCCTCGGCGGTCAGCGTCTTCAGGGCCTCGACGCCGGCGGCGGTTGCCGGCACCTTCACGTAGAGGTTCGGGGCGTCGATGCGGTCGTGCAGCTGGCGCGCGGCGTCGATGGTCGCCGCCGCGTCGTGCGCCAGCTCCGGAGCGACCTCCACCGAGACATAGCCGTCCACACCGGCGCCGGTGTCGTAGACGGGCCGCAGCACGCCCAGAGCCGCCGAGATGTCGCTGGTCACGAGGTGCCAGTAGCTCTCCTCGGTACCGGCGCCTCCCGCCGTCAGTTCCGCCAACTCGCCGTCGTAGGCGTTGCCGGAGGTCATGGCCTTCTGGAAGATCGTGGGGTTGGAGGTGACGCCGCGACAGCCTCGCTGGACCCAGCGCGCCAGCTCGCCGCCGGTGATCCAGTTCCGCCGCAGGTTGTCGAGCCAGGGGCTCTGCCGGCCCACCTGGTGGAGTTCGACCAGTCGGGTCATGGGGATTCCCTTCACTCACACGCGGCTTCCGGGGCTGCCGCGGCCGCCCCTCGCACATCGTTCAGCAGTTCCTTCGCAGCAGCGATGACACGCCCGGGGTTCATGCCCAGTTCCGCCAGCACGACGGCTCCCGGCGCCGAGGCGCCGAAACGCTCGACACCCAGGGCGCGATCCACCCAGCGCTCCCAACCCTGGGTAACGCCCGCCTCCACCGCCACCGATGGCCGGCCCGCCGGGATCACCGACTCGCGGTACGCCGCAGTCTGGGCGGCGAACAGCTCCCAGCTGGGCATGGAGACCACTGCTGCGGCAGTGCCGTCGGCCCGCAGCTGTTCGGCGGCACTGACGCACAGTGCCACTTCGCTGCCCGAGCCCACGAGGGTGATCTCCGCTCCAGTGGGTTCGCTGAGGACGTAGGCGCCGCGGCGCACGCTCTCGGCGTCGGTGCCCTCCAGGACGGGTGTTCCCTGGCGGGTCAGGACGAGAGCGGTCGGGCCATCGAGGCCCAAGGCGACTCGCCAGGCGCCGAGCGTCTCCGGTGCGTCGGCGGGGCGGATGACAGCCAGCTCGGGGATGGCCCGCAGGCTCGCCACGTGTTCCACGGGCTGGTGCGTCGGACCGTCCTCACCGACCCCCAGGGAGTCGTGGGACCAGCAGAACACCACCCTCGCTCGCGACAGGGCGGCCAGACGCACCGCCGGGCGCATGTAGTCGCTGAAGACCAGGAAGGTTCCTCCCACCGGTAGCAGGCCACCGTGGCGGGCGATCCCCACCATGATCGAGCCCATGGCGTGTTCACGCACCCCGTAGAACACCTGCCGGGCATCGCACACTTCACGGCTCAGCGCATCGGATCCGGCGAGTTTCGTCCCCGTGTTGCCCGTCAGGTCGGCGCCCCCGGCCAGTACGTGATCCATGGCCGACGCGGCGGCGTTGAGACAGGCGCCGCTGGCGGCACGGGTCGCCACGGAGGCGCCCACCTCCCAGGGGCCCACTGCGGCGTCCCAACCCTCGGGCGCTCGGGCGGCCCAGGCATCGGGGAGGCCGGGTTCGCGCCGTACCGCCTCGCCCCAGCGCCGCTCCCAGTCCTGCCGCAGCCGGGTTCCCCGCCTGCCGATCTCCCGGTAGTAGGTCAGAACGTCGTCCGGTACCCAGAACCGCTCCTCGGGCGGCACTCCCATGGCGGCTTTGGCCCGGGCGATCTCCTGATCCATCAGGGCGTAGCCGTGCGCGGCCGGCGCATCGGTGAGGTCGGGGGAGGGATGCGCGATGTGGCTGCGCAGGATCAGCAGTGACGGCGCCTCGCTCGCCATGGCGCGCCGCAGCGCCGCCTCGAGGGCGTCGAGATTCTCGGCCACCTCACCGAGCGTCTCGGTGTGCCATCCGTAGGACGCGAATCGCGCCGCCGGATCGTCCGAGAGCCACAGGTCGGTCTCGCCGTCGATGGAGACGCGGTTGTCGTCGTAGACGTAGACCAGGCGGCTCAGGCCGAGATGCCCGGCAAGCGAGGCCGCCTCGTGGCTGACCCCTTCGGCGAGATCGCCGTCGCTGCAGACCACGAAGGTGTGGTGGTCGCAGAGTTCGGGCCCGTAGCGCGAGCGCAGCCAGCGCTCCGCCAGGCCCATCCCGACGGCGTTGGCAAAGCCCTGACCGAGCGGGCCCGTGGTCACCTCCACGCCGATGGCCGGCTCGGCCTCGGGGTGGCCGGGCGTGCGGCTGCCCCATTGACGGAAGGCCCGCAGGTCGTCCAGGGTGAGGCCGTACCCGCAGAGATACGCCATCGTGTAGAGCAGGATCGAGGCGTGGCCCGCGCTGAGCACGAAGCGGTCCCGGTCGGGCCAGTCGGGAGCCGCGGGATCGTAGGCCATGATCCGGCTCCACAGGACGTGTGCCAGGGGAGCGAGAGCCATGGCGGTGCCCTGATGACCGGACCGCGCGGCGTGGGGAGCATCCATGGCCAGGCCGCGAATCACGCTGATGGCGCGCTGCTCGAGGCCGGGGTCTCCGATGGCGCCCGAGGCAGGAGGATCCTGGAGAAGGCTCCGCGAGTTCATTGTCGTGCTCCCTGGCCAAACAGGGCGACCGAAGCAGTGAATCCGTGCAGGTAGCTGCGGCGGCCCACGGGTCCGATCTCACCGGCGCAGAACATGCCCGCCACCGGCGCCGGCGCGATCGCGCCGGACACGACCGAGGCGTCGTGGTCGGCGACCCCGAACAGCCGGTGCCCCCGGCCGTTGCAGGTGAACAGGAGTGCGCCCTCGGCCCGCCGTCCCGACATCGACCGGTGCAGATCCTCACCCGCCGTCGCCGCGTCGCGGACATGGAACTGCACCGAGGTGCCGGTCTCGACGAGGTCGCCCACCGCCAGGCCGCGTGACTCCCGCTCGATGCCGAGCACCCCGCGCACCAGGAAATCGCCCCTGTCGAAGTCGAGTTTGTGCTCGTTGACCACGATGCCGATGTGCAGGCCGCGCTGTACCAGGGCGCGTTCGGCGTCGCTGAGACCGCCCACGATCTCCTGCAGCCGCTCGAGGGCCGGACGTCCCCCCAGCTCGTGGATCAGGTTGCGCTCGCCGCGGGTCACCACGTACGGGCGGCCAATGGGTCGACACCCCTGTGAGACCACGGTGGCGACCTCCGCAGCGGACGCCAGCAGCAGGCCCACGGCCCCGTCGTCGAACGTTTCGCCGTCGAGTACCAGGCGGTTGCCGCCGGGCGAGGAGGCTGCCGAGGCGAGGCCACCGACCGCCCGCACCTCGGCACCCGTGGCGTCGATCTCCTGCAGGAGCCGGTCCGCCGGGAAGCTGAACGGATCGGAGAGCAGCAACAACGTCCGCGGGCGGTCGTCCCCCGCCGGCAGGTCTTCGATCGGCGAGTGGTCCGAGCCGAGCGCCGGGCCGAAACGGACCGGGGCCGCCTCGGCAGCTCCGGCCCCCCACGCCACGACGGCGGGCACCTCCTCCAACTCGCGACTCCCGGCGATGACCGACACCGCACTGGCACCGAGCAGGATTGCCGGCGCGAGCCGCTCGGCGAGAACGGCAGCGAGGGTGTCCATGGCGCCGAGGTGCGCGGCGGTGGCGAAGAACACGACGAGGGCGGGCGACTCACCTCCGAACGACCCGCCGAGGTCATCGGCGACCGCCGCGGCCGCCGCGGCGGTGGAGTCCGTCTCCGAGCAGGCGACGGCGAAACTCATGGATCCTGCCGCGGTGACGTGTGGCTCACGTGCCCGCGGGCGCCGGTGGGAGGAGGGTGTAGGGAACGATCGTGGCCTCCGCTTCCCCGAGGCGGCAATGCGCCTCCACCGTTCCGTAGTCCTCGAACTCCATCTCGGCGCGCACCAGACGGAAGCTGAACTTGCCGGGCTCCACCTCCAGGAACTGGACGTTGCGGGCGATCTGCGTGCCGTCACGCCGGTAGAGCACTTCGAGCACCCCGGTTCCGTCGCCGTCGGCGGGGCAGCGGACGATCACGACGAGATGCGGCGCCCACACCAGCGGGAGCTCCTCGGGGGCCACCGCCGAGAAGTGCACGCCGGTCAGATCGAGGCGCGTGGAGGGTCCCGGCACCTGCCGGACGTCGATCTCTTCGATGAACAGCGCCGCGACGATCTGCACGCTCTGACCGTATCGCCTCTGCCGGCGCGATCGAGGATTCTGCTGGATCGATCGAGGTGTCGGCCGTTGCCGGAGTCGCCGGGAGCACCGGTTGGGCGAGGGTGGGGCCTACAGTTTGGATGGCATGTTCCGGATCTTCGTTACCGTCGTCCTGCTGGCGGTCGCCGTCGCGACCCTGCTGGTGTCGAACAGGCTCGCCGAGGAGCCCCAGCCGGCCGAGCCCCGGGGGATCGCCGCGGCGGAGATTCCCCTCCTGTCGGCGCGGCGTCTGCCCACCGTTGCCACCAGTGCCCCACCGTCACCGCCGACACCTCGCGAGGTGACCCTCGAGCGCGACCTCACGGCGCTGGCGGTCCACTCTCCGGTGCGGAGCTGCATGCTCGTCCGCCAGGGAGGTGAGGAACTCTTCGCCAAGGATGCCGACGAGCCCCTGACGCCGGCATCGCTGCAGAAGCTGGCCACGGCGCAGGCCGCCCTGGCGGAGCTGGGACCGGATCATGTCTATCGCACCGCGGCCATCGCCGAGGCGCTCCCCGTCGACGGCGTCCTGGGCAACGATCTCTACCTGGTGGGCGGCGGCGACCCGCTCCTGGCGACTCCCGACTACGCAGCGCTGCTGGCACAGCGGGACGTCGTTGCCACACCACTCGACGACCTGGCCGCCGACCTCGTGAGCGACGGCCTGACCCGCATCTCCGGCGGGGTCATCGCCGTGGAGGATCGCTACGACGAGGCAACCGCAGTGGCCTCCTGGCCGGAGGATTGGGCGGCGAACGGCGTGACCGGGACTCTCAATCCCGTCGCTCTGAACCAGGGGTACCGGACACCCGAGGGCATCGAGGGAACGACGGGGCTCCTGCCCGAACCAGAGCCTGCCCTGCGCACTGCCGCGATCTTCGACGACATGCTCGAAGCGCGTTCGGTGAGGATTCCCGAGCGGCCCGGCACCTCGGTGCGGGACCGCGACTTCGCCAGCTTCGTGACCTTGGGCACCGCGGAGTCGGCGCCGCTCAGCGCGTACCTACGATTCATGCTGGCCGAGAGCGACAACACGACCGCGGAGTTGCTGCTGAAAGAGCTCGGCCTGGCGTGGTCCGGAACCGGTAGCACGCTCGACGGCGCCTTGGCGGTCCTGGATCTCCTGGCAGCCGAAGCGGGCCGGCCGATTCTGGTGTTCCCGCCCGCGGACGGCTCCGGCCTCAGTCCGGCGAACGAACTGAGTTGCCGGCAGGTTGCCGACATACTTGAAATCGGCGGCCCCGAGGGTCTGTTGGCCTCCTACCTTCCGGTCGTGGGGGAGTCGGGAACCCTCCGGAACCGGTTCGGTGACTCGACCGCCGTGGGGCGGGTGCGAGCCAAGACGGGATCGCTGCCGGGTGTGGCCTCGCTCGCAGGGTTCGCCGAAGGCAGTGACGGCCGACCGGTGACATTCGCCGCCATCCTGAACGGTGAGGATCTGGCGGACACGACCGCGGACGCGTTCCTCCACCAGCTGCTGGAGATCCTGGTGGCTCACCCCAACCCGGTGGAAGCGGACAGCGGCGGCGCCGGCGTGGGCGACGACGGGGGATAGCCCCTCGTGGCCATGGAGCGGCCGGCCACGGAACGCGCGTCGCTGCAGGAACTTCCCATGTTCCCCCTCCAGCGGGTGACGTTCCCCGGCCAACCATTGTCTCTGCATGTGTTCGAGCCCCGCTACAGGGAGCTGACGCGCCGCTGCCTGGAGAGTGGCCGGTCCTTCGGCGTCACCTTGATCATGCGCGGGAGCGAAGTGGGTACCGACCTCGATCAGGAACGCAGCGACGTGGGGGTGGTGGCGCGCATCAGGAGCGCTCGGGAACTCGCCGACGGGCGCTGGCTCCTGGAGACGCTCTGCTCCGATCGTCTACGGGTGGGGCAGTGGCTGGCAGACGATCCGTACCCGCGGGCCCTCGTGGAATTCTGGCCCGATCCTCCGGCTGCCGCAGCGGCGGTCCGCGAACGCACTGACGCCGTCCTGGCGACATATGACCGGCTGCTGGCAGCCCTCGCAGCTGTTTCGGCCGGCGGCCCCCCGGACCGCCCGCACCGCGACGACTCGAGCGGCAACCCATCCCGGGCCGCCTACCAGCTCTGCGCGGCTGCCCCGGTCGGGGAGTTGGATCGCCTCCGCCTGCTCTCCGCCGCCGGCACCCTCGAGCGGCTCGATCTCCTGAACGAGTTGCTCGGAGATGTGGCCGAGACGGTTCGGCTTCTCGGAGGGACGCCCGGTCCGGCCGCGCAGGACTAGCCCGCGGGGCGGCGCCGGTCACCGTCGGGGAATCAGGCCGGATGGGGGCCGGCGGTAGACTCGGTGGCATGTTTCCGGCTGCGGGCGACGAGACCCGGTACTCGCAGGAGTCCGCCGCAGGAACCCAACCCCCGGCCGCGGAGGCCCCGCCGCCGGTAACCGACGACCCGGCCGAAGTGCTCGCCGAGTTCCGCGATGTCGTGCTCGCGTACTTCCGCCAGGAGGCCGTCGAACCGCTCAAGCGGTTGGCGGCCTGGCTTGGATTCGGGCTCGCCGGCGGCGTCTTCCTCTGCGCGGGGTTGGTCCTCCTGGCGTTGGCGGGGCTGCGCGCCCTGCAGACCGAGACCGGTGATCACCTTGCCGGAAGCCTCAGTTGGACGCCGTACGCCATCGTCCTGGCTGCCGTTCTGGTGGTCTTCCTGCTCGCAAGGTCGGCCGCCCGGGCGCGCCGCCGCGGCGAACCGGAGTCGCCCGAGTGAGCGCCGGGGACGCCCCTATCACCCGCGACGACCTCGAGGCCAAGCTCAAGGAGGTGGCGGGCGCGCTGAACGCTGCCAGCTTGCCGGCTCGCCAAGCCGGCTGGCGCGCCGGTGTGCTCTCCGCAGCACTCCTCGTGGTCGCGGCGTACGTCCTGGGCAGGCGCCGGGGCCGCCTGTCGCGGACGTTCGTCGAATTGCGCCGGTACTGAGGTCGGGAGCCGTGGGCACCACAGGGCGCATGCTGGCCATCGCCCGCCGGCGCGGCATCACCCGGGGTCTGTTCGGCACGAGCACGGGCTGGCTACTGGTGGGTCTGCTCGCATGGGGTCTGCGAGGCCTGCAGCGCGCCCTTCGGCCGACCACACCGGGCGCGCAGGGCGTCGTGCACTTGCGGCCCGGCGAGCGTCTCGTCGTCAGCCACCACCGGCGGCCCCGACGCGACGCGTGAGCGACGAGGAAGCACACCGTACGGCGGCCGACCGCGGCACACCGGCAGGAGGCGCTGTGCCGGGCAGGCACGGTGACCGGCTGTTCGCCGGTGGTGACCTGGTGCTGCTCGTCGACCGGAAGGACCGCAGCTACCTGCGGCGCCTCGAACCTGGCGGGTTCTTCCACTCTCACACAGGCCTGGTGGCATGGGACGATCTGCTGGGCCGCCCCGAGGGCAGCGAGCTGCACTCGGTCGGCGGGACCAGGTTCCGGGCGTTCCGTCCGACGCTGTCCGACTACATCGTCAAGATGAAGCGTGGCGCGCAGGTCATCTACCCCAAGGATCTCGGGCCCATGCTTCTGTTCGCCGACATCGCTCCGGGGGACCGCGTCCTGGAATCCGGTGTGGGGTCGGGGGCGCTGTCGCTGGCGCTGCTGCGCGCCGGCGCGGACGTCGTCGGATACGAGCTCCGCGGCGACTTCGCCCGCAGGGCCCGCAAGAACGTGGAGGAGTTCCTCGGATCCGCCGCAGCGGGGCGCTATCGCGTGGAGGAGCGCGACTGCTACGAGGGAATCGACCTGCAGGACCTGGACCGCATTGCCCTGGACCTGCCCGAGCCCTGGCAGGTCGTGCCGCACGCGCCCGGGTGCCTGCGCCCCGGCGGCATTCTCATCGCCTACACGCCCAGCGTGATCCAGGCGACTCGCTTGCGTGAGGCGCTGGAGCGCGGGCCGTGGGCCCTTGCGGCCACCGTCGAGGTCCTGCAGCGAGGTTGGTACGTCGCCGGTGAGGCCGTGCGGCCCGAACACCGTATGGTGGCCCACACCGGTTTCGTCACACACGCCCGGCTCCTGCCGGCCTAGGGGCGCTCGACCGTGAACCTCCTGGACCTGGCCGTGCTGGGTCTGCTGTTGCTGGGAGCGCTCGTGGGGCTGCGGACCGGGCTGCTCCGGCCGGGGCTCGCCTGGCTGGGCGTGGCGCCGGGGCTCCTGGCGGCCACGCGGCTGCTGCCCTGGGTTCTGGAGCAGATCGCCGACGACGTGGCGCGCTGGCACCCCCTGGCCTATCCGCTGGGAGTCAGCGCGGGGACTCTCGTGGCCGGCGCCCTGGCGGGGCACCTTGCCGGTCATGCTCTCGGGAGGTTGCTGCACCTGGCGCTCCCGGACTCGCTCCGCACCGCCGATCGGATCGCCGGATGCATCGTCGCCGCGGCCGCCGTGGGAAGCGTGCTCTGGCTGCTGGCGCCGATGGCCGCCACGACGCCGGGCTGGTTCGCCGAGCAGGCGGAGGGCTCGCTGCTGGTGCGATGGAGCCTGGAATCGCTGCCGTCACCGCCGGAGGGCCTCGACCGCGTCGTCGGCTGGGTGAGCCTCAGCCCCGAGTAGCGGGTGACGCGTCGGCCGCCGAGGCGCGCGTGGCGGGGGTCAGAACCTGTGAGAGGAGTCTCGAAAAGGGCGCCCGAGGCCGGCTCAGGCGTCGATCTCGATGAAGATGCACTCCCCGGGGCATTCCTCGGCGGACTCGATCGTCGCCTCTTCCTGACCGGCCGGTACGACGGCCAGGCCGGTGGGACCTCCCGGATCGCTGAAGATCGTGTCGCCCTCGCGCACGTACGCCAAGCCGTCATCGAGCAGAGTGAACACGTCCGGAGCGATCTCCTCACAGAGACCGTCGCCTGTGCACAGATCCTGGTCGATCCAGACCTTCATCTTGCCGCTCCCCGATTGACTTGCTGGTGCAGCTCCAACCGGCTAATCACCGCGCTTACGAGTATAGCGCCGGGCTGGAGGCGCCCCGCACGGATACGAGCCAGCCGCTGTGCCGGCTCTGCCGCGACGGCGTCGCCGGGCGCGAGTGTAGCCACGTCAACCGATCGCGCCGCGTGTAGGGTCGCACGCAGACACGAGCGGAGGGAGGTGAGATCATCGAGGAGATTCCCAAGGATCAGAGCGTCCAGTTGAAGCTGCTGCGCCAGGAGATCGAGGCGCTGCGGCGGCGGCTCCAGGACACCCCCCAGCGCATACGCACTCTCGAGGAGCGTCTCTTGGAGACCAAGGGCCAGTTGGCCCAGGCCGTCTCGCAGAACGAGAAGCTCACCCACACCTTGCGCGAAGCGCGCGAGCACATCGGCGCCCTCCGGGAGGAGGTCGAGAAGCTCACGCAGACCCCCAACGCCTACGGCACCGTGCTCGGGCTGAACGACGATGGCACGGCCGACGTGTTCTCCTCGGGACGCAAGATGCGCGTGGCAATCCACCCCGAGGTCGACGGAACTCTGGAGCGCGGCCAGGAGGTCGCCCTCAACGAGTCCCTCAGCGTGGTCCTGGCGCGGACCGCCGACGGCACAGGAGAGGTCGTCACGCTGACCGAATTGCTCGACGGCGGCCGGCGAGCGGTCGTGAGTTGTCGCGCCGACGAGGAGCGCGTGGTCGACCTCGCCGACGGCCTGATCGGCATGCCGCTCCGCGTGGGCGACCCGATGCTCATGGACACCCGCTCGGGTCTACTGACCGAGCGCCTCGTGCGCTCGGAGGTCGAGGACCTCGTTCTGGAGGAGGTGCCCGACGTCACCTACGACGATGTCGGGGGACTCGACGCGCAGATCGAGAAGATCACCGACGCTGTGGAGTTGCCGTTTCTCTACGCGGATCTCTTTGCCGAGCATCGCCTGCCGGCGCCCAAGGGAATCCTGCTCTATGGACCACCCGGCTGCGGCAAGACGCTGATCGCCAAGGCGGTGGCCAACTCGCTGGCCACCAAGGTTGCCGCCGCCACCGGCAACGAGAACGCCCGTAGCTACTTCCTGAACATCAAGGGTCCGGAACTCTTGAACAAGTACGTCGGCGAGACGGAGCGGCAGATCCGTCGGGTCTTCCAGCAGGCCAGGGATCGCTCCGCCGAGGGCTGGCCCGTCATCGTCTTCTTCGACGAGATGGAGTCGCTGTTCCGGATGCGCGGCAGCGGGATCAGCTCGGACATGGAGTCCACCGTCGTGCCCCAGCTGCTTGCGGAGATCGACGGTGTGGAGGCCCTCCGCAACGTCATCGTGATCGGAGCCTCCAACCGGGAGGACCTGATCGATCCCGCCATACTGCGGCCCGGCAGGCTCGACGTGAAGATCAAGATCGAGCGGCCCGACGTCGAGGCGGCCGCCGCCATCTTCGCCCGCTATCTCACCGTGGGCCTGCCGATCGCCAAGAGTGCCGTCGAGACGATCGGCGGGGGAGAGCGGGACAAGGCGGTTCGCGGCATGATCGAGCAGACGGTCGCGGAGATGTACAGCGCCGAGCAGCACAACGAGTTCCTCGAGGTCACCTACCAGAACGGCGACAAGGAGACCATGTACTTCCGGGACTTCGCCTCGGGGGCCATGATCGAGAACATCGTGCGGAGGGCCAAGAAGCTCGCCATCAAGCGGGTCATCGCCGGGGGGCCCAGCGGTATCACGCTGGACGACCTGCTGGAGTCCGTCGTCCAGGAGCACGCCGAGCACGAGGACCTGCCCAATACCACGAACCCCGACGACTGGGCGAAGATCGCCGGGAAGAAGGGCGAGCGGATCGTCTTCGTGCGCACGCTCGTGCATCGCGACAACGCCAACACCGGCGGCCGTTCCATCGAACGGGTCGCCACCGGCCAGTACCTCTAACGCACGCGGAACGCATCCGAACGTGGTCGTCCCCAAGATCTGCGGGATCGAGACCGAATACGGGATCACCCATCGGGGGACCGAGGAGTCCAACCCCATCACGGCCTCCTCGCTGCTGATCAACGCCTACCTGTCGGGCCTCCAGCACGCTCCGGGCTCGCCGATGGCCCGCGTCGAGTGGGACTTCGAGGACGAGATGCCGGGCCGCGACGCGCGCGGTGTCGGTGGGGGAGACGTCGGTTACGAACCCGAGACGCATCTCGTCAACGCCGTACTCACCAACGGCTCCCGCTACTACGTGGACCACGCGCACCCCGAGATCTCGGGACCGGAATGCGCCGACGCCCGCAGCGCGGTGCTGTGGGACCGGGCCTCCGACGCCATCGCCCAGCGCTCCATGCGGGCGGCCGCCACGATTCTCCCGGAGGGCCAGGAGCTCGTCGTCTACAAGAACAACTCCGACGGCAAGGGCAACTCCTACGGGTGCCACGAGAACTACCTCATGGATCGAGCCACGCCGTTCGGCCGGATCGTGCACGGGGCCACCGCACACTTCGTGACCCGCCAGATCTTCTGCGGGGCCGGCAAGGTGGGCACCGAGGCGCCGGGCAGCGACCGTTTCGCGGTTCCCTTCCAGATCTCCCAGCGAGCCGACTTCTTCGAGGAGGAGGTGGGCCTGGAGACAACGCTGAAGCGCCCGATCGTCAACACCCGCGACGAGCCGCATGCCGATGCCCGGCTCTACCGCCGCCTGCACGTCATCGTGGGTGACGCGAACCTGTCCGAGGTGGCGACCTTCCTGAAGGTGGGCACCACGGCCCTGGTGCTCGCCCTCACCGAGCAGGACCTCTTCCCCGACGACCTCTGCCTGGCCACCCCGGTGCAGGCGATCAGGCTCGTGAGCTGCGACCTGAGCCTGCGCCGTCCACTCCGGCTGGCGGACGGCACGACCGCCACGGCCCTGGACATCCAATGGGACCTCCTCGAGCGCTGCAGCAAGTACTGCAACAACTTCGGAACCGACGCGGTGGGCGGCGACGTGGCGACCGACGTGCTGGATCGCTGGGAGTCGGTGCTCACGCAGCTCGAGGTCGACCCTCTGGCACCCGCCACGACCGTGGACTGGGTGGCGAAGTACCGACTGCTGGACGCCTACCGGGAGCGCAACGCCTGTGGCTGGAACGACACCCGCCTCCAGGCCCTGGATCTGCAATACCACGATCTCCGTCCGGAGCGTTGCGTGGCCCACCGCCTGGGGTTGGAGCGGATCGTGAGCGACGACGAGGTGCTGTGGGCGATCGAGAACCCGCCGCCCGACACCCGCGCCTACTTCCGCGGCCGTTGCCTGCAGCAGTTCGCGACGCACGTCGTCGCGGCCAACTGGGACTCCGTCGTATTCGATCTGGGCGGCGAGACCCTCCGGCGCGTGCCCATGATGGAGCCCTCCCGCGGAACCGACCATCATGTGGCTAGGTTGTTCGAGGAGTGTCCGACACCGGCCGACCTCATTGGAAGGCTGCAGCAGTGATGGGTGAGTACGAGAGCCATGGCTGAGCGAGAGCGGATCCAGAAACCGTCCAGGTCGGATTCCGAGCCGGAACCGGCCGCAACCGAACATGCCGGAAGCCCTTCGGGCGAGCGCCTCAAAGCGGAAATGGACGACCTCCTCGACGAGATCGACGAGGTGCTGGAGGCGAATGCCGAGGAGTTCGTGAACTCCTACATCCAAAAGGGCGGCCAGTAGCACCTCCGCCCGGTTGCTCGCTCCGGCGACGCTGCAGGCACGCTTGCGACGCGGTGGCGAGTAGCCTCGCGACATGAGTCTCCCGCCGCGGCGGACCCTTCCACTGTTCGGCATCGGCGAGGATCCCGGCCCGAGTTTCGCCGGTCTGCTCGCCGCCACGAGCCCCGCCGGCGGCGCACCGGTTGCCGGGCAGGTTGAAATCCCCGGCGTGTCGCACGCCACCACCACCGTCGCCCTCCGCCACTGTGACGGGGTGCTCATGGCTGGCGATCGGCGGGCGACCGCCGGCAACCTCATCAGCCACCGCAGCATCGAGAAGGTCTTCCCCGCCGGCCGCTACGCGGGGGTGGCCATTGCCGGCG
>LXNJ01000153.1_pt1 | contig 49429 bp, 42 predicted proteins | sample 809081 | NCBI WGS metagenome assembly LXNJ01 (sample SAMN04870510, study PRJNA318959) | sponge metagenome | biome: sponge; feature: marine sponge reef; material: water | host: Petrosia ficiformis | place: Greece: Milos, Mediterranean Sea | collected 2013-05-29 | depth 5-7 m | reverse complement strand
TGAGCGCAGCGAACAAGAGCGGGAGACGCTGAGGCCGAGCTTGCGAGGCCGGGGCCCGAGCGGCCCGTGAGCGCAGCGAACAAGAGCGGGAGACGCTGACTCGGCGCGGCTACGGTCGCGCCGATGGCGAACACTGCCTCCACCGCCGCCCCGCTGCGGCGCGCCCTGCGGGGCCGTGCCCCGGGGCTGGGGGTGGAGCGCAGCCTGTGGTCCGGCGGCACCGATGTTGTGGCCGGAGTGGACGAGGTGGGTCGGGGATCGTGGGCCGGGCCGCTCACGGTGGCGGCCGTGGTCGCCGACCCCGACACCCGGATCTACAAGGTGCGCGACTCCAAGATGCTCAACGCCTCCGAGCGCGAGGTGCTGCACGACAGGATCACAGGCTGGGCCCGTGCGGTGTCAGTGGGCCACGCCACCGTGGCCGAGTGCGCCGAACTGGGAATGTCTGACGCCCAGCGCCTCGCGGCGCGGCGGGCCGTCGCCGGTCTGGGTCTGGCAGTCGACCATGTCCTGGTGGACGGGTCTTGGAACTTCCTGAAGCCGCGCCCCGACGACGCCGACGGAACCGGAGCCGATCGCGACGACGGACCGGACGTGACCACGATCGTGCGGGGCGACGCGTCGAGCCTCTCGATCGCAGCCGCGTCGGTGGTGGCCAAGGTCACCCGCGATCGCCTCATGGTCGAGGCCGCTCAGCGCTATCCGGCGTACTGGTTCGCGTCCAACAAGGGTTACCCGTGCCCCCGCCACATCGCCGCGCTGGCCGCGTGGGGCCCGTGCGCCATCCACCGCCGCCGCTGGGTGTTCATGGACGACCTGCGCTGGAGCGGAGTCCCCCGCCTCGTACCGGAGCCGGAGGACGCTCATCCGCAGCTGTTCGACGCTCCGGCAGTCGGGGACGCAGTTGCGGCTAGCGGTCGGCTGTAGCCTGCAGTCGCCATGGGCCAGCCCGTCACCTTCCTGCGCACCTCGTCGCCCCGGCCCGGGCTGGCGCGGTTCGAGTTGAACCGAACGCTCACCGGCATGGGTCACGAGCGCTACCGGGTGGGTGAGGAGATCCTCGGCGACCGCCCCTGCGATGAGCTGGCCCGCCGCATGCTGGCCACCGGCAGGCTGTCGTCGGTCCACATGCACGGCTCGGTGATCACCGCCGAGTTGGCCACCGGCGACGACTCCGGGCTCGGTGAGGTGATCGCCAGCCTCTACACCTACTACGTGCCCGGCGTGGAGATCCCCAGCGACGAAGAGCTGGTCGCCATGGTGGAGGGCTGAGCGGGCGACTCCGGTGCCGCGAAAACTCTTGTAACGAACACTCGCTGGCACAATGGCGGGGTGGACGGCACGGGCGGCGCGGACGTAGTCGGCTGGCCGGTGGCGGCGGCCTCTCTGTCGCTGGTGGTGCTCGCGCTGGTGCTGGGGTGGGCGCTCGGTCTGCGCATCAGCCGGGACGTGGCCGTGGCCTCGGTGAGGGCCGCGGCGCAGTTGCTGGCGGTCGGGGCCGTGCTGCTGCTGATCTTCGAGTCGGCCTGGGCGGACTGGCTGGCCCTGTCCTGGGTGGCCGTCATGGTGGTGGTGGCCAGCGCGGTGGTGCGACGGCGCGCCCGGAGCCGGACCTCGGCGCGGATTCCCTGGATGGCACCGGTCACCGTTGCCGTCGTGCTGGTCTCCGCGACCATCAGTCTGGTCGTCACCTTCGGCTTCGGAGTGCTCCCCTACGAGCCCGCCTCCGTGGTCGTGATCGCGGGCATAACCATCGGCAACGCGGTGCCGTCCGCGGTGCTGGCCGTGGATCAGGCGGTGGGACGGTGCCGTGACCGGATCGGCGAGATCGAGGCGGCGCTGGCCCTGGGACTGGGCCGTCGCCAGCTCGTGCGCTTCGTGGCGCCCAGGGCGGCTCGTTCGGCGATCATCCCCCAGGTCGAGCGGACCAAGGTGGTGGGGCTGATCGCGCTGCCCGGCACCATGACCGGTCTGCTGCTGGCCGGCGTGGACCCCGTGGACGCGGTGATCGTGCAGCTTCTGGTCATGTACCTGGTGCTGGGAACGGCGGCACTTTGCGTCACGGCTCTGGTGGGCACGGTCGCAGTGGCCGCCACCGACGGTCGCGGCGGGGTGGCCAGCTGGGTGCGTCCAGGTCCGGAAATGGGCGAGTCGGCCGCGGTCCGGCGATAATGCAGTGCCGACAACGGACGGTCGGACCCGCCAGGCTCCCGCCGACCGCTTACCGGGAAGGAACAACTCCATGGTCAACCCCATCCCCGACGAGTACCCGCGGATCACCGCCTACCTGTGCGCTGACGGCGCGGCCGACGCCATCGACTTCTACACGAGCGTGTTCGGCTTCACCGAGCGGCACCGCATGACCTTCGACGGCCGGATCGGCCACTGCGAGCTGGAGCTGGGCGGATCGATGATCATGCTGTCCGACGAGTACCCCGAGATGGGCGTGATCGGCCCCAAGACGCTGGGCGGGACCCCGACTTCGATGAACGTCTACGTCGAGGACGCCGACGCCACGTTCGCGGCGGCGCTGGCGGCCGGGGCCACCGAGCTGCGGCCGGTGCAGGACCAGTTCTACGGCGACCGGTCGGGGCAGTTCGAGGACCCATGGGGTCACCGTTGGGGAGTGGCCACCCACATCGAGGATGTCGACGATGACGAGATAGCCCGCCGCGCCGCCGCGATGATGAGCGGCGATGACCACTAGCGCGAAGCCGGTCACCGCACTGACGGGCAGGCACAGGCACTAATGCACGACACTGCGGTGCAGTCCCTGGCCGTGCTCGACGTGGAGGGCGTGCTCACACCCGAGGTGTGGATCGCGGTGGCCGAGCGCACCGGCATCGACTTCCTGCGCCGCACCACCCGGGACGAGCCCGACTACGACGTGTTGATGAAGGGCAGGATCGCAGCCCTCGACGCGGGCGGCGTCAAGATGACCACGATCATGGAGGTTGTCGAGGGTCTGGTCCCCCTCGACGGCGCGGTGGACTTCCTGCGGGAGCTCCAGTCGTGCATGCCCGTGGTGCTGCTGTCGGACACATTCGAGCAGTTCGGCCGACCGTTGATGGCCCAGCTGGGCTGGCCGCTGCTGCTGTGCCACACACTGGTGGTGGAGGGCGACCGCCTCGCTGACTACCGGCTGCGACTTCCCGACCAGAAGGCGCGAGCAGTCGAGGCCTTCCGCTCGCTGAACTACCGGGTGGTGGCCGTGGGCGACTCCTACAACGACGTGACCATGCTGGCCGCAGCCGACGCCGGGGTGCTGTTCCGGGCGCCGGCCAACGTGCGAGGCGAGCATCCGCAGTACCCCTGCTGCACCGCCTACGACGATCTTCTGGACCTGCTGACGGACTGAGAGGCCGAGCGAGTAGGCAATGTGGAGAGCGCTGGCAAGGTTCATACAACATTTTGTATAAAAAATTTGCACTGAGTCATCGGGCGCACTACTGTCCGCTCCGATCGCTCTCAGGAGGAGGTATTCCCATGAAGTTCAAGTCAGTGATCGCAATCCTTGCCGTCTTGGCCCTTGGTGCTGCCGCGTGCGGCGACGACGCGGAACCCGCGCCGGACACCAGTGCGGCCGACGCTGCCGCTGCTGAGGCCGCCGCCGCAGAGGCCGCGGCTGCTGAGGCCGCGGCCGACGCTGCCGCTGCTGAGGCTGAGGCCGCGGCAGCTGAGGCTGAGGCAACTGAAGCTCAGGCCGAAGCAGACGCTGCTGCTGCTGAGGCTGAGGCCGCCGCGGCCCGCGCCGCTGAGGCTGAGGCGGCGCTCGCGGCCGCCATGGCAGAAGCCGAGGGGGCCGTGGATCCCGAGGTAGTCGCCGAACTCGAGGCACAGCTGGAGGCCGCGGCTGCTGAGGCCGCGGCTGCTGCCGCTGAGGCTGCTGAGGCTGCTGCCGCAGCCGAGGCGGCCATGGAAGAGGCCATGGCCGCGCCTGAACCGATGGATCAGGCGGTCGACATCAGGGCGGCCCTGAACGCGGACTTGGGCAACTGCGAGCCCGCTCCGACGGGCGAGCCCATCCGGGTCGGCATGGCGATGGACTTCAGTGATGTGGTCGGCTTCGTCGACATCCCCGGCTCCAAGCTGGTGCCGCACTTCGCCAATCTGATCAACTGCATCGGTGGCGTCAACGGCTCGCCGGTCGAGGTCCGGGTCGAGGACGTCGGTGGCGACGCCACCACCGCCGGTGTGGCGGCCGAGCAGCTGCTCGACTGGGGAGCACACTTCCTGATTGGCCCGCCCTTCGCGGACTTCACCCTGCCCATCCTGCAGGCCACCGGCGGCCAGGTGCCCGTGTTCGTGGCCGCCTCGACAGAGCCGACCCTGTCGGACATCGAGAACAACTCGTTCCTAGTCACCTTCGACGACTACGGCCAGTCCTCAGCGGCTGCCGAGTGGGCGCTCGACCAGGGCATCACCCGAGCCTTCGTGTTCACCCAGCCGGGTCCCTACACCGGCTACAACCCCGACGTCTTCACGGAGGTGTTCGAGGCCGGCGGTGGTGAGATCGTCGCGGAGCACACCTACGTGTGGTTCGAGGACACCGACTTCTCCGCGCAGGTGGCCGAGCTGTCGGAGATCCTTCAGAACAACGAGGCCTTCTTCTCGGCCGCCCTGGGCTACCAGGTCACCGCGCTTAGGGGTCAGCTCGAGGGCGCAGGCTTCGACAACATCACCTACATCGGGACCGACGCACTCGACGCCACCGGCATCGCGTTCGAGGCCAACAACGAGGGCATCGTGCACACGCCCCACATCAACGTGGAGCCGGGCGGGCTGAACGACCGCCTGCTCACGGGCTACTCCGCCGCCAACGACGGCGAGGTGCTCGAGAGCCAGGGCTTCATGGGGCTCTACGTCGACTCCCTGCTGCTGGGCATCCAGGGCATCGTCAACTGCGGTTGCACCGATCCAGCCCAGATCGGCGACGCCGTGGCCGAGATCTCGGGATTCGAAGGCTTCAGCGGCACCATCACCTACGTCGGCACCACCGGCACGCCGCCCAAGTCCGTCCCGATCAAGCGGATCGTCAACGGCCAGGACGTCCTCGTCGAGATGAGGTGAGAATCGAGTCGGCGGATCGTTCTCACGAGAGCAGTGGCCGATAGGGCCCTGTCCATGATTCTGGAAGTCGAAGGCCTGACTACCCGGTACGGCTCGATCTCGGCACTGCGAGACGTGAGTCTGTCCGTTGGGGCCGGTGAGGTGGTTGGCCTCATCGGTCCCAACGGAGCCGGCAAGACCACCCTGCTCAACACGGTGGCCGGCCTTCTGGCGCCGGCTGCCGGGAGGGTGGTCTTCGATGGCGCCGAGATGACCGGGACAGCGCCCGATCGGGCTCTTCGCTCAGGTCTGGCGCTCGTCCCCGAGCACCGCCGGATCTTCGCCGACTTCACCGTCGTGGAGAACCTGCGCATCGGAGGGGTGACCCTGCCCGTAGCCGAGCGCGGCGCCATGCTCGAGGAGGTCGCCGAGTTGTTTCCCTTCTTCCGGGGCAAGTGGGACACGCTGGCCGGCTACCTGTCGGGGGGCGAGGCCCAGCAGTTGGCCATAGCCCGAGCGCTGATGTCGAGACCGAAGCTGCTGATGATGGACGAGCCCTCGCTGGGGCTGGCACCGGTGCTGGTGGACCTCGTGTTCGACCTGATCTCGGGGCTTCGCGAGCAGGGGCGCACCCTTCTCGTCGTCGAGCAGAACGCAGCCCGGATGTTGGAGGTCGCCGACCGCGCCTACGTGCTGCGCAGCGGTGCGGTCGTCGCCCACGGCTCCGGTGCCGAAGTCCTCACGCAGGTGGACCTGTTCGATACCTTCGTGCGGGGGAGCGCACGATGACCGAGTTGGTTCAGAACTTGATCGACGGGCTGGGCAGGGGCAGCATCTACGCGCTGCTCGCTCTGGGTGTGGCCGTGGTCTTCGGGGTCATGCACCTTCTGAACTTCGCTCACGGGGAGCTGATCACCGTGAGCGGCTACGCGGCCTACGCCGCGTTCAACAACGGCTGGTCGTGGTATCTGGTGGCTCCGCTGATCGTGGTGGTGTCGGTGATCACCAATCTGCTCATAGAGCGGATTGCCTTCAGCCGGGTTCGGGGCTCGTCGGAGTTCACGCAGCTGCTCACCTCCTTCGGCATCCACTTCCTGGTGGCGGCCATCTTCCTGATGTACATCGGCGCCCGGGTCCAGACGTTCGCGGAGCCGGGCTGGATCGCCGACACCTACACGATCGGGCCCCTGCGAATAGAGGTGTTCGACACCGTCGTCATCATCGTGACGATCGTGACCCTGGCTGTCACGGTGGCGCTTCTTCAGCGCACCATGTTCGGGCTGTCGCTGCGGGCCGCGGCTGCAGACTTCGATGCCGCCCGGCTGATGGGCGTCAACTCCGACCGAGTCATCCGGGGCGCTTTCGCCCTGTCGGGGGCCCTGGCCGGGATCGCCGGGATCTTCTGGCTGATGCGGGCGGGCCACACCTCGCCCACCGCGGGGATCGACCCGATGCTCAGCGGCGTTCTCGCCGCGCTGATCGGGGGGCTCGGAAGCCTCAGGGGAGCGGTGATCGGCGGTCTGGCCCTGGGCTTGGCCGAGGTGATGCTGCGCAGCTGGCTGCCGGGGACGGTCGCCGCCCTCACCGAGGGGGTGGTGTTCAGCCTGATCGCGCTGCTGTTCATCTTCAGGCCCCAAGGCCTCGTCAACGTGGCCCACGCGGAGCGGGTGTGATGACGGATCGCGTGTCGCCGGCGTCTGCCTGGGCGCGGAATCGTCGCCGCGAGGCGGAACTGATGTTCCCCGACCTGCGACGCGACATCGCCTTCCCACTGTCCGGCGCGATCGTGCTGTTCGCGCTATTCGTGGGCGGGGGGCTGCTGTACACGGTTGTCGTCGACGGAGCATCGGCCGAGAAGCTGATCACCGCGATGTTCATTGACGCCATCATGGTGATCGGCATCCAGATCTATGTGGGCAACACCGGCGTGTTCTCCTTCGGTCACATCGGCTTCGGCGCGGTAGCCGGATACGCCTTCGCGATCTTCGCCATCGCGCCCGACGACAAGCACACGCGAATACCGGATGCGCCGTGGGGACTGGCCGACGTGGAGATGGGGCCCCTGCCCGCGACTGCGGTGGCTCTGGCAATAACGCTGGCGGTGGCGGTGGTCGTCGGCATCGGACTGGGACGGGCCGGAGCCCGGTCAGGCTCGGTGGCACCCACGGTCATCACGTTGGCCCTGCTGTTCTTCACCCACGAGGTCGCCAAGAGTTGGAACGACCTGACCGGCGGCGAGCGAGCCGGGCTGACCTTCGGGATCGGCGACACGCTGCCGACCCGCACACCGATCTACATCGCGCTGTTCGCTTCGATCACGCTGGCCCTGCTGTTCGCGCGCAGCAGCATCGGACGGCTCAACCACGCGGCACGCGAGGACAACCTCGCGGCCCGGGCCATGGGCATCAACCCCGTCGTCCAGCAGACGGCCGCGCTGCTGCTTTCGGTGGCGGTGGTCTCGGTGGCTGCTTCACTGCGGGTCTACGAGATCGGGAGCCTTCTCCCCGAGTTCTTCTTCTTCCAATACACGCTGCTCACGCTGGTCATGCTCGTGGTGGGCGGCCGCAACGGCGTGACCGGAGCGCTGCTGGGCGTGGGTGTGATCACCGCGGTGCGCGAGGGCGCCCGACGCATGGGTTCCGACGGCTACGAGGTGTTCGGACTCGGACTCGACGGCAACCTCGATTGGGTATTCCGGGAGGGACTGCCGACCGTACTGCTCGGCCTGGCCATGGTCGGCTTCATGATCTGGCGCCCCAACGGCGTGCTGGACGACTGGGAGGTCGACGCCTGGCTGTGGCGCCGCTTCAGCCGCCGTAAGCCTCCCGCTGAGGTGATCGAGGCTCCTGTTCCCGAGGCCCTTGATCTGTCGGCCCGCGAGGTAACGGTGGAGTTCGGCGGCTTCCGGGCCCTGAACGGCGCCTCAGTCGAAGTCTCCAACCACGAGATCGTGGGGCTGATCGGGCCCAACGGGGCGGGCAAGACCACGCTGGTGAACGTGATGACCGGCATCGTGGATCCCACCGCAGGGGACGTACACCTCGGCGAGATGGGGCTGACCGCGGAGCCGTCCCATGCGATCGCGCGCGCCGGACTGGTCCGGACATTCCAGAACCTGAGGCTGTTCTCGTCACTCACCGTGCGCGAGAACGTAGAGGTTGCCGCGCTCATGGCCGCCGTCCATCGCAACGGCGGCAGCCGGGCCGATGTCGACGCGATCGTGGCTGGCGCCGGCCTGTGGGACCAGCGCAATCGGCGGGCAGGGCAACTCGACTACGGGAACTCACGTCGCCTGGAGTTGGCCCGGGCGGCGGCCGCGGCACCTGCCTTCCTGCTGCTTGACGAGCCGACCAGCGGGATGAGCGACTCCGAGTCGCTGGCGATGGTCGAGAGCGTCAGGAGCATGGCTGCCGCGGTGGGCGCCGGCGTGCTGGTCATCGACCACGACCTCAACTTCATTACCGGGATCTGCGACCGGGTCTACTGCCTCGACCAGGGCCGCGTCATCGCCAGCGGCACCCCTGCGGAGGTGCAGGCCGATTCCGGGGTGCAGGCCGCCTACCTGGGCCAGGCCGCGCAGCAGGGCGAGGAACAGCCATGAACGGTGAGTACCCGCCGGTCGATCCCCGGCGCCGCAGGCGCGGCAGCCTCGCCGACGAGGTCGTGACCTACGTCCGGGACCTGATCCTGGCGGGGTCTCTGAAGCCGGGCACCAAGATCGACCAGGACGCTATCGGCGAGGCGCTCGACGTGAGTCGCAGCCCGGTCCGGGAGGCGTTGGTGATCCTGGGCCGCGAGGGCCTTGTCGAGGTCACTCCTCGCCGGGGCGCGTCGGTGGCGCGACTGACTCCCGACGACATCGTCGACCACTACGAACTCTTCGGCGTGGTCGCGGGGCGAGCCGCGGCCATGGCCGCGATCTCGCTGAAGGATGACGAGATCGCGGAACTCGCCGCCATCCACGAACGATTCGAGCATGACACCGGCGAGGACCTCTCCGCGTTGAACAATGCCTTCCACCGGGTGATCAACTCCGTCGCCCCTCGCCGGACCCGATGGCTGCTGCGTCACCTGGTCATCTCGGTCCCGGCCCGCTACTACGAGTTCATCGAGGGTTGGGACGCGCATGCCGTGCAACACCACGCTGCCATCCTCGAGGCGATCAGCCAGCGCGACCCCGACGGTGCCCGCCGCGCCATGGAGGAGCATCTGCACCAGAGCGGCATCGCAGCCGCTGAATTCCTGCAGCGCCACGGCTACTGGGATGAGGAGGACCAGCCGTGACGGCCGTCGCCTCCGCAGCCGCGCCCGGCGGGACTCACGGCGCCCCAGCCGCTGAAGACTTCGACGTGATCCGCACCGAAGTACGTCGCCTGTGCGACAAGTACGGCAACCCCTACTGGCGGAGCCTCGAGCCTGATCGGTACCCCGAGGACTTCGTGGCCGAGCTGACCGCCCAGGGCTGGCTCGGCGCGCTGATTCCCGAGGAGTACGGCGGGGGCGGGCTCAGCCTCGCCGGAGCCTCGGTCATTCTCGAGGAGATCTCGGCCAGCGGAGGCAACCCCAGCGCGTGCCACGCCCAGATGTACGTGATGGGCACCCTGCTGCGGCACGGTTCCGAAGGCCAGAAGCAGCGTTACCTGCCGCAGATTGCCGAGGGCCGGTCGCGGCTCCAGGCGTTCGGGGTGACCGAGCCCGCCGCCGGTTCCGAGACGACGGCCATCCGCACGCGGGCGGAGCGTCACGGTGACACCTGGCGCATCAACGGGCAGAAGATCTGGACGTCCCGCGCCCTGCACTCGGATCTGATGCTCCTACTGGCCCGGACCGCGCCGCCCGGCGAGTTCGCCGAGCGCACGTCGGGACTGTCGGTGTTCATCTTCGAGTTGCGGGGCACCGACGGGGAGCTGGTCCCGGGGCTGACCATCAATCCGATCCCGACCATGATGAACCACAACACCACCGAGGTGTTCCTCGATGACGTGGTGATCGGTGCGGACGCCTTGATCGGCACCGAGGGCATGGGTTTCTCCCACATTCTCGACGGGATGAACGCCGAGCGGATCCTGATCGCGGCGGAGTGCGTCGGCGATGGCCGGTTCTTCCTCGACCGGGCCAGCGAATATGCCCGTCAGCGGGAGGTGTTCGGGCGCCCCATCGGGATGAACCAGGGAGTGCAGTTCCCCCTGGCCAAGGCCTACGCCAACCTGCAGGCCGCCGACCTCATGCGCTGGAAGGCGGCCGACCTGTTCGACCGGGGCGAGCCGTGCGGCGCGGAGGCCAACATGGCCAAGATGCTGGCCTCGGAGGCCTCCTGGGAGGCCGGCAACGCCGCGCTGAACACGCACGGTGGTTTCGGCTTCGCGGTCGAGTACGACATCGAACGCAAGCTGCGCGAGACCCGCCTCTACCAGGTCGCACCGGTCAACAACAATCTCGTGCTCGCCTTCATCGCCCAGAAGTGCTTGGGCCTGCCCCGGAGCTACTGAGGTGAGGGCGGTCGTGCTGGACGCATTCGGCGCCGATCTGCGCGTCGCGGGCGACCATCCCGACCCCGACGGGTCCGGCGAGGTCATCGATGTCACCGCGTGCGGGGTCTGCCACTCCGACCTGCATGTCGTCGACGGGGAGATACCCAGCCCGCTGCCGCTGATCCTCGGGCACGAGGTGACCGGTGTTCACCGGAGCCTGGGTCCGGTGATGGTGTACGCGCCGTGGGGCTGTCGGGCCTGCGAACTCTGTGCCGAAGGCGTCGAGATGATCTGCGTCGACGCCAGGGAGGCGGGGATATTCGCCCACGGCGGCTACGCGGAGAAGATGCGAGTCCCCGCGGTCGAGTACCTCGCGCCCACCGGCGACCTCGATCCCGTTGCCAGCGCCCCTCTGGCCTGCGGCGGGCTCACCGCCTACCGGGCGGTCACCCAGGGGCTCGAGACCCTGCGACGACCGGGCCGGACCCGCCGGGCACTGGTCATCGGGGCCGGCGGCCTCGGCCAGTACGCCATCCGGTACCTGCGGCTGCTCACTGATGCCGAGGTCGGCGCACTCGATCTGTCGGCGGCCAAACGGGCCACGGCCGTGGAGCGGGGGGCCCACCACGCCTACGGGACCGGCGACGAGTTGCCCCCCTTCGACTTCGTGGTCGACTTCATCGGCAGCGAGGCCACACTGGCCGCCGCCGCGGGTGCGGTGGCGAGGCTGGGGCTGGTGGCCGTCGTCGGCCTCTACGGCGGGCGCATACCGTTCGGCTTCGGCGCGGTGCCCCACGAGGCCCGCTTCATGTCCAGCGTCTGGGGCAGCCGGGCTCAGCTCGACGAGTTGCTCGAACTGGCGGGACGGGAGCCGTCGATCCTCAACCCCGTGGAGACGTTGCCCCTCGAGGACGCCCAGACCGCCCACGACCGGCTCCGAGCAGGCGAGGTCAAGGGACGGATCGTGCTGACCGTCGCCTGATCCTGCTCGAACCGGCACAACGTCAATCAACCCCTAGGAGCATCGATGACCGATATTGCAGCGGCTGGAGGATTCCAGGAGCGGTGCGCCGCGGCCGGTGTGCACACCGTGGAGGTGGCCACCTCCGACACTCAGGGGCATCTCCGAGGCAAGCGCGTGCCCGTCCGGCGCTTCTTCGACACGGTGGCCACCACAGGCGTGGCCATCGCGGATGCCATCTTCGTGATGGACGCACAGGACGACCTGACCGACAACCCCTACATCAACATGGCCACCGGCTATCTCGACTGCCGGCTGGTGCCCGATCTCTCCAGCGGCCGGATCCTTACCCACCAGCCTGGTTACGCCGTCGTCTTCTGCGACGTGCTCGATGAGCACGGCGGGCCGCACCCGCTGGCCCCCCGGCGCGTTCTGGCCGAGCAGATCGAGCGGTGCCGCGGTCTCGGATTCGAGCCGATCGCAGCCACCGAACTTGAGTTCTACCTGTGCCATCCTGACTGGAGCCCGGTCCAGAACCACATCAAGTACTCCTCGCTCACCGACGAGGTCGCGCTTGAGGACTGCATTGCAGAGATGCGGGCCGGGCTCCTCGGCGCCGGACTCGACGTGGAGTCCTCCAACGCCGAGTACGGCCCCGGGTTGATCGAGGTCAACGTGGCCTACGCCGACGCCATGACCGCGGCCGACGAGGCCGTGCTGTTCAAGAGCATCGTCAAGCAGGTGGCGGTGCGCCACGGGATGCGGGCGACGTTCATGCCCAAGCTCTGGGCCGACCAGTCAGGCTCCGGGCTGCACGTCCATACCAGCCTCAACGTCGACGGCGCCAACGCGTTCAGCGATTCCGACGGGGCCCCCAATGAGCTCATGTCGAAGTGGCTCGGGGGCCTCATGGAGCACGCTCGCAGCCTCAGCCTGCTGGCCTCGCCCACCGACAACGGGGCCAAGCGTGTGCGGCCCTACACCTTCGCGCCCACCCATGTGCACTGGGGTCTCGACAATCGCACGGTGCTGGCTCGCTGCATCACCGAGGCCGGCTCGTCGGCCAACCGGGTGGAGTTCCGGTCCGCGGGTGCCGATGCCACCGCCCACCTGATGATCGCTGGTGTGCTGGCTGCGGGCTGCGACGGGCTGGAACGGGGCCTGGTGCCGCCGCCGATGAGCGACGGCGACATGTACACCAACCCCGGCGACTGCGCTCCGCTGCCCGCGACACTGGCTGAGGCCATCGCGGCCTACGACGGCAGCACGCTGGCCGAACAGCTGGGTGAGGCGTTCTCCACCAACTACCTCTGCACCGCCAACCACGAGCTTGCACTGGCCACCGAGAACTCGCCCGATCCTGAGGACGTGAACGACTGGGAGCGGGCCCGCTTCGCGGCTCACTGTTGAGCCCTGCCCATGAGTTCCACCACCGCTGCCGCTCCGAGCCTGGCTCCCGAGATCGCCGACCCCCGGCTCTATCTTGATGCGATCCCCCACGAGCGGTTCACGCAGATCCGGGCCATGCCGGGACTGGCCTGGCATCCCTACGGCGACCACGGCTTCTGGGCGGTGACCCGCCACACCGACGTGCGGGCGGTGTCGCGCAACCCGGCGGTGTTCTCGTCGGCCATCGGCCACACCAACCTGTGGGATCTTGAGGCCGACGCGCTGGAGGCCCGGCGCTCGCTGATCGACACCGACGCCCCCGACCACACCCGGCTGCGGCGCATGGTGGCAGGGGCGTTCACCCCCAAGAACATCCGCCGGTGGGAGCAGGCGGTGCGTGACATCACCGTCGAGCTGCTCGACGAGTTTGTCGCCCGTGGCGGGGGCGACTGGGTCGAGCTGGTGGCCGCGCCCCTGCCCATCCGGGTGATCCTCGCCATGCTGGGCGTTCCCGTCTCCGATGCCGGCTACCTCGTCGAGCTGTCGAACTACCTGGTGGAGGGCACTAGCGACACGCAGTCGCTGCCTCCGGACGCCTTCGGCAACACCACCGAGCTGCGCCTGCTGCCATTCAACAGCCCGGCCAGCCACGCCCTGTTCGAGTACGGCGAGGTGATGCGGGCCAAGCGGAGGGCCGAGCCCCGCGACGATCTCGTCACGCATCTGGTGAAGGCCGAAGCGGACGGCGGGCGGATCTCGAGGCACGAGTTCCGGCATCTGTTCCACTTGCTGGTCTTCGCCGGGAACGAGACCACCCGCACCGCTATCAGTCACGGAGCGATGGCACTGGCCGCCCATCCCGACCAATGGCAGCGGATCCTGGACAGCCCGGACTTGGTCGAGTCGGCCACCGAGGAGGTCATTCGCTGGGCCACCCCGGTCCTGCACATGCGTCGGACCGCCGCAACGGACTGTGAACTGGCCGGGACCCGCATCGCGGCGGGCGACAAGGTGGTGATGTGGTACGCCTCGGCCAACCGCGACGAGGCCGCCTTCAGCGCTCCCTTCGGTTTCGACGCGGGCCGGCGCGACAACGAGCACTTCGCTTTCGGCGGGGGAGGCCCGCACCTCTGCCTGGGAGCGTTCCTGGCCCGCCTGGAGGTCTCGGTCCTGCTGGAGGAGATGGCTGCCCGGCGATTGTGCCTCCAACAGCGCGGCGAGCCCGTGCGGATGGCGTCGAACTTCGTGCACGGCGTGCTCTCCGTCGAGATGGTCCCCGGGGATTCGGCATGACCGCTGAGGAGCTGGTGCGGGTGGCGGTGGACTCGGAGCGGTGCATCGGTGGGGGACAGTGCGAGATGCTGGAGCCAGAGGCCTTCCTGCTTGACGACGAAGAGGTGGTGTCGGCGGTGATCGGCACCGGCACGCTGCCTCGCCGGCGAGCCGAGGTTGTTGCTCACCGGTGCCCGGGCGCCGCCATCTCGATCATCGAACCCGAGAGCCCCAGCGGTACGGACGGATAGCGCAGGAGCAACGATGGAGACCTACGACAACTGGATCGGCGGAGGGTTCGCGGCTCCCGCCGCCGGTCGGCGCATGGAGACCTCGAATCCGTTCACCGGCGAGGTGTGGGCGGCCGTCGCCGATGATCCCGACGCGGTCGACGCCGCCGTCGCCGCGGCGCGGCGGGCATTCGAGGACGGGCCGTGGCCCCGGATGCCGGGAGCCGAGCGGGCCCGGCTCATGAGGCGCCTGGGAGAGATCCTCACCCGCGACGCCGACGAGCTGGCCGCCATCGAGACTCGCGACAACGGCAAGATCATCCGTGAGACCTCGGCTCAGGCCAAGAGCCTCCAGAGCTATTTCGACTTCTTCGCCGGCCTGGCCGACAAGATCGGCGGCGAGCAGATCCCCAGCCCCTCACCCAACTTCCTCGTCTACACCGAGAGAGTGCCCGTCGGGGTCGTGGGCGCGATCATCCCCTGGAACTCGCCCCTGCTCCTGCTCACCTGGAAGCTGGCCCCGCTTCTGGCCGCGGGTTGCACCGCGGTGGTCAAGCCGTCTGAGCTCACCCCGGTCACCGCGCTCCTGCTGGCCGAGCGGGCTGCCGAAGCCGGGATCCCGCCCGGGGTGATCAACGTTGTCACGGGCGGTCCTGCGGTGGGAGCGGCCCTGACGTCGCACCGCGGCATCGACAAGATCACCTTCACCGGCGGCGGCGACACCGCCCGCCACGTGGCCCGGGCCGCAGCTGCCAACCTGGTCCCGACCGTGCTCGAGCTGGGCGGCAAGTCGCCCCAAGTCATCTTCGACGACGCCGACCGCGAGGCCGCGTCCAACGGCCTGTTGGCGGGGATCTTCGCGGCCAGTGGCCAGACGTGCGTGGCCGGGTCGCGTGCCTACGTCCAGCGGGGCATCGCAGACGACATCGTCTCCAGGGTCACGGCCAGAGCCGAGGAGCTGGTGCTGGGCGATCCCTCCGACCCGGCGACCGAGATGGGCCCGGCCGCGTCGGACGTGCAGCGCGACCGCATCCTGGCCATGATCGAGCAGGCCCGAGCCTCCGGGGCCACCATCGCGGCCGGGGGAGTGGTCGACCCCGTGCTGGGCGGCCGCTTCGTGCGCCCGACAGTGATCACGGGAGTCGCCAACGATGCCACCATCGTGCGCGAGGAGGTGTTCGGCCCGGTCCTGGCCATGATGACCTTCGACGACGAGGACGAGGTCGTCAAGCTGGCCAACGACTCCGACTACGGGCTGGCCGCCGGCGTGTGGACGCTCGACGTGCGCCGGGCCCTGCGATTGTCCCGGGCGCTCCACGCTGGCACCGTATGGGTCAACACGTACCGCACCGTCAGCTACACCGCTCCCTTCGGCGGGTTCAAGCAGTCCGGCTACGGCAAGGACAACGGCCGCGAGGCCCTCGACGGGTACCTCCAGACCAAGGCGGTGTGGGTGGAGCTGACCGGCGCAACCCGAGACCCGTTCGTGCTGGGTTGATGGCCATCACGGAGGAACTCGTCGCTCCGGCGGACCTATCGGATCCGGCCACCTTCTCGGCAGGCATCCCTCATGCCGCCTTCGCCGAGATGCGGGCCCGGCCCCAGCTGAGCTGGACCCCGCCCTGTGGCGGCGACCGCACCGGGTTCTGGTCGGTCACCCGCCACGGGCCGGTGTCGGAGGTCTCCCGCGACACCGAGGTGTACTCCTCGGCGGTCGGCCACATCCAGATCTACGACATCGACGCCGACGCCCTGGGGGCCCGGGCCTCGATGATCGACCTCGACCCGCCCGTGCACACCCGTCTGCGGCGCCTGGTCAGCTCGGCGTTCACGCCCCGCCACGTGCAGTCGTACGAGGCTGCCGTGCGATCCAGGATCGCCAGGTGCCTGGATGCCTTGGTGGAAGCCGGCGGCGGCGACTGGGTCGAGGCCGTGGCCGCGCCGATCCCCATCGGCGTGATCTGCGACATCATGGGCGTGCCTGAATCCGATCACGACTACATGATCGAGCTGACGGACCATCTCGTGGCGGGCACGTCGAGCAGGCCGCTGGAGCCCTCCGCCTACGGCAACACCACCGACCTGCGGCTGCTGCCGTTCAACAGTCCGGCCGCTCACGGCATCAACGAGTACGCCCGTGCCCTCGGCGAGCGGCGCCGGGCCGAGCCCACCGACGACCTGGTGACCAAGCTCATCGAGGCCGAGGTCGACGGCGAGCGCCTCACCGACGCCGAGTTCACCAACTTCTTCCGGCTGATGGTCTTCGCCGGCAACGAGACCACGCGGGCCTCGATGGCCCATCTGGCCCTGCATCTGGTCGAGTTCGCCGACCAGTTCGAGCTCTTGCGGTCCGATCCGTCGCTCATGGCCCAGGCGGCCGAGGAGGTGATCCGGTACTCGTCCCCGATCCTGTACTTCCGGCGAACCGTGACACGCGACACCGTGTTGCAGGACACTGCCCTGCGCGCCGGTGACAAAGTGGTGATGTGGTACGCGGCGGCCAACTTCGACGAGGCGGTGTTCGACGAGCCGATGCGCTTCGACGTCACCCGACCTCTGCGGCCGCCCAACGTCGCGTTCGGTGGCGGCGGCGCCCACTTCTGCCTGGGTGCGCCGCTGGCCCGCCTGGAGCTGGCCGTGCTCATCGAGGCCATCCTCGAACGCGGCACAGAGATCGAGCCGGCCCGCGAACCCGTCTACGTGGACTCGAACTTCGTCAACGGCATCGAGCACCTGGAGGTCAGGGTTCATGAGCGTGTGCGGCCTGCCTGATCTGGGTCCGGTGCGGGGGGAGCCAGCCAGCGTCGAAGCCTGGGAGCGCGCCTGGGAGCAGTACCTGCACTACCGCGGCGACCCGGTGGCGGTGATGTCGGAGGCGGGGGCACGCGACGAGGCGTTCGTCATGGGACCGTTGTTCGCGACGGTGTACCGGGTGCTGGCCGGAACGCCTCATTGCTCGCCCGCCTTGGCCGTGGACGCCGAGCGCTCGCGTCGACGGGCCCGCCAGTCCGGTCGCCGTGAGCGTGACCACGTCGGAGCGCTCGAGCTGCTGCTGGCCGGAGAGTTCACCGCCGCCGTCTGGGCCTGGCACGAGATCGCCGTAGGCGAGCGGGATTTCGCGGCCGTGCGCTTCGCTCATGACGTCTCCCTGCACGTCGGGGAACTCGACGGCCGCGTGGCCACCAGCTCCCACGCCATCGAGGCGTGGCGCGGCGAGCCGGGGTGGGGGTTCGTGGCCGGCCAGCACGCCTTCGCCCTGGAGGAGGTCGGAGGCTACGACGACGCCGAGGACCTGGGTCGCCAGGCTCTGAGCCTCGATCCGGATGATCTTTGGGCCCGGCATGCGCTGGCTCACGTCTACGAGTCCACCGATGACACCGCGGCTGCACTGGAACTGCTGCAGGGCGATGCCGAACGATGGAGCGGCCAGGATCTCTTCGCTACCCACATCTGGTGGCATCTGGCTCTGCGCCTGCTGGCCTCCGGCGACGCCACCGGCGCGCTGGCGATTCTCGACGAGCGCCAGCCGCACGCCAAGACCGCCTTCCAGCTGTGCGATCAGACGTCGCTGCTATGGCGGCTGGAACTCGCCGGCTGCGACGCCGGCGACCGCTGGGACGAGCTGGCGGACCGCTGGGACGGGGTGGCCGAACGCCACACGTGCGGCTTCCTGGACGTCCATGCGGCCCTGGCGTTCGTGCGCAGGCCCGACCACCCCGGGGCGCAACGCTGGTACTGCGGCCTCAAAGAGCGTGAGGGTGCCAGCAGCGAGAACGACGCCACCTTCATTGAGGTCGTGAGTCCCCTGGTTGAGGCCTTCCGCAGCTACGGGGAAGGCAGCTACGACCGCTGCGTCAGGCTGGTCGACGAGGTGGGTTCCAACGCCGCCCGCATCGGGGGGAGCATCGCCCAGCGCGACCTCATCACCCTGACCCGCCGAGCCGCCGAAGTGCTGGTGTGAGCTGGGACCTCACCCGCGACCAGCGGGCGCTCCAGGCCGAGGCCCGCGCCCTGGCCCACGACGTCATCGCGCCGCGAGCCGCTGAGGTGGACCGCAGCGAGCAGTACCCGTGGGACAATGTCGGAGCCCTCCAGCAGGCCGGTTTCACCGGCATGACCGTCCCCGCCGCCTTCGGCGGGCCCGGCCGGTCGCTGCTGGACGCGGTGCTGGTGGTGGAGGAGATGGCCAAGGTGTGCGGCGTGACCGGCCGCATCGCGGTGGAAACCAACATGGGCGCGCTCTCCGCAGTCATGGCCTACGGAACCGACGAACAGCGCAAGAAGGTCGCGGCGCTGGTGCTGGCCGGGGACAAGCCGGCCATCTGCATCACTGAGCCGGGCGCCGGCAGCGCGGCGTCGGAGTTGACCACCCGAGCCGACCGGCGAGGCGACGGCTATGTGCTCAACGGCACCAAGCATTGGATCACCGGCGGCGGGGTGTCCAAGACGCACCTGGTTTTCGCCCGGGTCTACGACACCGACGGCACCGAGGAGGGCATCGGCGCCTTTCTGGCCTTCCGGGACGAGACGCCCGGGCTGGAGATCGGCCCCCGCGAGCCGACGATGGGCTTGCGGGGTATTCCCGAGACGACCATCGTCTGCAACAACGCTGACGTCGGAGCGGATATGGCCGTCCAGCCGCCGTCGGGGCTGAGGCGGGGATTCGCCGACCTCATGAACGCCTACAACACCCAGCGGGTGGGCGCTGGCACGGTGGCGCTCGGGCTGGCTTCGGGCGCCTACGCGCTGGCACTGGAGTTCGTGAAGAAGCGCGAGCAGTTCGGCCGCCCCATCGCCGAGTTCCAGGGTTTGCAGTGGATGCTGGCCGACATGTCCGTGAAGCTGGAGGCGGCCCGCAGCCTGATCTACCGGGCCGCGGCGTCCCGTGGCCCCGGCGGAGGCCCGTTCCCGGATCCGGCCCTGGCCGCCCAGGCGAAGATCTTCACCTCCGAAGCGGCCATCGCAGTGGTGAGCGACGCGCTGCAGGCCCATGGAGCGGCCGGCTACAGCCGCAACAATCCCCTGGAGCGCATGTACCGAGACGTCCGGATGTTCACCATCGGGGGCGGCACCGCCCAGATCCTCCGCACGGTGGTGGCATCGCGGATCCTGGAAATGAAGCTCCCCCAGTCCAGGGGCGGTTACCTCCCCCCGGACCCGACATGAACATCCAGAGGACATGAGACCTCCGCTCGAGGGCGTGATCGTGGTCGCGCTGGAGGCGGCGGTGGCCGCCCCGTTCGCCACCCGTCAGCTGGCCGATCTGGGCGCTCGCGTCCTCAAGGTCGAGCGCCCTGGAGAGGGGGACTTCGCCCGCCATTACGACTCCGCGATGGGAGGCACGTCCGCATTCTTCGTGTGGGCCAACCGGGGCAAGCAGAGCATCGAGTTGGACTTGAAGGACTCCGACGACCGCGCCGCCTTCGACCGGCTGGTGGCAGGCGCCGACGTGTTCGTGCAGAACCTGTCGCCCGGCGCGGCGCGCCGGGCGGGCCTCCTGGCCGACCAGCTGCGGGAACGTCTGCCCGGCCTGATCGCATGCGACGTCTCGGGCTACGGCCTGGGCGGCCCCCGCACCGATGACAAGGCCTACGACCTGGCCGTTCAGGCCGAGGGCGGCGCGGTGGCCCTCACCGGGACCGCGGAGCAGGCGTGCAAGGTGGGATTCTCGATAGCGGACATCTCCGCGGCCATGTACGCCTTCTCGTCGATCCTGGCTGCGCTGTACCGGAGACAGGTCACCAGCGAAGGCGCCTCCATCGAGATCTCGATGCTCGAGAGCGTCGCCGAGTGGACCGCGGCGCCCACTTATGCGGCGGTGGGCAAGGGCTCAGTACCGCCTCGGGCCGGTCACCGCCACACCATGATCGCGCCCTACGGCATGTACCCGATGAGCGACGGCGAACTGGTGATGGTGGCCGTGCAGAGCAACCGGGACTGGGCCGACTTCGCCACCCATGTCCTGCAGGACCGGTCGCTGATCAGTGATCGCCGGTTCGTCAACAACTCCGACAGGATCGCGAACATCGACGATCTCGAGGAGCTGATGGAGGGCGTGTTCACGTCGGTTCCTACCGGGGAGCTGATCGCCCGGCTGGGGGCGGGCCGGGTCGCTCACAGCTTCGTGCGGGATCCACTGGCGCTGTGGCAGCACGATCAACTCAGGGCCCGCGACCGGTTCATGCGGGTGAGCACCCCGACGGGCAGTGCGGAGGTCTACAAGCCCCCGTTCAACCTCAGCGACGCCGGCGACCCGGGTGCGTCCGTCCCCGCCCTCGGCGAGCACGACCCCGATCTCGTCTCCGAGCTGGAGGCCCGCGCCGCCAGCCGTCAGGACTCGGGGTTGTAGTCGGGGTTGTTCCAGACGATCAATGACGCCCAGCTGTCCACGGCGGGGTCGGTGATGTAGTCGGCGATCACGCCCCTGGCCTCGAAGCCGTTGGCGATCTGCATGGTCAGGGTGGCGTCGTACAGCTCTCCGGCCGAGACCTTGGCCACGTAGTCGGCGGCCGACATCTCGCCCTTGTGGTCGGCGTAGCCGGGTATCACACCGCCGGCCACGATCCCGGCCAGGTTCAGGTCCCGGCAGATCTGCTTGCGCATGTCGTAGAGGCGCCGGCCGATGCCCCGGCGGCGGTAACCGGGCAGCACCGCGATGCTGGTGCCGTAGTACCAGGCGCCGTCGGACACGTGGCCGCTGCCGCCGTCGGTGCCCACCAGGTCGCGGATCGAGTGCTGGGTGTGGCTGAAGTCGAAGTGCACGCGGATGCCCAGGCCCATAGCCACCGGCGTGTCGCCGTCGAGCACCACCACGCATCCGTCAGCGAACTCCGTGGCCAGGGCCCTCAGTTCGTCGGCGTGGTACAGGTCGTCGAGGTCGGCGGTGGGGAACGAGGTGTGCTCGATGTGCTCGAGCGCCTCGGCCCACTCGGCGCGGATCTTGGTGTACGTCAGCTCGCCCATCGTCAGCCGGTTCGGATCAGGCCCCTCGGGCCGCGGCGGGTGCCAGCGAGAGATGCTCGTAGCGATTGTCGGCGGGCTGGCCCCAGCAGGCCCAGAAGTCGCCGGTGCGGGGCCGCATGATCACTGCGCCGCTCGACTCCACCCGGTACTTGGGGTCGGGCCAGCGGCAGATGGCGGTGGGCTCGCGGGTGATCTCCATCAGCCGCTCGGCGTCGAGCGGCTTGCTCGTGTCGGCCAGCATGGCGGTGGCCAGCGCCAGCCTGCGGCGGGAGTTGGCCATCACCTCGGTGTCCCTCTCGCCCTCGAAGGGCGCGGCCGCTGGGTCGGTCACGTGATTGGTGTGCGCCAGCGGCTCGTCGGTGACGGCCTGAACCGGCCGGGCCGACGGCATGGCCTCGACGCTGAACCCCCGACCCTCGGCGTCGAGGATCAGGTAGTTGTGGGCGCCGGCGAGGTCCGCTCGCATCAGCACGTCGAGCGCTTCGGGCGCGGTGGTGCGGGCGAGCATCTCGCGGACGACGGTGGGCCACACCACTCCGAAGCGGCCGTCGTTGCCGGTGAGGTTGTTGATGCCGACGCACACGCCTGCTGAGTTCATGCCGATCTGGCCCAGGCACCCGACCGTGGTGAACACCAGGGCGTCGGGACCGTCGTCGGGGCGCAGGCGGGCCAGCACCACATGGTCGGTGGCGGTGTCGTGCATGTCCCACGTCTGGCCCAGGAAGCCGGCGCCGCTCGCTCGGCTGTCGGGCACCACGAACGCGGTGCAGTCGTCCTCGATCGTCTCCGGTGGGTGGGCGCCGCCCGAGACGGCCCGGACGGTGTCCACGAAATCGGTGAAGCCGCCCACCACCACTGCCTCCGCCGGGGTGATTCCCGCCGCGCCCGCCATGGCCAGCATCTCGGCGTGGAGGCCGGGAGAGAACGACTCATGGGCCGGCAGGCAGGCCTCGGCCAGTTCCAGCACTGCGCCTGGCGGCAACGGCCCGCCGCTCCACAGTCCTCCGGCCACGAGTTCCACCCGGTCGCGGGCGTAGTGCCGGATCTCATCGGCGTGGGCCCGGCCGTGAGCGTCACCCATCGCCTCGGGCGATCCCGCCAGCTCGAGATGCCTGATCGGCGGCCGCTCCATGCCCGCAGAGTACTCCCGTCCGTGTGCCGTCCGGCCTCCAACGAATTGGCAGCGTTCTTGCCGGATGGCGGGCGTCTTGCTGCCAGTTCGCGATGAGGCTTGCCGCTGGGAGGGAATTGGCAGCGTTTTGCCCGGATGGCGGGCGTTTTGCTGCCAGTTCGCGATGAGGCCTGCTGGGGAGCCGGTCGCAGGCGGGCGTACAGTACCGGTGTGCCCCCCGGCCCAGCCTCCGACGCCCGATACCGCGCCCGGTCGATGTGGCTGGACACCTATCCGGGCTCGCTCGAGCCCCGGCCCCCGCTCGACGGCGACACCGACACCGACGTCGCCATCGTCGGTGGCGGGTTCACCGGGCTGTGGACCGCCTACTACCTGCGCCGGCTCGATCCGACGTTGCGGGTGACGGTGATCGAGAGCGAGGTCTGCGGCTTCGGGGCCTCGGGCCGCAACGGCGGCTGGGCCGTCGGCGAACTGGCCGCCGGCATCCAACAATACGCGGCCCTGGCCGACCTGCCCTCGTCGCTGCGGCTGGCTCGGGCCATCTTCGACAGTGTCGACGAGATCGGACGGGTGACCGCGGCTGAGGGTATCGAGTGCGGGTACCACAAGGGCGGCGTCATCCGCTGGGCCCGAAACGCTCCCCAGGCGACGCGTCAGGCTGCCCAGGTGGTCCATGACCATGAGTTGGGCCTCAACGCCGACGAGATCCGGCTGCTCAGCGCCGAGGAGGCTCGTGAGCATGGCCGGGCCACCGGAGTGCTCAGCGGCATCTTCTACGCCCCCTGCGCGGCGATCGATCCCGCCCGTCTGGTGAGGGGCCTGGCCGAGGTGGTGGAGCGCTATGGCGCGAGGATCCACGAGCAGACGGCTGCGATCGCCATCGAGCCCGGCCGGGTGCTGACCGACAGGGGAACGGTGCGAGCCGAGGTCGTGGTGCGAGCCACCGAGGCCTACACCCGCGACCTGCGGGGCCGGAAGCGGCAGCTGCTGCCCATCTACTCGCTGATGATCGGCACCGAGCCGCTGCCGCAGTCGGTGTTCGACGAGATCGGCCTGGCCGACCGACCCACGTTCGCTGATGACCGCTTCATGGTCATCTACGGCCAGCGCACCGCCGATGACCGGATCGCCTTCGGCGGTCGGGGAGTGCCCTACCTGTACGGATCGCGGATCAGCCCGGCCGTCGAGCAACACCACCGCTCCCACGAGCGGATCCGCGAGACCTTGGTGGACCTGTTCCCCGCTCTGTCGCAGGCGCAGATCACCCACCGCTGGGGCGGAGTGCTCGCCGTGCCCCGCAACTGGACCCCCTTCGTGCATTTCGACCGGGCCGCGGGCACCGCCGGTGCCGGCGGCTATGTGGGAGAGGGGGTGGCACCGTCCAACCTGGCCGGCCGAACGCTGGCCGACCTGATCTGTGGCACCGACTCCGAGCGGGTCGACCTGCCCTGGGTCGGGGTCCGTCACCGCCGCTGGGAGCCCGAGCCCTTCCGTTGGCTGGGTGTGCGGACCAGCCGCTGGATCCTGGCCGGCGCCGACATGTACGAGTACCGCACCAACCGGGAAGCCAAGGCTGCAGTAGCCCTAGCCCGCAAGATCCGCAACGACTGACCCCTCCGATGTCGAGTGGGAGGATCGGCGGGTAGGCACGGGACACCCGGCATGCCGCAGGGGATAATCTGGCCCATGACCAACAACGCTGAACTTGCTGAGCGCTACGCCTCCGCGCTGCCCAGCTTCCTGCACCTGCTCCATGACGAGCCGGTGTCGATCGACCGGGGTGAGGGCAGCTACGTGTGGGATGTCGAGGGCCGCCGGTACCTCGACTTCTTCGGTGGGGTGCTCACCACCATGATCGGCCACGCCGAGCCCAGCGTGGTGGCCGCGGTCCAGGAGCAGGCGGCCAAGGTGATGCACACCTCCACGCTTTATCTGAGCGAGCCGATGATCGCCTTCGCCGAGGACGTGGCCCGGGTGTCTGGCATCGACGACGCCCGGGTGTTCTTCACGCCCTCTGGGAGCGAGGCAAACGACGCCGCGCTGCTCATGGCCACCGTTCATCGCGGCTCCAACCAGATCCTGGCCATGCGCAACAGCTACCACGGGCGCTCCTTCGCAGCCCAGGCCGTGACGGCCCACCGCAACTGGTCGACCACCAGCCTCACCGGCCTCAACGTCACCTTCGTCCACGGCGGCTACCGGCTTCGCAGCCCGTTCCGCCACCTCGACGACGGCGCCTACACCGCGGCCTGCGTCGACGACCTCGTTCAGCTCCTCGACATGACCACCTCGGGGGATGTGGCCGCCATGATCGCCGAGCCCATCCAGGGGGTGGGCGGGTTCGCGGTGCCCCCCGACGGCTTCTTCGGTGCTATGGGCAAGGTGCTCGCCGCTAACGACATCCTGTTCATCTCCGACGAGGTCCAGACCGGCTGGGGCCGAACCGGCGACCACTTCTGGGGCTACGAGGCCCACGGAATCGTGCCCGACATGCTCACCTTCGCCAAGGGTGTCGGCAACGGCATCACCCTGGCCGGCGTTGTGGCGCGGGCCGAGATCTGCGACTCCATCGGTGCGCTGCAGTTCTCCACCTTCGGCGGCAACCCGCTGTCGGCCGCCGCGGGCCGGGCCACGCTCCGGCGCGTGCTGGAGGACGATCTTCAGGCCAACGCCCTGGCCATGGGTCGGCGGCTGGTCGACGCGCTGACCCCTGCGGTGGGAAGCAGCGACTTCGTGGCCGAACTGCGAGGCCGGGGGCTCATGCAGGCCTTGGAGTTCGTGCATCCCGGCTCCATCGAGCCTGACGCGGCCCGGGCCGGCCAAGTTCTCGAGGAGTGCCGCCAGCGAGGCCTGCTCGTTGGCAAGGGCGGCCTCTACGGCAACGTGATCAGGATCACCCCCATGCTCAACGTGACCGAGGCCGAGATCGACGAGGGCGCGGCCGCGATAGTGGGCGCAATAGCCGCCGCCGACGCCTGAGGGGCCCCGCCTGGACGGAGTTGCTCTCCAAGTCCGAAAACCAATGCCCTCGGATTCCGAATTTAGTTGCCCTCCAAATACGAAAGATATTGCCCTCGTATAACGAGTTTGTTGCTAGAATCGGGGTGTGACCCACCCTGTTCGGCGGCGTGCTCTCGAACTGGTGAGCTCGCGTCTCCAGGACGAGCCCGTCGTAGCCCTGCAGGGGCCGCGCACTGTGGGCAAGTCGACGCTGCTGGCCGAGGTGGCCCGGCGTCGTGGGGTCGATGTGATCGATCTCGACCAGCCGGCGATAAAGGACGCGGTCGCTGCGGACCCAGCGATCTTCGTATCCGGCCCGCCGCCGGTCTGCGTAGACGAGTTCCAGAAGGCATCCGTAGTGCTCGATGCCATCAAGGCCGAGCTCAATCGTCACCTGGCGCCAGGCCGGTTCGTGATCACCGGCTCCACACGGTTCGATGCACTGCCTCGGGCCGCGCAGGCTCTGACCGGCCGTATCCACATCATCGATCTGCTGCCGTTCTCGCAAGGGGAGATCGCAGGCCGCGCCGAAGACTTCCTCAAAGTTGCGATGACAGATCCCGACGCACTGGTGACGCCCCATCGCTCAACGACGGTACGGACCGATTACATCGAGCGGACCTGCAGGGGCGGGCTGCCGCTGGCCGTTACCCGCAGCGGATCCTCCCGCGACCGCTGGTTCGACGACTACGTGCGGGTGTCGCTGGCCCGCGATGTGACCGACCTGTCCAAGATACGGCAGGGGGCTCTGCTGCCTGCACTGCTGAAGCGTCTCGCCGGTCAGACGGCGCAGGTGCTGAACATGGCCGCGGCGGGCCGCGCCGTCGGCCTCGAGGCGCGGACGGCAGAGGCATACACCAAACTGCTCGAAGACCTATTCCTCGTCCGTCGACTCGATGCGTGGGGTCGAACTCTCCGGGCCCGCGCCGCAGCATCGCCAAAGATCCATGTGCTCGACAGCGGGCTTGCGGCCCGTCTGATGGGCGTCACTCCTCGCAAGCTCGCCCGCCTTGATCGAGTTGCCTTGAGCGAGTTCGGGCATCTCCTGGAGACGTTCGCAGTGGGCGAGATCCTCAAGCAGGCATCGTGGCAGAGCGATGTTGCCAGTGTGGGTCACTGGCGCACCCACGACGGCCATGAGGTCGATCTCGTGGTCGAACATAGCGACGGAGCAGTCACCGCATTCGAGGTGAAGGCTGCAAGCCGGGTCAATCAGAGCGACGCCCGCGGCCTGCGAGTCCTTCGGGACGCTCTCGGAGACGCCTTCGGAGTGGGGATCGTCCTCACCACTGGCGAACTCACCTACCGCCTCGACGATCGGATCATCGTTACACCGGTCGATGCGCTGTGGCGCGAGAACGTCTGAACCCGCCGATGAATCGTTCAGCCTCGCCAAATGGAAGCTAGACCAGTTCGATGATCACCGTCACGCTTCTCGGTACCGGTGGTCCCATCCCGGACCCGCACAGGGCCGGGCCGGCGACGCTCGTCAGCGCCGACTCCGAGCAGTACCTTGTGGACGCGGGCAGGGGCGTGCTGATGCGCCTGGCCGCGGCGGGTAGCGGCGCCGCGCAGTTGAGCGCCGTGCTGCTGACCCATCTCCACAGCGACCACTTAACCGACCTCAACGACGTGATCACCACCCGATGGATCACAACCTTCGAGCCGACCCCGCTGACCATTGCCGGTCCCGTCGGAACACGGCAGGTGGTCGACCGGATCCTGGAGTCACTTGCTCCCGACATCTCCTATCGCATCGGCCATCATGACGACCTCAACTACTCGCCTCCCGTCGAGGTGATCGAGGTCGACGAGGGCCGGGTCGATCTGGGTGGCGAGGTGCGGGTCTCCTGCGCGCCGACCGACCATCGGCCGGTCGAGCCCACGGTTGCCTTCCGTCTCGACTACGGCGACTGCTCGGTCGTGACGGCCGGCGACACCGTGCCGTGCGAGGGCCTGGACCGGCTCTGCGAGGGTGCTGATGCCCTGATCCACACTGTCATCCGCAAGGACGTCATCAAGACGATCCCGATCCAGAGGGTGCTCGACACCCTCGACTATCACTCCTCGCCTGAGGAGGCCGCCCAGACCGCGGCGCGGGCCGGCATGGGAACGCTCGTGCTGACCCACTACTTCCCGCCCCCCTCCGGCGAGGACGCCAGCGAGTACTGCGCCCGTGCCGCAGAACACTTCGACGGCGCCGTCGAAGTAGGCGACGACCTCCACCGGGTCGAGATCGGACCCTAGTCTCAGCCATTGCTGCACCAGCGTCGAGGAGGCTGCGCATGACCCAACCGGTGATTCCGATCCCGACCTTCGGGGGTCGCATCGGTAGGACCCTGGCCGAGTCCGAGCCCTGTTTCAGCGAGCCACCGCACCCCGGTGAGGACGCCCCCAACGTGGTGATAATCCTTCTCGACGACACCGGCTACGCCCAGTTCGGGTGCTACGGCTCAGACATCGATACCGCCAACGTCGACCGGCTGGCCGCCAACGGGCTCCAGTTCACCAACTTCCATGTCACCCCGCTTTGCTCGCCAACCCGGGCCGCGCTCATCACCGGGCGGTCCCAGCACGCGGTGGGCATGCGCTCATTGGCCAACTTCAGGACCGGGTTCCCGCACCAGCTCGGCCATGTCTCCAACCATGCGGCCACTATCGCGGAGGTGCTCAGTGCCACGGGATACGCCACCTTCTGCGCGGGCAAGTGGCACCTGGGCCACACCCAGGACGGCTCAGCTGCCGGCCCGTTCGACCAGTGGCCGCTGGGCCGCGGCTTCGACCGGTTCTACGGTTTCCTCGAAGGCGAGACCGACCACTTCCATCCAGAGCTGGTGATCGACAACCACCGCGCCGACCAGCCGGCTTCACCGGAGGACGGCTATCACCTCAGCGAGGATCTCGTCGATCAGTTGCTGCTGATGATCAGCGACAGCAAGGGGGTGCGCCCCGACCGGCCGTTCCTCGCCTACCTGCCTTTCGGTGCCACCCACGCCCCCCATCAGGCACCCGCCCGCTACCTGGCCAAGTATCGCGGGCGCTACGACGAAGGTTGGGACATCGTGCGGGAGCGCTGGTACCGGCGCCAACTGGAGCTAGGGGTGATCCCGGAGGGGACCCGGCTGGCGCCCCGCAATCCGGGCGTGGAGCCCTGGGACACGCTGCCCGAGAGCCACCGACGGTTCGCGGCCCGCCTCCAGGAGGCCTTCGCGGCCTTCCTCGACCACACCGACGACCAGATCGGACGGCTCGTCGAGGGTCTTGAGCGGCTGGGCCAACTCGACAACACGATCCTGATGGTTCTCTCCGACAACGGGGCGTCGCAGGAGGGCGGCCCGCTCGGAGTGATGCACGAGATGAAGTGGTTCAACGGCATCCAGGAGGTACCGGAGGAGGCGATAGCCAGGCTCGACGAAATCGGTGGACCCCGCAGCCACGTGAACTATCCGTGGGGCTGGGCCCAGTGCGGCAACAGCCCGTTCAAGTGGTACAAGCAGAACACCCACGAGGGCGGGGTCCACGTGCCGCTCGTGGTCCACTGGCCCGGCGGTATCGCCGCCTCCGAGCGCGGGACGATGCGGCACCAGTTCGTCAACGTCTCCGACGTCGTGCCCACCATCTATGAACTGCTGGACGTCAGCCCGCCCGATGTGTACAACGGTCTCGAACAGATGCCGGTCACGGGTCATTCGTTCGCGCCGGTGATGGCCGACGCCGGCCATCCTGCCACCAACACGCTCCAGTACTTCGAGATGGCTGGTTCGCGGGCGCTGGTTGCCGGCCGGTGGAAGGCGGTGTGCCGCCACATCCACGGCAGCGACTTCGACGCTGATCAGTGGGAGTTGTACGACCTGTCGGTGGACGCCTCGGAATGCAATGACCTCGCCGAGCAGCAGCCTGGCAAGCTCGCCGAGTTGATCGAGCTGTGGTGGGGCGAGGCCGAGCGAAACGGCGTGCTGCCCCTCGACGACAGCTTCGTCGGGATGTTCAGGCCCCGGCTCAATGACCGCTCGCCCCATCCGACCAGCCGCCGCTACCGGTACCGGCTGCCGATGTCGCCCATCGCCGTTCAGGCCGCCCCCGGTCCGGGCGGTCGGAGGTTCAACCTCGATGCGCGAGTTACACGCGCCCCCGGCGACGAGGGCGTGATCTGGGCGACCGGCACGGCCAGCGCTGGAGTATCGCTGTTCGTCCAGAACGACCGCCTCGCCGTCGATTACAACGCGTTCGGCGATCACACCATCCTGGAGTCGAGCACTGAGGTTCCTCCGGGCGACAGCACGCTGTCTGTCCGTCTCAGCCGCCTCAGCCGTACTTCGGGGGCAGTGGAGATCGCCATCGACGGTGTGGAGTGCGGGCGGCTCGACCTGCCGGTGTACATGGGGATCATTTCCTCGGTCGGTACCAGCATCGGCCGCGACCACGGCTCCGCGGTGTCAGACCGTTATGAGGGGCCGTTCCCGTTCACGGGCACCCTGCACGAGGTGGAAATCTGCCTGGCGCCCCGAACCGCGGTGGACGACGCCAACACAGCCCGCGCCGAGATGGCCCGCCAATGATCGCAGCTTTTCAGGACGGCTCCAGGTGGGCGGTGGCGCCCCGACCGAGCACCCGCAGGAACGCACCGGCCCGGGGCTTGGGGTAGAAGAAGCTCGACTTGGGCGGCGTCCGGCTGCCCTCGTCGGCCACCGACAGCAGTTCGTCCACCGACAGCGGGTACATCACGAAGCCGATCCGGTCGGAGTCCTCGCAGCGTCGGATCAGCTCGTCGAGGCCGGCGGTGTCGGGGACGTAGTCCACCGTGCCGGTGGCCGCCAGCTCCTCGGCCCCCAGGACCGGATCCAGCACCAGCCGGCGCAGCCGGTCGACGTCGAGCGCGTCGAGGGCGCCCGCTTCGGAGGTCGGCGGAGGCAGCGTCAGCCGGTGCCAGGCTCCCGCCGCGTACACGCCCACCTCGCCCCGATGCCTGGGCCGCGCGTCCTCTGCCCTCGGAACGCGCTCCAGTTCGCCGCCCATGTAGCTGGCTCGGGAGCGCAGGGTCCACAGGCAGTCGTCGTGACTGTCGTGGTGCTGGTCGGCCACGACGCGGTGGTAGGCCTCGACGTGGAGCTGGCTGTGAGGGAAGACCGCGGCCAGCGTGCGGGTGAGCATGGGATTGTCCGGGTCTTGGGCTGCCGCCCGCTGCGCGGCGGCCGAGCGGTGGTGCCCGTCCGTGACGTAGAGCACCTTGTCCTCCAGCGTCGCCAGCAGCTTGCCGGTCATCTCGGCGGGCACTGTCCAGATCTGGTGGTGGACCAGATGCGAGCCGAACTCCAGATCGGCTGGCGCCGCCCCGGCGACCTCGTCCAGCAGAGTCGCGTACTCCGAGTCCGCCCACGCTCGGACCGCCAGCGCCACCGGGTGCGACGTGGCGCCCACCCCCATCAGGTGGGAGGTCAGCAGCTCGGTGCGATCCTCCCGCACGCCCTCGTGTATCCGGATGCGGCCCTCGCCGAAACCGCTGACCGCCACCGTGCATATCATCCCGGTCTGGGAGCCCCGTGCGTGGGTCAGGCGGTACAGGTACAGGGCGCGCCGGCCCGTGGGGGCGAACACGTCGGCGTCGAGCAAGCGGGTCAGGGCGGCCGCGCCCTGGCTAACGAGCCTGTTGATCGACAGGTCCTCGTCGTCGAGCAGGTCCTCGCTGCTGCGGGTCACGTTCACGTAGCTGTACGGGTTCTCCCTGACGATCGAGCGTCGCTGGCCCGGGGTCAGGTTGTCGTAGGCGCGGCTGATCACCCGGTCGGCCCATTGCGGCTTCACGAGCCAGCCCTTGAAGGGCGCCAGCACCGGCTCCGTCGGGGTCATGCGTCGAACACCGATACGTGGATCACGTCGGGGAGGGCGCGGACTGCGGCTAGCAGTTCGTCTTCGACGGTTCCGGCCACGTCGATGGTCGCGACCGCGGCCACCGAGCCCGCGAAGATCTGGTTGCGCATCGTGGCGACGTTGAGGCTGCTGCGGCGCAGCTCTTCCAGGACGGCGGCCAGCACCCCCACCCGGTCGTGGTGCCGGACACTGAGAGTGGCCGTGCGCTTGGGCGTCTGCTCGAGGTTCACGCAGTTGACGACCGAGCCGGTGCGGTACGCCTCGATCACCTCGGCCGTGCCCTCGGCAACCGCCTCCTGGGCCTGGCGGGTGGAGGCTCCGATGTGGTGGGTGGCGATCACCTTGGGGTGCTGGGCCAGCGCGGAGTCGACCACGCCGGCCCCACCGGCGGGCTCGTCCGCGAACACGTCCACACCCGCCCTCATGTCGGTCGAGTTGAGCGCGGCCAGCAGGGCCTCCTCGTCGACGACCTCACCCCTGGATGTGTTGATCAGCACCGAGTCCGGCTTCATCGCGGCGAGGAATCGGGCATCGACTATCCCGGTGGTCTCGGGTCCGCCGGGCACGTGAAGCGACACGATGTCGCTGGTGGCGAGCACCGAGGCCTGGTCGCCGAGGGCCCGCACGCCGATGTCGCTCATGCGCTGGCGCACGTCGTGAGGTCTCGGCTTGTCCTCGGCGACGACCGTGAGCCCGCAGGCGGCGGCCCGGCGGGCCACCTCCAGCCCGATGGCGCCCATCCCGATGATGCCCAACGTCGCGCCGTGCAGGCCCCGGGCCTTGCTGTAGGCCTTCTTGTTCCACTGCCCGGCCCGCACGTCGGCGGCGGCGTCGGCGATGTGGCGGTCGATGGCGAACATAAGTCCCAAGGTCAGTTCGGCAACCGCGATGGCGTTGCGCCCGGGCACGTTGCACACGAACACGCCGAGTTCCGAGGCCCGCTCGCAGTCGATGGTGTTGGTGCCGGCGCCGGCGCGCACCACCAGTCCGAGGTCGGTGCCGGCCTCGATGGTCTCGGCGGTCACCCGGGTGCTGCGTACCACGAGCACGTCGAAGCCGGCGACATGGTCGGGGAGTTCCTCGGCGGTGATCCAGGGTTGCAGCGTGCAGACGTCGCCGCCGGCGCGCAGCCGTTCAACGGCGGCGTCGGAAAGGCCGTCGGCGAACAGGATCCTCATGCAGCTCCCACCTCGGAATCTCTCGAACGGAGCGCTTCGAACCCGAGACGCACTGTTTTGGAACAGTTCCGTATGTCGGAACGGCCATCGTAGGCCCGCGGTGTCTACCCTGTCGAGACCGTCAAGCGACAAGAATCGACGATTTTTCAGCCCCGACAGGAGGACGATGACCGAGCATTCCCAACTGGGTGACTTCGAGCGGACCGGGGGCGGGGCGGTGCTGATGGACGGCAACCGGCTGCGGGACGAGATCGTCGCTGATCTCAATGCGGAGATCACTGCGGCAGGGAGCCCTGAGGTCTGCCTGGCCACTGTGCTGGTGGGCGACGACAAGCCGAGCCGCATCTACGTGCGTAACAAGCAGCGCAAGGCCGCCGAGGCAGCCATGGTGTCGCGCCATGCCGCTCTGGTTGCCGACGCCGCCCAGAGCGAGGTGGAGGAGGCGGTCAGGGACCTGGCTTCCGATCCCGGCGTCCACGGGATCCTGGTGCAGCTCCCGCTGCCCGCAGGGCTGGACGCTGATGCTGTGCTGGAGCTGATTCCTCCGGAGAAGGATGTGGACGGGTTGACGCCGCGGTCGATGGGCCGCCTGGTGCGTGGCCAGCCTGGGCACGTGCCGTGCACGCCGCTGGGGGTCATGCGCCTGCTGGACCGCTACGGGGTGCCCACTTCGGGCAGGCGAGCCGTGGTGATCGGCCGCTCCACTCTGGTGGGGCTCCCGCAGATTCTGCTGCTGGGCCGCAAGGGCGTGGACGCCACGCCCACCCTGGCCCACAGCCGCACACCCGATCTGCCGGCGGTCTGCCGGCAGGCCGACATCGTCGTGGCCGCGGCCGGCATGGCCCGGCTGGTCACCGCGGACTTCGTGAAGCCGGGCGCGGCAGTGATCGATGTCGGGATCTCGCGCACCGCCGACGGCATCGTCGGTGACGTTGACTTCGATACGGTGCAGGAGGTGGCCGGCGCGGTGACGCCGATGCCGGGCGGCACCGGTCCCATGACTATCGCCTGCCTGCTGCAGAACACCCTGGCTGGGGCCCGGATGCTGGGAGCCTTCCCGGCCTAGACGACGTCGAGGTGACGGCGGATGGCCCAGTTGAACATGTCCCAGCCGTAGCCCTCGACGACGATGTCGGCTCGGACGGGCCCGGTGGCATTGCCCGAGATGGGCACGGCATGGCGGGCCTTCATCTGCACTTCGGCCACCCGCTCCATCAGTACGAACCATCCGATGGCGTCGGCGGGGCTGGAGCCGACGGTCAGCAGCCCGTGATTGGTGAGGATGACGGCCCGGCAGTCGCCGAGGGCGACCGCGATGCGCTTGCCGCCGTCGCAGGAGAGGACGTGAACCTCTTCGTCGTCGAAGAGGGCGTGGTCCCCGTAGAACAGCGCTGACTCCTGGCTTATGGGCTCGATCATGCGGCGTTCCGCCGAGAAGGGGGTGCCCCACGGTGTGTGGGTGTGCGCGGCGGCGGTCACATCGGGCCGGGCCTCGTGGATGGGGTGGTGGATGTAGTAGCCGGAGTTGTTGATGCGGGCCGGACGCCCCTCCTGGTCGACTGCCTTGCCGTCGGGAGCGACCAGCACCATGTCATCGGGCTGAGCACGCTCGAAAACGACCCGGTGGCGCAGCATCCACATGTGGTCGTGCTTCTCGGTGTCGCGGCAGGTGATGTGGCCGTCGCCCAGTTCGGCCCAGCGCAGCGTCCCGAAGAGCCTGTAGGCGGTGGCCAGGTCGTCCAGTAGCCGGGCCCGCTCAGCGACAGGATCGGCCAGCACCGGCTCCACCGCCGGCCACCCATGACTAGACCCCGCCATCACCCCATTCTGCCATTGGCCAGGCACCAACCGTCAAGGGTCGCACCTGTCTTGGTTCGGGAGGCGCCGTCGGTGGATCGACCCTTCCCCTGAGCGCGTGGCTGCGGATGGCGGAAGGTCTGGTCCGAAGCGCCCAATCGTAGGATCGGCCTTCCCTTGGGCCGGCGGCTGCGGGTCGCAGCGGCTCGGCTTCAGGCGCTTCGCTTGTGCGGCAGGACGCTGCCTCGCGGCGCGCCCGCATCCGTCTCGGTGGCAGCCTCCGGCGCGCTCACGGCACGCACGGTGTCCTCCACCGGACTCAGTTCGGCGATGCGCTTGGAGTCGGACACCGCACCCAGGTTCTCGAAACGCCGAGCCTGGGGCAGCACCCGACCCTCGAAGGAGCCGACGCCGCGGTTGTAGGCAGCCAGGGCCCTACCGAGGCCTGTGCCCATGTCGTCCATGTGCTCGGCAAAGACGCGCAGCCGGTCATAGAGCTCCTTGCCGAGGTCCGCGATCTCCTGAGCGTTCTCCTGCATGTCCTGCTGCTGCCATGCCAGCGCCACCGTCCGCAGGAACGCCAACAGCAGACCGGGTGTGGCGATGAGCACCCGGTGCTCCTGCCATGCCTGCTCCCACAGCGTCGGCTGCACCTTCATCGCTGAGTCGAGGATCGGGTCGGCCGGCACGAACATCAGCACGAAGTCCGGTGATCCCGCCACAACGTCGGCGTAGTCGCGCTCACCGAGGTTCTTGGCGTGCTTGGAGATCGCTGTCGCGTGGCTGGTCAGCAGAGCGCGCTCCTGGCTGTCGTCGGTGGCCTCGTGGGCCTTCAGGTAGTTGTCCAGCGGGGCCTTGGCGTCGATTACCACCTTGAGACCTCCCGGCACGCTCACGACTGCGTCTGGACGCACCACGCTCCCCGGGACCGGCACCGTGTGCTGGGGGTAGTAGTCGATGTGCTGCCGCAATCCCGAGAGTTCCAAAATGTTGCCCAGCTCCTGCTCCGCCCATTGGCCCCGGATGTTGGGGGACCGCAGCGCGTCGCTGAGACTCCCGGCGACCTGCTGGAGCGACGCGATCTGAGAGGTCAACCGCCCGTAGGCGTCCGCTCGCTTCGACTCGATCTCGTTGGCGTGCGTGCCCAGCTTCTCGAGGCTCTCGCGGATGGGCCCTACAAGGCTGTCAATAGCCTCTTTGCGCTGTTCGAGTTCGGCCGCGCTGAGCTGCCGCTGGCTGTCGAACTGCTCCTTGGCCTGCCTGAGCAGCGATTCCGTGCTGTCTTTGAGGACACCGGCGGCCAGTCCCTTGAACTGATTGTCGAGTTGCTCGCGAGCGGTGGCCAATTCCTCGGTGCGAGCCTTGTGGTCTGCTCTCGCTGCTGCGAGTTCAGCGCGAGCCGTGCCGAGGTCGCGGCGGGCAGAGTCCCGCTCACGGCGAGCCTCGTCGCGCTCGTCCCGGACCTGCTGCACCTCCCGCTCGCGCTCTTCGAGTTGGACGGCCAGCCGGGCCATGTCGCCAGCGGTGCCGGCCGTTTGAGACGGTCGTCTGTTCCGCAGGGTCACTGCCCCTGCGACCACTAGGGCCAAGGCGGCGATGAGCACGATTGCTGCTGTCGGTTCCATGAACACGAAAGTACTTGGCCCCTGTGACATCACCGGCGATGCCTCGCTCTGTGGTGGTGCCTCGCGGCTGGTGGTGCCTCGCGGCAGGTCATGGCATGCACGTCCTGCACCCGAGGGCTGCGAGCGAGTGGCTCGAACGCCTATCGGAGGAATCTGGCCGAATCGGGCGGCGGCACCAGCCTGGGAGCGCTTGGCGTCGGCACTGCACACTCAACCCGGGTCGGCCGAGTCCTGCAGCCTCCGGGGCGCGCTCCTGGTGCCGCCAGCATCCTGACTGGCTGGTTCACGCTGGTCTCTCAAAACTATTGGCTTATAATCTTATTTCATGTTACTTAAATAACTGACTTGATAAATATTTAAATACTATATCTTAGTCCCAGCCCCTAGCCGGACACCGGTCACGCAGGAATGGAGGCGGACGTGGGAGAGGAGCGGGTATTGAGGCGAATGAAGCGACAGCACGGGCTCACTACTCGGGCCCAGGCAATTGCCGATGGCATGACCAAGCGACAAGTCGACCACCGCCTGGCAGCCGGGCGGTGGGTACGGGAGGCGCGGGGCGTGTACCGACACACAGCCGTCTCACCGACACCGCTGTCAAGACTGCTCGCAGTCTGCATGGCTCATGACGGACTCGCCAGTCACCGGTCGGCGGCCGCAGTGCACGGCATCGACGGGTACAGCCTCGGCCCGATCGAGTTGACAGTCCCCAGGGGAAGGCTTCCCTCGATGGCGGGAGTGGTCCTCCATCAGTCGAGCCAGTTGAGTCTGGCCAAGCCGGTAGAACGTCGGGGAGTGCTGTGCACGGGCCTCGCCAGGACAATTCTCGATCGGGCCTCCGTCGTGACCCGCAAGCAGCTGATTGCCGCGATCGACGCCGTCCTACGGGACAGGCAGCTTCGACCGTCGGATCTCCACGGCGTCCTCGCACTGCACCTCTGCCGGGGCCGGAACGGCTGCGCGGCGCTGCGGGACGTTCTCGCCGATCGCCTAGGCGACGATCCCGTCCCGCTGAGTGAGTGGAGTCGGATGGTGGAGGAACTCCTCATTGATGCCGGCCTTGCCCGACCTCGCCTTGAGTACCGCATAACCGGCGCGGACGGCACCCTCCTCGCCCAGGTCGACCTCGCATACCCCGCTCATCGCGTAGCTATCGAACTCGACAGCGTGCGGTACCACTTGAACCGCGAGTCGTTCGTGGCCGATCCCCGGCGGCGCAATCGCCTAACCCTCGCCGGTTGGACCGTGCTCTCATTCACATGGGACGACTACATCAATCGACCCGGCGCCCTGTGCGGCGCCGTCTCCACAGTCTGTTCCTCCAAATTGACTTAGTTATACACAATATGTGGTGACAACTAAGTCAATTTCGCCTGCGGCCGGCGGGGAAGCGCAGCCGCTAGGGGCGGTGGTGGGAGGCTTGCCAGGAGGCGGTGGCCCCGACCTGGTTGAAGGTGAACACGTGCAGGCCGGTCACACCCAGCTCTTCCAAGGCCGGGCTCAGCGCGGTCAGCAGGTGGTCGGGGCTGTAGTTGGGGGACGTCATCAGCTTTGTTATGGCGGCCCGGTTCTTGCGCAGGTAGCGCAGCGAGGGCCCGACGCCCAGACGCGCCCCCATCGTGAGCAGCTTGGACCTCTCGACCACGCCCGAGATGCCCAGATGTACGGGCAGCGTCAGCCCCGCGGCCCGCTCCGCCCGCAGCCAGTCCTCGATGCGGCCGGGGTCGAAGCACATCTGCGTGCTGCAGTAGCCCGTCACGCCGGCCTCGGCCAGCAGCTCCTGCTTGGCGTGCAGCGCCTCATGCAGGACGCCGTCGTCGATCAGCGGGTGGCCATGCGGGTAGGCCGTCACCCCGATGGTGCTCAGCCCGTGGTCGCATTCGAGCAGGTCTCGCAGGAACGAGGCCGCGTCGGGGTAGGCGCCCGGCGACTCCACGTCGCCGCCGACCAGGAACATGGTCGACACCCCGGATGACCGCAACCAGTCCGCCAGCTCGACCACCCGGGCCCGGTCGGGTGCCAACCGGGCCGAGACGTGGGGTATCGCCACATGGCCCAGCCCCAGCAACCGCTCGGTGATCTCGCAGGTGGCGTCCTGGCCCTTCACCGGAGAAGCCGTGACCGACACCGTGGAACCCTCGGGCAGCGCCTCGATGGCTGGTTCGAGACTCTTGAGCGGTATGACCTCGAAAGTCAGCCCGGCGATGAGCTCGAGGCGGTGAAGCCGAGCCGCGAGGGACTCCGAGACCAACGGCGTGAGTCGAAGTCTTGCCATCGTCGGTGCCGTCGGACCCTCAGCTGAGGCCGACGATGTTGCCGTCGGCGTCGATGTCGATGCTCTTGGCCGCCGGAATCCGGCCCAGCCCCGGCATGGTGCGCATGTCGCCGCAGATGGGGTACACGAACCCGGCCCCCACCGACGCCCGCACCTCGCGCACCGGCAGCGTCCAGCCGGTCGGCGCGCCCTTCAGCGACGGATCCGACGAGACCGACAGATGGGTCTTGGCGATGCACACCGGCAGGTTGTCGAACCCGGCCTCGGTGTAAGTGGCCAGCTGCTTGTTCGCGGTGGCGGAGTACTCCACCCCGTCGGCCCCGTACACCCGGGTGGCCACCGTCTCGATCTTGGACTTGAGCGACGCCTCGTCGGGATACAGCACCGCGAACTCGCTGGGCTCCTCGGCCGCCTCGGCCACCGCCTCGGCCAGTTCCGTCGCGCCCCGCCCGCCGTCGGCGAAGTGGGTGGTCACGGCGGAGCGGGCGTCGTACTCGGCCGCGATCTCACCGATGGCGGCGATGTCGGCCGCGTGGTCCTCGGGGAACACGTTGATGGCCACCACCGGCGTGCAGCCGTGGATGCGCATGTTCTCGAGCTGCTTGCGCAGGTTGGCCCCCCCGGCGTGGACCTCGTCGGGGTTCTCGGCCAGCAGCGCCTCCGGCAGCGGTCGCCCGGCCACGATCTTGTGGTTCCCCGAGTGGGCCTTGAGGCCCCGCACGGTCGCCACGAGAACGGCCGCGTCCGGGGCGATGCCCGAGTAGCGGCACTTGATGTTGAAGAACCGCTCGGCGCCCATGTCGGCGCCGAAGCCGGCCTCGGTGAGCAGGAAGTCCGACGTGCGGATGCCCACCTGGTCGGCCACGATCGAGGAGTTGCCGGTGGCGATGTTGCCGAACGGCCCGGTGTGCACCAGTGCCGGCGTGTTCTCCAGGGTCTGCATGAGGTTCGGCTTTATGGCCTCGCGCAGGATCACAGCCATCGATCCGGCCACGCCGATCTCCTCAGCGGTCACGGGTGTGCCCGCCTTGGTGTAGCCGACCACGATGCGGCCCAGCCGGGCCCGCAGGTCGTGCAGCCCGGTGCACAGCGCCAGCGCGGCCATCACCTCGGACGCCGCGGTGATGTCGAAGCCTGACTCTCGGGGCACGCCGTCGAGCCGTCCGCCCAATCCCAGCGTGATGTTGCGCAGGGCCCGGTCGTTCACGTCCAGGACCCGGCGCCAGGTGATGTTGTGGATGTCCAGGCCGAGCTCGTTGCCGTGATACAGGTGGGCGTCGACCATCGCCGAGCACAGGTTGTGAGCCGCGGTCACGGCGTGCATGTCGCCGGTGAGGTGCAGGTTGAAGAGTTCCATGGGCACTACCTGGCTGTAGCCGCCGCCGGCCGCTCCGCCCTTGATCCCGAACGTGGGACCCATCGAAGGCTGCCGGATGGCGATGGTGGCGCTGCGGCCGATGTGCTGGAAGGCCTGGCCCAGTCCCACAGTCGTGGTCGTCTTGCCCTCACCGAGGGGCGTGGGGGTGATTGCGGACACCACCACATATCGGGCCTTGGGCCGGCCGGCGGAGGCCATGGCCTCGACTGCGTCGAGGCTCACCTTGGCCGCGCCGGCCCCGTAGGGCTCCAGCATCTCGGCCGGGATGCCGGCGTCGGCGGCGATTTCGCCGAGCGGCTTCAGCTTGGCCTGGGAGGCGATCTCCAGGTCGGTCGGAAATGGCATCGTTGCCGTTCCTTTCGGAGCTGTCGTGCGCGGTTATCCGCGCCAACCGGAATGTTGGCACGGAACCACCCCGGAGGGTAGCTTGTCGTTCCGCATCTCGGAACGATTCCGCATTACAGAACACACACAGCGGTGACTGTCCGGGAACGGTCACCGCGGGGAGCGGCAGGTCGGTGGCTGGCCGTGCCCGAGGACCCAATGAGGGAGGACTGCACGTGAGCGACTTTCCGACCAGCGCCAAGTGCGTGGTGATCGGGGCCGGCATCGTCGGCAATTGTCTGGTGGGCCACCTGACGAAGCTCGGCTGGAGCGACCTCGTTCTGGTGGACAAGGGCCCGCTGCCCAACCCGGGCGGGTCCACCGGCCACGCCTCCAACTTCATCTTCCCGGTGGACCACAACAAGGAGATGTGCCTGCTCGGCGTGCAGAGCGCCAACCAGTACCGGGACCTCGGCCTGTCGGTGGACTCCGGCGGGATCGAGGTCGCCCGCACCCCTGAGCGCATGGACGAGCTGCAGCGGCGTATGACCTCGGCCACCGCATGGGGTGTGGAGGCACACCTGCTCACCCCGGCCGAGGTGGGCGAACTTTGCCCCTTCATCAACACCGACATCGTCCTGGGGGGCTTCTACTGCCCGACCGTGTCGGTGGTTGACTCCCTGGAGACCGGCACCGTCATGCGCCGCCTGGCCACCGACAACGGGTGCCGGGTGCTGGCCAACACCGAGGTGCTCGACGTGCTCACCGAGCCCGGGCCGAACCCGGGCGACCGCACAGTCAAGGCCGTAGTCACCAGCGCGGGCACCATCGAGGCCGAGTACGTGGTGATCGCCTGCGGCGTGTGGTCCAACCGAATCGCCAACATGGCCGGCGCTCACATCCCGCTGGTGCCGGCGGTGCACCAGATGGCCGATGTAGGACCGATGGACATCCTGGCCCAGACCGGCAACGAGATCGGCTATCCGATCGTGCGAGACATGGACACTTTCTGTTACGAGCGCCAGACCGCGGGCTCGATGGAGGTGGGCTCGTATGCCCACCGGCCCATCTTTCACCATCCCGACGACATCCCCTCCAACGAGGAGGCCGCGCTGTCGCCCACCGAGATGCCGTTCACGCCTGACGACTTCGACCCCCAGATGGAGCAGGCCATCGAACTGATGGACATGCTCGGCGACGCCGAGATCAAGTACGCCATCAACGGGCTGCTGTCGCTCACCCCCGACGCCATGCCGTGCCTGGGCGAGGTCCCCGAGGTGCGCAACCTGTGGTCTGCGGCCGCCGTCTGGGTCAAGGAGGGTCCGGGCATGGCCCAGGTGGTGGCCGAGTGGATGACGTTCGGCTATCCCCGCGTGATCGACGCCCACGGCGCCGACATCTCCCGCTTCTACCCCGAGGAGCGGCCGGACGAGCACATCTGGGCCCGCTCTGCTGAGCACTTCAACAAGACCTACGGCATCGTGCATCCGGCCGAGCAGTGGGAGAGCCGCCGCAACCTGCGGGTCGGGCCCTACTTCTCGCGTCAGGAGGATCTGGGCGCCTTCTTCTTCCAGGCCCGCACCTGGGAGAGGCCCCAGTGGTTCGAGTCCAATGCCGACCTCGTCGAGCGCTACGGCCTGGGGGAGCGGGAGGTCGAGTGGGACGACCGCTGGTGGAGCCCGATCACCAACGCCGAGCACCTCAACCTGCGCGACAACTGCGGGCTGGTCGATCTGAGCGCCTTCCAGATCTACGAGCTGACCGGACCGGGGGCGGTGACCTACGCCGACCGTCTCGCGGTCAACAAGATCGACGTGCCGGTCGGCCGTTCCATCTACACCCCGTGGCTCACCCCCGATGGCGGCTTCCACTCCGACCTGACCATGATGCGCCTCGGTGAGGACAGGGTCCGGATCGTGACCGGCGTGTTCGACGGCGGCCGCGACGAGTTCTGGGCCCGCCGGCACATGCCTACCGACGGCTCGGTGAGCTTCGCCAACGTCACCGACGACATCACCACCCTGGGCCTGTGGGGCCCTAACGCACCGGCGGTGCTAAGCGCAATCTGCGACGCCGACCTGAGCCAGGCCGGCTCCCCCTACGGCTCGCTGGTCGACGTGGAGCTCGACTGCGGGACCGGCGCCCCGGTGGCGGCCACGCTGTTCCGCATCTCCTACGTGGGCGACACCGGCTGGGAGATCTACCTGGCCTGGGACGACGGCCCTGCCGTGTGGGACGCCCTGATGCGGGTCGGCGCCGACTACGGGCTGCGGCCCACCGGCGGTGGCGTGTACGGCACGTCCGGCCGCCTCGAGAAGGGCTACCGGCTCATGGGAGCCGAACTGGAGAGTGAGTACAACCCGCTGGAGGCCGGCCTGGCCCGCCCCCGGGTGAAGGCGGCCGACTTCATCGGCAAGGAGGCCTACCTCGCCGCCAGACAGGCCGGCGACCCCGAGGTCCGGATGTGCGTCCTCACCGTCGAGGACTTGCACGACGGCCAGGGTCGCAAGCGCTACATGCAGGGAGGCAACGAGCCGATCCTCACGCTGGAGGGCGAGCGCATCGTCGACTCCCACGGCCGGGTGTCGCGGGTCACCACCGCGGGCCCGGGCCCGTCACTGGGCAAGCATCTGCTGATGGGGTACCTGCCGGCCGAGTTGGCTGTGGCGGGGACCGACCTCCAGGTGATGTACATGAACGAGCTGTTCCCGGTGCGGGTGGCCGGAACCGGCGCGGTGTTCGACCCCGACGACTCCCGCATGAAGTCCTAGCGGGGAACGCGGACAGCTGACATGCGGATCCTGTGCTGTGTGAAGCGGGTTCCGGCGCCGGGCGCCCGGATCAACGTCACTGCCGACGGTCTGGCCGTCGACGCCGCCCACCTCGGCTTCACCACCAGCCCCCACGAGGAGTGCGGCGTCGAGGAAGCGGTGCAGATCGCGGAACGCACCGGCGGCGAGGTGACCGTGCTGACCCTGGGGCCGGCCGAGGCCGCCGAGCAGCTGCGCTACGCGGCGTCGGTGGGCGCCCACCACGGCGTGCTGGTCCAGACTGACGGCGCGGCCTGGGATCCCCAGCGCACAGCTCGGGCCCTCACGTCGGCCATCGAGGCGCTGGAGGAGTCAGGCGGTCCCTTCGATCTCATCCTGTTCGGCAACGAGTCGGCCGACTCGGGGGGATTCCAGGTGGGGGTGAGGGTGTGCTACTCCCTCGGACGGCCCATCGTAAACGGCATCAAGGGGATCGAGATCGACGGATCGACCCTCCGGGCCCGCCGCGAGATCGACGGCGGTTTCGAGGTCTACGAGCTGACCATGCCTGCGGCCCTGGGCGTGAAGGAGGGCATCAACCTGCCCCGGTACCCGACCATGAGAGGCCGTCTGGCGTCGAAGAAGCTGGCCATCACCACCTTGGAGATCGACGCCGAGGCGGGGGGACAGGCTTTGGTGCGGCTGCACCGGCCTGCTGAGACCCTGTCGCAGACGACCATCCTGGGCCACGGTCCCGAGGCTGCCCCCGCGGTGGTGGACGTGCTCGAGGAACTGGGGGTGGTGTGATGGCCCCGATTCTCGATATTGACGTAGTTGACCACAATAGATGGGGACAACTAAGTCAATTTGCCGTGGCGACGGCGGTGGCGGTGTCGCGGGACGCCGGGGTGGTGTGATGCTGCTGGTGGTGCTGGAGCACGACCGGGGCACGCTCAGCGAGGCCGGCCGGGAGGCGCTCACCTTCGGCCGGACGCTGGCCTCCAAGATGGGCGCAGAGATGCACGCGGCCGTCATCGGTGCCGGTGCCCCCGACGCGGCCGGGCCGGACGCGATAGCGGCCGAGGCCGGCGACCACGGCGCCGTGCGGGTGCACACCGCGGACGCCGGGGTGCTCAGCGACTTCGGGCCCGAGGCTTGGGGCGAGTCCATCGCCCAGATCGTCAACTTCCTGGAACCCGATGCGGTCCTGGCCTGCGGCAGCGAGCGGGGCAACGAGGTCATTGCCCAGGCCGCGGTCCGCCTGGACGCATCGATGGTGGCCAACTGCACCGACATCACCCCGCCGGGCACCGGCGGCGGGCCGTGGTCCATGACCCGCGTGCAGTGGGGAGGCTCGCTGCTGGAGGACTCCACGTTGAGCGCAGATGGCCCGGCGCTGCTCACCTGCGCTCTTCACACGGTGGCGTCGTCGCCGGTGAAGCCCGCGCCCGACACCCCGCCCCCGGTCGAGGACATCGACGTCGACCTGGCGCCCGAACTGGCCCGCACAGTGGTGAAGGAGCGTGTGGTCCTGGAAGCCGGAGTCACCCTTCCCACCGCGCCCGTCGTGGTGGGGGGCGGCCGCGGCGTCGGCTCCGCCGAGGGGTTCGCCCCCCTGGAGGAGCTGGCCGAGCTACTCGGCGGGCGGGTCGGCTGCAGCCGGGCGGTCACCAACAACGGCTGGCGACCTCACTCGGACCAGGTCGGCCAGACCGGCACCCGCATCGCCCCGGAGATCTACATCGCCTCGGGCATATCCGGCGCCATCCAGCACTGGGTGGGCGCCATGGGCTCCAAGCACATCCTGGCTGTCAACATCGACCCGGAGGCCAACATGGTGGTCAAGGCGGATTGGGCGGTCATAGGCGACCTGCACCAGGTCATTCCGGCCATCAGCGCCGAGATCCGCCGCCGCTGGTCCTGACCGGCGGCCCGGCGATGACCACCTCCGAACCTCAGCAGGCCAAGCCGTAGGATGTCGCCGTGACGGTTCAGTCGATCAAGCGGTCGTTCGCGCTCTTGCGGGCTCTGGCGTTGGGCCCCGTTGGGGTCACGGAGTTGGCCGAGCGGGTTGACCTGCCCAAGAGCACGGTGGCGCGGCTGCTGGGCTCCCTGGAGGAGGAGCAGGCCGTCGAGCAGACCGAGGCCGGCGGCGAGTACAGGCTGGGTCCCGGCCTGATCGACCTTGCCGGATCAGCCCCCCGGGGCCGGAACCTCGTGGCCACGGCCCGGCCCCACCTGCTCGAGCTGGCCGAGAGCATCGATGAGGTCGCGGGGCTTTCGATCATCGACGGTGGGCAGGTCTATTACCTCGACCAGACCGAGTCCTCCTCGAACATCCAGGTTCGGGACTGGACCGGCGAGTACGCCCCCCTGCACGCCGTGCCGTCAGGGCTGGTGATCCTGGCCCACCAGCCCGAGCGCTTCATCGAGGGTTACTTGGCCGTGCCGCTGACGCAGTGCACGTCGTGGACGATGACCGACCCCGACGAGCTCCGGGAGCGTCTGGAGCACGTGCGCAGCATCGGCTACGCCTGGGTGTATGAGGAGTTCGCCGAGGGGATCAATTCCGTGGCTGCTCCCGTCTTCGAGAGCGACGGCAGCGTGGAGGCGGCCCTGCACGTTCATGGCCCCGCGTACCGGTTCCCCAACCCGGACGACACCCATGACCATGGGATGGCGGTGATCGAGGCGGCCAGCCGCCTCTCAATGCAGCTGTCCGACTGAGACGGCGAGCCCTTCAGGATCGGGCGCTGTCGAGGAGCCCGGCTACGCGGGCCGCAGCATCCTCGATCCCGACCCGCTGGGTGTCGCCCGTGGCCCGCTCGGTCAGCTCGATCTCGCCGTCGGCCACGGCGCGGCCCGCGGTGATCCGCCAGGGGATGCCGACCAGCTCGGCGTCGGCGAACTTCACCCCGGCCCGGGCGTCGCGGTCGTCGAGCAGCACCTCGACGCCCCGGCCCCCAAGCTCGACGTAGAGCTGCTCGGCCGCGGCCACCGCCGCCTCGTCGCGCATGCTGGCCACGGTTATCACCGTCTCGTACGGCGCCACCGCCACCGGCCAGATGAGGCCGCGGTCGTCATGGTGCACCTCGGCCACGGCGGCCATCGCCCGGCCTATGCCGATGCCGTAGGAGCCCATGTTGATGGGACGCTCCACCCCGTCGGCGTCGAGCACGGTGGCCCCCATGGCCTCGGCGTAGCGCCGTCCCAGTTTGAAGATGTGGCCGGTCTCGATGCAGCGGATCACTTCCAGGGGGCGCCCGCAGTTCCCGCACGGCTCCCCGGCGGACACCTCCCGCAGGTCCAGCCACTCGTCCACCGCGATGTCCCGGTCGATGTCCACGCCCGAGTAGTGCCAGTCGTCGGTGTTGGCGCCGGTGGCGAGATTGCGCCTCCCCCGCAGAGCGTGGTCGGCCACGATTCGCAGGTCCTTCACTCCCACCGCTCCGAGTGAGCCGGGATGAGCGCCCAGGTGTTCCAGCGTCTCGGCCGGCTCCGCGGGGCGGATGTCGACGGCTCGGGTGCCGTCGGCGAGCTTCTGGAGGTTGAGCTGGTGGTCGCCCCGCACCAGCGCCAGCGTCGCCGAACCGTCCAGCACCATCACCATGGTCTTGATCTGGCGGTGGGCGGGCGCGCCGCCCTCGACCGTCTCCAGAGCGGCGATGGTGCGCACTCCCGGAGTCGGGAACCGGGTGAGCTCGGCGCCGGACTCGCCGTCGTCCACCGGCGACAGCGTGGAGGTGGCCCGTTCCACGTTGGCCGCGTAGCCGCAGCCCGAGCACCGGGCGATGTCGTCCTCGCCGGCGGGGGAGGCCACCATGAACTCCACCGACCCGGTGCCGCCCATCATCCCCGAGGACGCCTGCACCGCGATGGCGTCGAGAGACAGCCGCTCGAAGATGCGGGTGTAGGCCTCGCGGTGGATCTCGAAGCTGTGGTCCAGTCCGGCGTCGTCGAGGTCGAAGGAGTAGCTGTCCTTCATGGCGAACTCCCGCACCCGCAGCAGGCCCGACTTGGGCCTGGGCTCGTCGCGGAACTTCCACTGGATCTGGTACCAGACCTGGGGCAGTGACCGGTACGAGGTGATCTCCCGGGCGATCTCGGTGAACACCTCCTCATGGGTCATGCCCAGAGCGAGGTCGGCCTCTTTGCGGTCCTGGAGCCGGAACATCTCCGGGCCCACCGACTCCCAGCGCCCGGACCGCTGCCAGATCGAGGCCGGGTGCATGGCCGGCAGCAGGAACTCCTGCGCTCCGATCTCCTCCATGCCACCGCGCACGATGTTCTCGACCTTGTCATGCACTCGCAGGCCCAGCGGCAGCAGCGAGTAGTGCCCCGCGTGGAGCTGGCGGATGAACCCGCCCCGAACCAGCAGCTTGTGGCTGGCGGCCTCGGCATCCGCGGGCGCGTCGCGCAGTGTGGGAACGAAGAGCCGGGACCATCGCATAACGGCCGCCACCGTATCCAACTCCCGAGCGGGGTTGGCTGCTGCGGTGCAGGGCCGGCCGCTTCGATCATAAGGGCTGCGGAAGGAAGCCCGAGTGCGCTGGCGGCGGTAGGGTTGAGGTGGTGAACCGCAACCCGATCATCACCTGCGCGGTGACCGGTGCGGGCGACACTGCCGGCAAGCATCCCCACCTGCCGATCACGCCCTCTCAGATCGCGACAGCGGCCCTGGACGCGGCCGAAGCCGGCGCGGCCATCGTGCACATCCACGTGCGCGATCCAGCCACTGGCAAGGGCACCCGCGATGTGGACCTGTACCGCCAGGTGCTGGAGCAGGTGAGGTCGGCCAACACCGACGTGATCATCAACACGACCGCGGGCATGGGCGGTGACCTGCTTATCGGCGACCCTGATCCGTTCGACTTCCGGCCCGAGGGGACCGACCTGGTCAACGGCCTTGAGCGCCTGGCCCATGTGGAGGCCCTCAAGCCCGACATGTGCAGCATCGACTGCGGCACGCTGAACTTCGGCGAGGGCCACCAGGTGTATGTGAGCACCCCGAACATGATCCGCGACATGGCCAAGCGGGTCCGGGAGCTGGGGGTCAAACCCGAACTCGAGATCTTCGACACCGGTCACCTGTGGCTGGCCAGCACCCTTGTCGGCGAGGGCCTGATCGACGACCCGCCGTGGATCCAGCTTTGCACCGGCATCCCCTACGGCATGCCCACCGACGTCGGCCTGCTGGCCGCGCTGATCCACCTGCTCCCGGCGGGCGCCGAGTTCACCACCTTCGCGCTCTCTTCCCGCCAGATCCCGTGGGTCGCTCAGGCGATGCTCCTGGGCGGTCACATCAGGGTGGGCCTGGAGGACAACCTCTACCTCGCTCGGGGGGTCTTCGCCTCCAACGCCGAGTTGGTGAGCCGGGCACGGGACGTAGTGGAATCGATGGGAGGCAGGATTCAGACTTCGGACCAGGCGCGTGAGACCCTGTCGCTGGGCTGAAGTTCGTGAAAGCCCCATCGGACTGACGACAAAGGAGGGGCAATGGGCAGACGGTCACTCAACAAGCGCCTGCCGCGGCTGACCACCCCGATGGTCCGTGACGGCGGGCGACTGCGGCCCGCCACCTGGGACGAGGCCCTGGACCGGGCCGCCGACGGCTTCCGGGCGGTGCTCGATCGCCACGGGCCCGACGGCTTCGGCATGTTCAGCTGCTCCAAGGCCACCAACGAGATGAACTACGCGGCACAGAGGTTCATCCGCACGGCCATCGGGTCGAACAACATCGACTCCTGCAACCGCACTTGACACGCTCCTTCCGTCGTCGGTCTGGCGACAGTGTTCGGAGCGGGAGGCGGCACCTCGTCGTACGCGGAGGTCGAGGAGGCCGATGTCATCCTGCTATGGGGCTCCAACGCCCGTGAGGCCCACCCGATCTTCTTCCACCACGTCCTCAAGGGCCTGGCCAACGGCGCCCGCATGTACGCCATCGACCCCCGCCGCACATCCTCGGCGAAGTTCGCCGACCGCTGGCTGGGCCTGTCGGTGGGAACCGACATCGCGCTGGCCAACGCGATGGGTCGTGAGATCATCGCGGCCGGTCTGCACAACCCCGACTTCATCGCGCGTGCCACCGACCGCTTCGACGCCTACGCCGCCCATGTCGAGTCGTGCACCCTGGACTGGGCTGCCACCCAGACCGGCGTGCCCGCTGAGGCCATCCGCGAGATGGCCCACGCCTACGCCACTGCGGAGGCGGCCCAGATCCTCTGGACCCTGGGAATCACCGAGCACCACAACGCGGTCGACAACGTGGTGTCGCTCTGCAATCTGGCCCTGCTCACCGGCCATGTGGGCCGCCGGCGCTCGGGTCTGGTGCCGTTGCGGGGCCAGAACAACGTGCAGGGCGGCGGCGACATGGGCGCCATACCGAACAAGTTCCCCGGCTTCCAGGACGTGGCCGACGACGCGGTGCGGGCCAAGTTCGAGACTGCCTACGGAACCAAGCTCAACGGCGTGCCCGGCAAGCATCTCACGCTCATGTTCGAGGCCATGGCCGCCGGCGAACTGCGGGCCTGCTACGTCATCGGCGAGAACCCCGCCGACTCCGAAGCCGACGTCGAGCATGCCCGCAAGCTGCTGGGCGGCCTCGACATCCTCGTGGTGCAGGACATCTTCATGACCCGCACCGCGGGGATGGCCGATGTGGTGCTGCCCGCCTCGGTCGCTTGGGCCGAATCGGAGGGCACGGTCACGTCCAGCGAGCGGCGGGTGCAGCGGGTTCGTCCCGCGGTGCCGCCCCCCGGCCAGGCCCG
>LXNJ01000152.1_pt1 | contig 49451 bp, 33 predicted proteins | sample 809081 | NCBI WGS metagenome assembly LXNJ01 (sample SAMN04870510, study PRJNA318959) | sponge metagenome | biome: sponge; feature: marine sponge reef; material: water | host: Petrosia ficiformis | place: Greece: Milos, Mediterranean Sea | collected 2013-05-29 | depth 5-7 m | reverse complement strand
TCGAACTCCTTGCCGAGCGCCTCGAGCCGCTCGACCGCGAGTTCGAAGTTCTCGAACGGCGCCCTTACGTCGAATTCTCCGTGCATGATGAGGACGGGAGCGGTGATGCGGTCCATCCGGTCGAGCGTCTCGCTCTTCGCGTAGACCTCGGGCCGCTCCTCCGGCGTCCCGCCGTGTCCGGTGATGGTGAAGATCTTTCCCAGGCGGTCCGCGTAGGGGAGGGTCAGGGACTCGGAGTAAATGCCGCGCATGGGGACGGCCGCATCGAACTTGTCGGGCGTGCGCGTGATCGCGGACATCGACTGCATGCCTCCGTAGCTCCCGCCGTAGATGCCGACGCGCCCGTTGACGTACGGCTGGCGGCGCAGCCAGTCCGCCGCGGCGCCCGGGTCTTTCGACTGGTCGTTCAGCCAGTCCTCGACCGACAGATCCTGGAACTCGCGCCCGAAGCCGGACCCGCCGCGATAGTTGATGGCGAGCACGACGAACCCCTCGTTGGCGAGGTACTGCTCCACGAGGTTCGTCCCCTGCGTGTAGGAGTTCGTCCCTCCCCCGTGTACCTGGACGAGGGCCGGGCACGCGGGCGGGTCGGAGCCGGCCGAGAGCGCGGTCCGGATCGCAGGCGGCAGGTAGAGGAATCCCTGGATGTACAGGCCGTCGAAAGAGCGGAAGGAGATCTCCGCGGGCCGCTGGACGCCTTCGAAGTGCGGCGAAAAGTCTGTCAGTCGGGCCGGGGTCCCGCCGTCGAGGTCGAGGAGCCAGGCTTCCCTGCCCTCGGTCGCCGCATCCCGCGTGAACACGGCGCGGCCGCCGTCCGGCGTCGCATGCAGGGACGACCAGGACCCGCCGACATTCGTGACCCGCGTGGCGACGCCGCCCGAGGCCGGGACGGACCACAGGTCGAAGGCGCCGCGCTGCTGATACGGGAAGTAGATGCGCTGGCCGTCGCCGGACCAGAACGGATCGAAGCGCATGATCGCGTCCGTCGCATAGACCTGCATGTCGAGCGGCGCTTCCCGGACGACTCGAGGCGCCGTTCCCGACAGGTCGAGGTCGATCCGGTACAGGTACGCGAGATCCTCGTACCAGTATTCGTCCTTGGACGTCCCCATCAGGACGAGGCTCGATCCGTCCGGCGACCAGACGGGGCTGGAGGAGGCCATGAGAGCACCGGAGACCCGGTACGCTTCGCCGGACGCCACGCCGACGAGCCACACGTCATCGTGCCACCAGTCGGCCCGGTTGGAGATGTACGCGATCCACCGGCCGTCGGGCGACCACATGGGACTGAAGCGGCTGTCGTCGGCCTCCGCCGCGCCGGACGTCAACTGCCGGGGCGGCGTCGCGCCGCCCGCGTCGACGAGCCAGATGTCCTGGGAGCCCGACGCCGTGGAGTAATAGGCGAGCGTCTCCCCGTCCGGCGACCATGACGGGGCCCGCACGCCGCTCGCGCCTTCGACCACCACCCGGCCCGGCTCTCCGGCCCCGGCCGAGGCGACGAGGAGGTTTCCCGCCGCGATGTAGGCCAGTCGCTCTCCGTCCGGGGACCACGTCTGCGCGCGGCCGGCGACCCGGGAAGTCGCGGCTGCTCCCCCGGCGGCCGCCACCTCCGCCGCCGCCGCCGCCGGGACAAGGTGGATCCCGCGTCCGCCCGCGCCCTCGATGGGGCCGGCCACGGCGAGCATGGATCCGTCGGGCGAGAGCACGGCGCGGCCGGCGCCACCCGCAGCGGTAAAGATGTTCTCCAGCGAAAGCGGGATCCGGCCTTCGTCCACCCCGGCGCCGCCAGGCGACGAGCAGCCCATGGCGAGGACAGCGAGGAACCCCATGACGGCGCGCGGCACATCGCGCTTTCGGGCGGATTGCGGAGATCCGGGCACGGCTCCTCCTGCTTCGCATGACGTACCGGGGCGCGCTTCCGCTCCGTGAGCCGGCGGAGGCAAGGTGTCACATGAGTTTCGCATGAGTATTGCCCCGGACGATGGTTCGACAATACCGATCAGAGCAGGAAAAACCCATTCCGACCGGAGATCGACGCGCCTTGACCGAACCTGCCGTCACGCTGACCGACTACGGACTCACCCTGCTCTGCGCGATCCTTGTCTGGCGCGCACGCTCACGCGTGAGGGCCGACCTGCGCCCGTGGGCGATGGGACTCTTCGCCGGCTCCGGCGCCGCGGCCCTGTTCGGCGGCACGGTCCACGGCTTCTTCGGGGACCCCGCGACCCTCGGCTACCGCATCCTCTGGCCGGCGACGATCCTCACCGTGGGGGCGACGGGACTCGCCGCCTGGGGCCTGGGCGCGCGGGTCGATGGCCAGCCGGCGGGTACGCGGTGGATCACCAGGCTCGCCGGCCTCGCCTATGTCGCCTTCGTCGCCATCGTGCTGGCCGGGTGGCAGGCCTTCGTCGTCGCGGTGGCGTTCTATCTGCCCGCCGTGATCTATCTCACGGTGCGCTTCGCCCGGGCCTATCGCCGCCGCCCCACCGCCAGCCGACGGCGGGCGCTGATCGGCTTCGGGCTCACCTTCGCGGCGGCGGCGATTCAGCAGCTTCAGATTCCGATCCACCCGGTCTGGTTCGACCACAACGCGCTGTACCACGTCGTGCAGGCGGCGGCGTTCATCCTGCTGTATCAGGGCGTAAGCGGCGAAGAGTGAAAGTGTTTCTCCAGCGTCAGGGGTCTGCCATGCGTGCCGTGATCCTCCCCGTCTCCCGGGTTCTCGCCGCGAGTTTCGTACTCTCCCTCAGCCTCTCCACCGGCTTGCACGCGCAGGAGGGTCGGCCGATGACGGTCGAGGATGTCCTCGCCCTCAAGAGCCTGTCCGGGATCTCCGTGAGCCCGGACGGACAATGGGTGGCCTACGTCGTCACCGCGCGCGACATGGAGGAGGACCGCCAGGAAACCGACGTATGGGTCGTCCCGGCCGCGGGCGGTCCCGCCGATGCCCGTCAGCTCACCTTCCGCGCCGGATCCGACGATTCACCGGTCTGGCACCCGTCAGCGGAATGGCTCGCCTTCTCCTCGGACCGCGAAGGGGTGACGCAGGTCCATGGCATCCGGCCCGACGGCGGCGAGGCGTGGCAGGTGACCTCCCACGAGACCTCGGTCGGGAGCTTCCGCTTCGCGCCCAATGGCCGGCGCCTCGGCTTCGTGGCGAGCCCGCCCGCGACGGAGGCGGATCGCAAACTCGAAGAGGTGCGCGGCCGCCCGATCGTTCAGGACTCGGTCTACACCGACCAGTGGTCGCACCTCTACGTGGCCGAACTCGAGGACGATGTGGCGGCCGAGGGAACGCGATGGTCGCCCGACGGTCTCCACGTAGTGTCGTTCGTATGGTCCCCGGACTCGCGAGCCGTGGCGTTCGGCGCGCGCTCGTCGCCCGTGCTGAGGACGACCTACTACGGGGCGACGTACGTCCAGGAGGGCGCGGAAGCGGAGGCCCGGAGCGTCACCTCCATGGCGGGCGGGGAGAATCCGGTGGCGTGGGACGACGAGTCGGGACTCATCGTGTCCGGGACGGGACAACTCCTCGGAACCTTCAATCGACAACTGTGGCGGGTGCCGTTCGGCGCGGACGGCGGCGCGCTGGACCCTGTCTCGCTCACGGCCGACCTGGACGCGAACGCGAACCTCGTCCACATCGATGGCGCGCGACTCATCGTCTCCGCGGCCCGGCGCACCGGAGCCGCCGTGTACCGCATCCCCCTCGCCGACGGCGCCGCGGCCGGCCCGCCAAGCGATCTGACCGATGGCCGGCACTACTACTCCGGCGCCTCCGTCTCGGCCGACGGAAGCACGATGGCGTTCACGGCCGAGGACGGCGGCGCCCCACCCGACATCTTCGTCACCTCGACGGCGGACTTCCGACCCGAGCGCCTGACCGACCTGAACCCGCAGGTGGCCGAGCTCGCGCTCGGCGACCAGCGCGTCGAATCGTGGCCTTCGCGGGCCGGGGGAGAGGAAATCGAGGGCGTGCTCACGCTACCCGTCGGGTACGAGGAGGGGGACCGCGTCCCGATGGTCCTCGTGATCCACGGCGGCCCGTCCGGCATCTCATCGGACCGCTTCAACGCCACGCGCGGCGCCTACCCGGTACAGGTGTACGCGGGCATGGGGTTCGCCGTCCTGCAGCCGAACTACCGGGGTTCGAGCGGTTACGGCGAGCGTTTTCGGGGGCTCAACCGCGGCGACATCTCCGGCCGGGACTGGGTGGACATCGACTCCGGGGTGGACGCCATGGTCGAACGGGGGATCGCGGATCCCGACCGCCTGGCCGTGAGTGGATGGAGCTTCGGAGGTCACCACACCTACTGGGGCATCACGCAGACCGACCGCTTCAAGGCGGCGAGCGCGGGCGCCGGCGCGAACGACCTCATCTCCATGTACTCGCAGACGGACATCCCGGAGTTCTACCACACCTATCTGGGTCCGAAGCCGTGGGAAGACTGGGATCTCTACGAGGAGCGCTCCGCGTACCGCCATGTTGAAAACGTGACGACACCGCTCCTCATCCAGGTTGGGGAGAGGGATGAGAGGGTGCCGGCCGAACAGAGCATCCAGTTCTTCGAGGCCGTCCGCGCCATCGGAAAAGCGCCGACCACACTCGTTTTGTATCCGGATCAACCGCATGGTGTTAGGTCTCCGCGTCTCCAGCGCGATCTCATGTCCAGGAACGTCGAGTGGCTCACGCGCTGGGTCCTGGAATCCGAAGCGCTGGTTCCGTGACGCCCCGCTGGGCCGCTACGTTGATTACCGGCATGAAGGGACGCCCGCGGAGGAGGAAAATCATGCGATGCCCCCCTCGCCGCCCCCGTCCGGGTCTGTACGGGCTTGCGCTCGCGGCAAGCGTGCTCGCCGGGGCCGGTCAGGCCGCGGCCCAGGAGGAGCCCGAGGTCACCGAAGCCGGTCTCGCGCGCGGCGAGATGTTCTACCAGGCCCACTGCAGCCGGTGCCACGGCATGCTCGGCCAGGGTGGCGAAGGGCCGAGCCTGGCACGCCCCACCCTGCCCCGCGCGCCGGACCACGCGTCGCTCGTGCGGGTGATCCGCCGCGGGATCCCCGGTACGGGCATGCCCGGGACGAGATCCAACCTGGTGTCGGACCTGGAGGTCGACCTCATGGCCGCCTACGTCCGCACGCTGGGGCAGGACGCCGTCGTGGAGGTCGCGGGGGACGCCGCCCGCGGGCAGGAAGTGTTCGCCACCGCCGGCGACTGCTACTCCTGCCATGTCGTTGACGGACGCGGGACGGGGATCGGGCCTGAACTCACAGGCATCGGGCTTCGGCGCGGCGCCGATTACCTCTACGCGTCCCTGCGGACGCCCGAATCGGAGTTGCCGGTCTCCCGGCGAGGCATCCTGCGGGGATTCAGGGGATACCTGCCGGTCCGCGCGGTCACGCGCGAGGGCCGCGTCATCACGGGCATGCGCGTGAACGAGGACGCCTTCACGATCCAGTTGCGGTCGATCTCCGGCCGCACCGTCTCGCTTCGCAAGGAAGACCTCGTGGAACTCGAGAAACAGTTCGATCACTCGCTGATGCCCGCCGTGGAGGAGATGACGGAAGCGGACATCGACGACCTCGTCGCCTTCCTGGCCGACCTCGGAGAGGGATCATGAAACGGCGAACACCGCTTCCCGTGGCCACTCCGGCCGTCACGGTCTCCGGGCTCGTCGCGGGAGCTCTCCTGTGCAGCGCCGCCCTCGCGGGCGCGGCCGCGCAGGTATCGTTCGAGCGCCTCGTGAACGCGGACGACGAGCCGCACAACTGGTTCACGTATTCGGGCAACTACGCGTCGCACCGCTTCTCCGCGCTCGACCGGATCCACCGCGGCAACGTCGGGGACCTCAAAGTGATCTGGGCCTACCAGATGAGCGGCGGGCTCATCGAGACGACGCCGGTCGTGGTCGACGGCGTGATGTACGTGACCGAACCGCCGAGCAACGTGATCGCGCTCGATGCGCGCACCGGCCGCCGCCTGTGGCACTGGTCCGCCAATGTCCCGGCTTCGACGAAGAACATCGGCTTTCCGCGCGTGAACCGTGGCGTCGCGATCCTCGACGAGACCGTGTTCGTGGGCACGCTCGACGCCCGACTCGTCGCGCTCGATGCCCGGTCCGGCTCCGTCCGCTGGGAGGTGGACGTCGCGGACAACGATCTCGGCTTCTCGATCACGCTCGCCCCGCTCGCCCTCGACGGGAAGGTGATCGTCGGCATGTCGGGAGCCGAGGCCGGCGCCAACGGGTTCATCGACGCCTACGAGGCCGAGACCGGCGAACTCCTGTGGCGGACCTACACGATCCCGAGCCCCGGCGAGCCGGGGAGCGAGACGTGGGGCGGCGACAGCTGGGAGCACGGGGGCGGCTCGACGTGGCTCACCGGCTCCTACGACCCGGAACTCGACCTCCTGTACTGGCCGACCGGCAACCCCGCCCCCGACTGGAACGGGGATGCGCGTCCCGGCGACAACCTGTACACGAACTGCATCCTCGCCCTCGACCCCGACACCGGAGAGATGCAGTGGTACTTCCAGTACACCCCGCACGACACGCACGACTGGGACGCGACGGAGATCCAGGTGCTCGTCGACGCGGAGTGGGAGGGAGAGCCGCGCAAGCTGCTCGTCACGGCGAACCGGAACGCCTTCTACTACGTGCTCGACCGCGAAACCGGCGAGTTTCTGCACGGGGTGGAGTACTCGAAGCAGACCTGGGCCGAGGGTCTCGACGAGAACGGCCGGCCGATCGTGATTCCGGGCACCGAACCGACCGAGGAGGGCAACCTCGTCTGGCCCAGCCTCCAGGGGTCCGCGAACTGGTTCAGCCCCTCGTACAGCCCGGACACCGGCCTCTTCTACCAGGCGACCCGGATCATGGGCGCCATCTACTACAAGGCGGAGGTCGAATACGAGCCGGGGCAACCGTTCCTCGGCGGCGGCGAGCAGGCGCTCTCGGGAGACGACGCGAGCGGCGCGGTCAAGGCGCTCGACGTGCTCACCGGAGAACTGCGGTGGGAGTTCCCCCTGCTCTCTCCGCCGTGGGCGGGCGTGATGGCCACGCGGGGCGGCCTCGTCTTCGGCGGCAGCAACGAGGGCAACATCTTCGCCCTCGACGCGGAGACGGGGGAGGCGTTGTGGGATTTCCAGGCCGGCGCCGGGGTCCGCACCAACCCCATGTCGTTCGAGGTGGACGGCGAACAGCGCGTCGCGACCGCCGCGGGCGGCGTCCTGTGGGTATTCGGACTCCCATAGCGGACATGGATCGAACGGCGTGACTTGAGCAGGAGGACGTAATGACATTTCCGACCCGTTATTCAGTGCCGCGACTGCACCGTTGCTTCGCGCGGACCGCGACCCTTCTGGGAGCAGCCATCCTGCTCGCGGCCCCCGCCGCCCAGGGTCAGTCACGCTTCCCCCCTCCCCCGACGACCGAAGAGATCGACGCGTGGGTCGAGGACGCCATGGCGCGGTGGGAAGTGCCCGGACTGGGCCTGGCCATCGTGCACGAAGGCGAGAGCTACCTGTCCGCCGGCTACGGCGTGCGCGAACTGGGCCGGGACACGCCGGTGGACGGAGCGACGCTGTTCAGCATCGGCTCCTGCTCGAAGGCGTTCGGGGCCGCCACGATCGCCTCGCTGGTCGAAGAGGGGAAGCTGCGCTGGGACGACCGCATCACGGACCACATCCCGTGGTTCCGTCTCCACGACCCGTGGACGACGCGCGAGATCCGCGTGCGCGACATCGTGACGCACCGTGTTGGAACCGGGAGCAACCAGCCGCTGCGCCCGCTCGTCACGGACCGGCGAGACTATCTCATGCGCATCCCCCATACCGATCCGGACCACGCTTTCCGTGACCGCTACGGATACACGAACGACATGTTCGTGCTCACGGGCCACCTGGTGGAGACCCTCTCGGGGACGGATTGGGACTCCTACGCGCGGGAGAAGCTCTGGAATCCGCTGGGGATGACGACGACGACGGCGCGCATGGCGCCCGCGAACGCGAGCCCGAACCACGCCGAACCGCACGCGATCATCGAGCGCAGGTTCATCGGGAACGCGGCCACCACGGGAATGCCGCTGGAGCCCGTGCCCTGGCAGTACGTCGAGAACGTCACCGTGCCCTCGGGCGGCGTGATCACGTCGGCGGACGAGATCACCGAATGGATGCGGTTCCACGTCGGCACCCACCCGACTCCGCCGCTCTCCCGGTCATCCGTCGAACTCATGCACGCGCCGCACACCGTCATCCGGAACCCCAGCAGCTGGATGCCCTTCGAGGGGCCGGGCGCGTACGCGATGGGCTGGTCGACGGGGAGGTTCGGGGACGTTACGGGCGTGGGCCACGGAGGGAACGCGCTGGGGTTCAACTGCTCGATCGCGCTGGCGCCGGAACAGGGCTTCGGCGTGTGGGCGACGACGAACCGGAACTCTGAGCTTCCGTGGGTGCTCACGAAGTGGGCGATGGCGCGTTTCGTGGGCACGGAGGAACTCCGAAGCCGCGACTGGCACACGGAATTCGAACAGAGTGTCGCCGAGGGGAACCGCCGGGTCTTCGAGGCGGAGGAGGCGCGGCAGGCGGCCCGGCTCGACCAGGGTCCGTCGGTGCCGCTCGAGGCCTACGTCGGGACCTACCGCAACGGTTACGCCGGTGAACTGCGCATTCGCCTGACGGACGAAGCGATCCCGCCGCTCATGCCCGCCGAGGGCCGGTTGGGACGGTGGGACGGGACACCGGGCGTGCACGAGCGTCCGGCCGCGAGCGCCTCGGCAGGCGCCGACCGCAACGGGATGAGTAACGAAGCGGGCAACGGGTCGGCGAACGGATCCGGCGAAGCGACCGGCGTACTGCGGCTCGTGGCCGAGTTCGATGGCCGTGAACGTCCGGTGCGGATGCCTCTCGAGCACTGGCACGTCGACCGCTTCGACATGTGGTTCGGCGACGTCCGGATCGGCGTCTCGTTCATGCTCGACGACACCGCCCGCGTGACGGGCGTCGAAATGGACTACTACGGCCGCTTCGAACGGGTGCCCTGACGCGTGGCTTGATCGGTCAGCGGACGTACAGTCGGTTCGCGTAGCTGTACGCGGTGACCGCCGACACGATGTGGCAGATCCAGCCCAGCGTGCCGCCGGTTCCGAGCCACAGGCCGGGGGTCACGACCAACCAGAAAAGTCCGCGCAGGAATTTGCCGTTGTACCACTGGCCGACGCCCGGTACCAGGAAGCTCAGTACGGCGGCTGTCAATGGGTTCTTCACCTGTCTCCTCCCCAAACATCGTCCGGATTTCTCGACCGGCGCGGCAACGCCCGCGCCGTGACTTCCTACGGGGGGCCGGCGGCAGTGGTTTCCGGACCCGCGGGATTCAGCCCGTGGCGCAGGCGCCGAGGTGCCGGGTGAAGAACTCCTCCAGGCGCGACCAGGTGTCGACACGATTGTCCGGGTTCCGGAAACCGTGCGCTTCGTCCGGGTACGTCTTCACCTCGACGCTCTTGCCGAGCCGCTCGAATTCGGCCACGGCGTTCTCGAAGTTCTGGATCGGCACGCGGCGGTCGAGTTCCCCGTGCATGAGGAGAACGGGAGCCGTGATGTCGCCGATGCGCGACACGACGTTGCTCTTGGCGTACGTGTCGGGGCGCTCCTCGGGCGTGCCGCCGTGTCCCGTGACGGAGAAGATCTTTCCCAGCCGGTCCGTGTACTCGAGCGTGTTCAGCTTCGAGTAGGCGCCACGCATGGGGACGGCCGCGTCGAACCCGTCCGGGGTCAGACTGATCGCGGACAGCGACATGCTGCCCCCATAGCTGCCGCCGTAGATCCCCACCTTCCCGTTCACATAGGGGAGCGTGCGCAGGAAATCGGCCGCCGCCCCCGCATCCCTCGCCTGGTCCCAGAGCCAGTCCTCGACGGAGAGGTCCTGGAACTCGCGCCCGAAGCCCGATCCCCCGCGGTAGTTGATCGCGAGCACCACGAACCCCTTCGAAGCGAGGTACTGTTCGGTGAGGTTCAGGCCCTGCTGGTAGGAATTCGTCCCGCCTCCGTGCACCTGAACGAGCGCCGGACAGGTGGCGCCTTCCTCCAGTTGCGGCGGGCGGTAGAGGAAACCCTGGATCCGGAGCCCATCGAAGCTGGGGAAAGCGATCTCCCGGGGCGCCGCGACGGTCCGCCAGGATGGCGAGAACGAGGTGAGGCGCTCCGGGATGCCGCCGACCAGGTCCACGGCGTACGCTTCCCCTCCCCGCGTCTGCGACGAGTGGACGAAGGCGAGGGTCCCGGCGCCCGCCGTGTGGCTGACGCTGGAGATCGTCCCCTCCATGTGCGTGACACGCGTGGCCACGCCACCGGCGGCGGGCACCGCCCACACGTTGACGGTCCCGCGTTCGAGGTAGGGGAAATAGATGAACGCGCCGTCCGCCGACCACGACGGGGCGTGCCGCATCGCCGCGTCGGTCGCATAGACCTGCATGTCCACAATGCGCTCGGAGACCCCGGCGCCCGCCTCGAGATCCTCGATCACGTAGATGTAGGAGAGGTCCTCGTACCAATACTCGTCCTTTGCGGTGCCGAACACGGCGATCCGGTCGCCCTCCGGCGACCACACGGGGGTGGACATCGCCATCAGCGTGCGGGCGAGTTGCCGGCGGTCTCCCGTCTCGACGTCGACGAGCCAGAGGTCGTCGTGCCAGTAGTCGGAAGCGTTCGACACGTAGAGGATCTCGCGGCCGTCCGGACGCCAGGCGGGCGCGAAGCGCGGATCGTCGAGCGCCATCGCGGCCTCCGTCAGCTGGCGCGGCGGGGCCGAGCCGTCGGCCGGCACGAGCCAGATGTCCTGGTGGCCGCTCGCCGTCGAGTAGAAGGCGATCATCCGCCCATCCGGCGAGAAGACGGGCGCCCGCACGCCCTCCATTGCCTCCATTACGGGGCGCGCTTCGACGTCGCCGACGTCCGCCACCCGGATCTCACCTCTGGACGCGAAGGCGATCCGGCCGCTACCGGGCGCCCAGGCCGGGTTTGAACCCTGAAGCCAGAAGCGCGGCGGTCCGAAGCCGCCTTCCTCGCCGCGAGCCGCCAGATACAGCCCCGCACCCTCCGACCCCGAGCCGGAGATCGCGAGGTAACCTCCGTCCGGCGAGATGGAGACGCCGCGCGCGCCCGTATTGTTGCGGTGGATGTTGTCGAGGGTGAGGTCCAGCTCCGTCGGCGCGCCGCCGCCAGGCGCCGCATCGCCGGGCGCCCCGCACGCCGCCGCAAGCAGGATCAGAGAGACGATCCACGAAGTACCGACAAGCCGATTCGCGTCCTTCACGCCGCCCCCTTCGCCGTTGTCGGGTCCTGTCAGTCCGGCATCTGTTCGCTCGTGGCCGCCGCCTTCGATCCCGGGCGGCGCAGTACCTCGCCCGGAAGCGCGTCCGTCGGCGCCCCGCCGTCCACGACGAACTCGCCGTTCACGAGGACGTGGGTCATCCCCTCCTGGAAGACGAACGGGTCCAGGTAGGTGGCCTCGGTTCGGATGGTCTCAGGGTCGAAGACGACGACATCCGCCTTCATCCCCGCCGCGAGCCGGCCGCGGTCGGACAGACGAAGGATCTGAGCCGCGAGACCCGTCAGCGAGCGGATCGCATGCGGGAGCGTGATCGTCCCCCGCGTCATCACATGCTCGCGGATCAGACGCCCGGACGTCCCGTACTGGCCGGGGTGCACGGCCGGGTTGTCACGGATGTCGGGCCGATCTCCGCCGCGGTCCAGAGTGACCGCCGTGTAGTCCTGCACCATCCACTCGATGATGTCCTCGGTCCCCACCGCCTGCGCCATCCACAAGACGCCTCCCGGCCGGTCGAACCCGTTCATCTGCAGCCAGATCGCCGTCTCGAACGGCGTCTCCCCGCGCTCCGAGGCCAATTCCGCCAGCGTCTTCCCGATCAGTGATCTGTCGGGGAAGTCCGTGATCAGGAGGTTCTCCGGCCCCCCTTGGCGGATCATCTCGTACTCCGCGTCGCGCCGGATCATCTCCCTCGTGGCGGGATCCGCGAGCCGGTCCCGGAGGTTGGCCCGCATGTCCCCGTATTCGACGGGTGGAAAGTCGTCCGCCATGCTCTGCCCCGGCACCTCTCCCTCGATGAGCGCCCAGCGCGGCATGAGCGTGACGTAGGCGGAGTAACCCTCGTAGGAGTGCATGTTGAGGTAGACCGGGTGGCCGTCCTCCCACATGTCGTCGATGCGCTGGGTCGTGACCTTGCTCATCCCCCATTCCCGCGGGCCCTTGGGGTGGATGTGGTCGACCATCACCGGTATCCCCGCCTCGCGGCCGATGGTGAGGATCTCCATGATCGCGTCCATCCACGAGACATGACGCTGCGTGGGGTGGTCCATGTGGCTCGGCAGCTGCCACTTCGGATACCGGCCCTGACTCCTCATGTGGGCCTGGAAGTGACCACCATAGGGCGCGACCTCCTTCGCCAGTTCGAGCACCTCCTCCTCGGAGGAATACCGCATTGGGTTGTACTCGAGTCCGGTCGATAGTCCGAACGCGCCCTCCTCCATCCCCTGTCGGACGAGCGCCCGCATGCGGTCGATCTCCGGGGGCGTGGCATAGCGCATCACCTCTTCCGGCGCCGTCCCCATCACCATGTTCCGGATGATCCCGTGCGGGACGAGAAGGGCCAGGTTGAGCGCCGTGCCCGCGGCCTCGAGGAGTTCGCGCTCCCGCTCGAGCGGCCAAAGCGGCTCGCTCGCGCCGAAGTTGTAGCCATCCGTGTTGATGACGGCCGTCGTGAAGCCCTGGGTCGTGTAATTGGGGAGCGTGCCGTACCCGTCGAGGATGTCGGGCTCGATGTGCTCGTGGAGCGCGATGAAGCCGGGCGTGACGTATTTTCCCGCCGCGTTCACGACCCGATCCGCCGTCGCGCCGCGCAGGTCGCCGACCGCGACGATCTCGTCGCCCCGGATCCCGATGTCGGCGAGAAACCACGGGTTCCCCGAGCCGTCGAGCACGCGCCCATCCCGGATGAGGACATCGTACGTCTGCGCGTACGCCGGGAAAGCCGCAAGGAGAACGGCGACGGCTGTCAGGACCGGCATTCGGAATCTCATGGCGCGGACTCCCTGTCGAGCCTCAGATGGCGGGTGAAGAGCGCGTCCATGCGCTCGAGGATGTCCCGGACCGTCGCCTTGTAGCGTCTCAGGCTGTGGTCCTCATCCGGATACTCGATGTAGGTGAGGAGGTCCTCCTTCCCCGCGTCCCGCATGCGCTCGGCCCACACCTGCGACTGACGCGGAGGGACCGCGGCATCCCTGAGTCCCTGCAGGAGCAACTGCGGGACCTGCACGTTGTCGACGAAGTTTACGGGCGATCTCTCCTCGTATTCCTCCGGAATCTCCTCGTACGGCCCGCCGAACTCCGACCGTTCGCGGCGAGGGGTACGGCCCGCCGTCCAGTGGCGGCCCGAGGCGGCGAAGCGGTCATTGGCCAGGAGCCGCCACTCGGAGACCGGCGCCCGGATCACCTGCGCCTGGAAGGCGTCCGGCGCCTCCGTGGCGATGACGAGGCTCATGTAGCCGCCGCCCGACCCGCCCCATGTCGCCTTCCGCGTCATGTCGACGTAGCCGAGTCCTTCGAGGAAGGGGAGGACGTTCATCACGTCCTGGAACTCGACGCCGCCGTAATCCGCGATGTGCAGATCGTGGAACCCCTGGCCGAAGCCGCGGCTACCGCGCGGGTTGGGGGCCGCGACGACGAACCCGCGCTGGATCCAGTACTGCCGCATCATCTCGAACGAGTGGTTCCATTGCCCGGGGTGGCCGTGCAGGCGGACGATCACCGGGTAGGTGCGTGACGGATCGAAGTCCCGGGGACGGTAGAGGAGCGTCGGGATGGGCAGGTTGTCGGGCCCCGGGTAGTAGACCTCCTCCGCTTCGCTCAGCCGCGCAGGGTCGATCCGTCCCATCGAGTACGTGACCTGGATCGGGCGTTCGCCCCCCGCCCCATCCTTCCACGCGGTCTTCCAGATGTCCGGGGTGCGCGTATCCGACTGCTCGATCCACGCAAGTTCGTCGCCGTCGGGCGAGAAACGAGGCTGCGAGCGCCGCCCCTTCCCTGCCGTGATCTCACGAGCCACCCCCGTTCCGTCCGCGGGGGCGACGACGACCTGGTTCGAGAAACCGGATGCGTCGGAGCGGGTGAACGCGAGCCAGCGTCCGTCGGGAGACCAGGAGACGCCGCCGTGCTCACGCTCCTCGTACGTGACTGGCGTGACGTCCCCGCTCGCGACCTCGACCACGGCGAGCTGGGCCCAACCGCTGCGCGCATTCGTGAACGCGAGCCGCGTCCCGTCCGGAGACCAGGCGAAGCCGCCGTTTCCGCCCCCGATCGCCGGGTCCACCACGACGCGACGCTCGGTGCCGTCGAGTCCCCGGATCCGGATGTCGCCCGCGCTCGAGAAGGCGATGGAACGACCGTCCGGCGAGAAGCGGGGCGACGTCTCGTTCACATCGCCCCGCGTGAAGAGTCGGGGCCAGGCCGTCGCATCGTCGAGGTCACGCAGGAAGATCCGGGGCCCCGCCGGCGTGCGGACCTGGTAGGCCACGGTGCGGCCGTCCGCCGAGAGCGTCGGCGCGGTCTCGATCACGGCGTCGTTGAAGGTGATCGGCCTCGGCTCGCCCCCCGATGGCGAGGCGGGCAGGCGCCAGAGGTTGTCGTAGCCCTGATAGTACTTCGCCGAGACGAAGACGAGTTCTTCGCCCGAGGGGGATACCTGAAGGCCCTGGGCGGGCTCCGGGCGGACACCCGGCGGCGGCCAGCCCAGACGCTCCGGACCGGAGCCGTCCGACCCCACGCGGAAGATGGCCCGCGTGCCGGACGCGTCGGCGTTGGACGTGTAGAAGATGTGCTCGCCGTCCACCGACCACGCGAACTCTCCGACGCGGGAGACGGTCAGCCAGTCATCGAGCGACTGGGCATGGCCTCGGGGGACGGCGCCGGCGAGCACGATCAGGACGGCCACCGTCGCATGGAAGCGGCGGCGCGGGGCGCGGGACCGGCGGTGTGGGCGACACATCCGAGCCTCCGGGATCTGTGGGAAAGACAAAGCTAATCGAATACGAATACGACGCCCAGATCGAAGCCGAGCGCAACGGCGTGGTCGTTGCTCGACGGAGTGTTGGCCGACATGCGACGCCACGACACGCCCGGCCCGATGCGCAGGCGTCCGAGGCGAAGGCGCAGTCCGGCGCCCGCCTCCAGACCGGGACCCGCCTGCGGGGTCTCTCCCTCCGTCCCGACGCGCGTTGTGCCGTAGAGGACGCCGACCCGGCCCCACAGCCAGCCTTGCGACAACTCCGCACCGATAGCGGCGTGCCGGCCGGTGACCATCGGCTCTCTCCCGCGGCAGAACCCCTCCCTGCAGCCGAAGGCGGTCCGGACATGCCCCGCCGTGATGGCGACCCGAGGGCGCAGCTGCCTCGCAATCCGGATTTCGTGCGACAGGGCGGGAGCCCATTCGAGACCGGCGGCGGTGGAGGTGTGACTCCCGACTGTCGGGCCGCTCCGCACCTCCACGGAGGTCTGCTCGGCGGCGGCGCCCCCGGCGACCCCCATGCCGGCGGCCACGCTCAGCGCCACGACGAGGCTGGCGCGGAGCCACGATCCCTTCATTGCCGAGGCCGCGAGATCCCGTCGCGCGGGACTCCGTCGCTGACCATGAACTCCATGCCCTCCGCCCACGGAGGCGCCTCCCCCGGGTCGCGCAGGATACCGCGAAGACGACGCGTGCCGGGGTCCAGGACCAGGGCCGCCGCGCGACCTCCCGAACGCTCGATCCCGACGGCCCCGCCCGGACCGGACAGCCGGACCCGATCCAGTCCATCCGGGCCGCCCCAGCGGCTCTCGTAGGGCAGCGCGAAGGCGAACTGTCCCCCCCCGTACTCCACTTCGTCCGGTCTGAAGGAGAAGGCGAACAGGGACCGGCCGGCCGTGTCGAACCCCTCCAGTCGATAGGGACCCTCCTCGGCCGGCGGCGTCGGGGGCGCGTCGATGATGAAGGCGGGCTCCAGCAGCAGATCCGCTGCGCCGGCGTTCCCCCAGAGGAGCAGCGTCGGCTGCAGCGTCGGCTCGTGAGCCACGCTCCGCAGGATCAGCGATTCGTGCTCGCGCCGGAACTCCAACGCCTTGATGAAATGATAGTCGCTGATCCAGCTCGGGTCGCAGTACGTCATCAGGTCCCAATACTCGGTGGGATCGACCATTTGCGTGTTCCCGCGCCGCGTCTCGTATCCGAAGACTCCGATCGAGCCGTCTTCGTACGGGAAGTCCGGATCGGGGTTCACGGCCACGCCGCAGGGAGCATGTCGGAGCCCCATGTTGTGCCCCAGCTCGTGGGCGAACGTGTCGAGATCGAGTATGCCCACTCCGATCGGCCGCCCGATGTAGCCCAGTCCCTTGAAGGGGGCGTCCGGAGGCGCCGCGAGGGCAGCGTAGTAGTAGTCCCGCCGTCGCTCCGTGAGCCGGAGCACGCTGATCTCGCGCAGGAGCCCCAACCAGCCTGCCGCGGTCGTGAGGTCCGCCGACGTGCGATAGGGTTCGTGTACCGTCAGTTCCAGTTCAGCGATGGGGAGGATGGAGCGCACGAAGGTGATCCCGGGGCTCGTCGGCGTCATCCCCTCGGTCCAGGTCAGCGCCGCCTCGCTGTCCCCCGCGTGCAACACCGGCACCACCGTCAGGTGCATGGGCGGTACTGCCAGAACATCCAGCCCAAGGCGTCCTTCCGCCGGCACACGCCGGCCGCTTCCCTGGACCGTCGGCACGAGACCATCCGGATCCAGTTCCACGACGAGTTCGGCGCCGGGCTGGAGGACCCACCCGGGGACCACCCCGTTGAAAGACCGGTCCAACCTGCTCTCATCGGGCGCCACGGGAATCCGGTCCATCGCGGGATCCAGTCGCATCTCATGGGTCGGGGCGCCGTTTTCGTAGAAGGTGGCCAGCGGGCGGGGCCGATAGAAGCTCGTCTTGTCGCCCGTGACGAAGACGCGAAGGAGCGCTGAACGGCCCGCGATCAAAGGGATGTCTCCCTCCAGCGTCTGGACCGCCTGAGTCAGATGCACGGCGGCCGCCTCGATCTTCACGCCGGCGGGGTTCACCCTCACCCATGCTCCGGCCTGCAGGCTCGCCACCTCCGCGGCGACCCGCGTCTCGTGACCGCCCTCGAGGCCGATGACCTCCCCATCCGCATCGACCGCGGCGACGGACGGATCGGACACGGACCAGCGGGGCGACGCCCAGGCCGGGATGCGGCTGAAGGCCGCACCGCTCTCGTCCAGCACCCGAACCCGATACCGGACGGCCTCGCCTTCGAGAACTATGGCGTCGGCAGGGAGAAGCTCGAGCGCGCCCGGGACCCGCTCGGGTTGCGATGCGAGGTCGCTGCAGCCGGCCGCCGCGAGGATCGGGAGTAGAAGTCGCCTGTTCACGCCGATCACCTTGTTCTTCGGCCCCGGCACAGGCAACCCGGACGTCCGGCGCCTCGCGACGTCACCCCGCGGGAGCGCACGTTTGACGCAGTCCCGCGGCGATGAACGTCCATTGCAGCGTCATCTGGTCGCGCACCGGCATGGGGACGAGCCCGTGCTTCCTCGCATCGGCGGAGATGGCGTCCGGCGCGGCCCCCGCGGCAAGATCGCTCCTCCAGCCGTCGAGCCGTCTCTTCCAGCGCTCGGCGACCGGATCCGGCGGGCCCGGCCTGTCCCCCACCCCGGGGAGGATGAAGAGCGGCATCTCCGAGACGAGCGTGAGCGTGTCGCGGCCAAGGGAGCGCAGCGTTTCCATCGAACTCGGCCAGAAGCGGGACGCGGTCGTCGAGTCGCCGAGAGCCTCGAAGTGGGCGGCCATGAGTTTCGAGTCGGGCCGCGAGGCGAACCCCCGCTCGAAGCGGAAAAAGCCCTTCTCCCCGTGACGCTCGACGTCGTGCAGCGAGTAGCCGAGAGCCTGTGCGCGCTCACGGCATGCGGCCTTCAGCGTCTCGCAACGATCCTCCCAGGCGCGATCGATGAGGAAGAAGGGGCCGGCGGCGAACCCCATGCTGTGCAGGGAGGCGTGCAACGCAAACGGTCGGTCGCAGGTGCGCCACCAGTCGTAGGCCGCTCGATTCTCGGGCCGCGCTCCGGGATCGGCGTCGTCGCGCGGGAAGCCGAATTCGACATCGTCGCCCGGCAGTTCCCGCACCTTGCCCGCCAGGTACCGTCCGAGATCGTACGCTTTCGCGTCGGGATCCTGCCACGGGGCGTTGCGGATCTCGCCATCGGGGTTGATGTGCGGGATGATCCACCACTGATAGCGGGTGAGCATCGGATCCTCCGCGTCGAGTGCCGCCAGGCAGCCTGCGAGACGACGCAGGAGGCGCGGACCCACCGGTTCGTCGGCGTGGCAGCCGCCGAGCAGGCTCACGGCCTCGGGCCCTCGGCCGAAGCGGAAACCCGTGATCGGCCGACCCTCGCGAGACGACCCGAGCACGCACCCGAGACCTGCGGCGATGTCCGGGGAAGCCATGATCCGGTCGAACCTTCCTGTCGGCAGCGTTTCGATCGGACTCTCCTTTCGACCGGCTGATTCGGTCCCGATTTTCGGTCGTGCCGGGGTTGGGCCGTGTCCTCCGTGACCCTACATTGGGGTCCCCTTCCGCGTCACCTCGCGGTGGGAGTACGCCGGAACCCGGAGTCCGCTCGAAGATGATGGACGTCTTGATCCCGATCGTCGTTCTGGGGCCGATGCTGGCGGCGCTGGGCGGTTTTGCGGTCGGCTGGTGGATGCGCGGCCGACAGATCGCCGGAAGAGAACTGACGCTCAAGCGTCGATTCGACAACCGCCTGTCCGCCATCGAGCAGGACGCACGGCAGGTGCTGGAGCGTGCGCGGCTCGAATCCGAGGCGGCGCGCCGAAAGGTCGAGGCGGAGCGGGACCGCCTGTACGCCCGCCTCTCGAAGCTGGATCCCCAGGCGAGCGGGCTGGCGGAACCGTCGCGACGCACCCGCCGCTCGCGGACGCGCAAAGGTCGCAGGCGCAATGCGCGTCCGACGGCTGCGGAAGGGGCGGGGGCGCGCGCGCGGGCCTCGGGTGAGGGTGACGATCTGACGCGCATCAAGGGGATCGGCCCCACGTTCGAGGCACGGTTGAACGAAATGGGCTATCGGACGTACCTCGACCTGGCGCGATGGACTTCCGAAGACCTCGACACTCTCGGCAAGGGGCTCGGAGCACGGATCCGGCTCAAGGAGTGGTCCGACCGGGCAGCTGAACTCCACCGCCGGAAGTACGACACCTAGCCCCGCCGCTCGAACGCCGCGGCGCCCCTGGCACGGGCCTGCCGGCTCCTACAGGGCCAGTACGATCCCTCGGGTCGGTTCTCCGCTGACCCGCCCGATGGCCTCGACGTAGCAGGCGACCTGCACCTCGTATTCCGTGCGCGGCCCAGCGCGCCGGCGGTCCGTCTTGTAGTCGACGACGGTCCAGCGCGGGCCGGCGTCGGTGACCTCGCGGAAGGCGAGGTCCGCGACCCCTTCGACGATGGTCGCGCCCCGCTCCCGATCCCCCTCCCGATCCCCCTCCCCCTCCGGCGCCGCGGTATCATCGACGTGGTAGACCGGGATTTCGCGATGGACCGCGCCCGGCGCCGAGGCCAGGGCGGCCCGCGCCCGGTCGAGCACTTCGTGTTCCAGTGCGCGCGCCGCCAGAGCCGTCGCCGCGGTGATTTCCGTCACGGGACTTCCCAGCGTCCGGCCCAGAGTTCCGGCCAGTCCTTCGACCGTGCCGGAGTCGGCGTCGAGGGGGACCTCGGCGAGTATGCGGTGGACGAGATCGCCGAAACGCTCGCCTCCGGGACGCCCCGCCCCGTCCGGTCCCTCGGCTTCCGGCCGTGGCACGTCGACCCAGGCGACACGCATGTCGGACTGGGGCGCGTCGCCGGTTTCGACAGCTTCACGGGCGCGACGCGCGATCGCCCCGGCCGTCGTGACCGACATCGCCCGGCTCGCCCCCGCCTCCAGCCTCGCCGCGCGAGACGCCTGCCACTCCCGGTGCGCGCCGCGCCCCGCCTCGACATCCAGCGTGGGTTGTTCCTCCCGCTCGACCTCGAGCAGTCGGCGCTGGCGGGCGCCCGCGCGCGGATCCGCGTCGAGATCGAGCGCGCCGGGATCCCACCACACGACCTCCGTACCAGCCTTCGCGGTGTGGAGGCCGGGCGCCACGGAGTCGCGCGGTCGAGGACGCTGACCCCCTCTTCCGTCGGGGCGGTCAAGCACGGAGTCGTCGCCGAAGGCCGGAATCCCCAGTTCCTCGGCAGACATCGGACGGCGACACTCATCGGGCGGCGGATAGACAGCCGGATTCAGTGACTCGAGCCACCATTCTTCTTCTTGCTCGGCCCCCCCCCCGCTGCCGTCACGACCGTCCCCGAGGGCCGGTACCACGAGCAGGTCGCGCGCCCGCGTGGCCGCCACGTACGCGAGCCGGTCCGCCTCGGCCATCTCGCGGCGCCGTTCGAGTTCGGCGTTGTCGAGGATGTCGCGCGGCGTCGCACCGCAGAGGCGCTGGGCCCAGAGGCCTCGGGAGGCGTCCATGTGGCGCGACGGCGGATCGTGCGCCGCGCGGCAGGTCATGTCCGCCAGGATGACGACCGGGAACTCGAGACCCTTGGCCTTGTGGACCGTCATCATCCTCACGCCTTCGGTCCCTTCCTCCACGATCGGCGCCTCCTCGGACTGACCGCGTTCGGCTTCTTCCTCGAGGCGGTCGAGGAACGCGCGGAAGGAAGGGCTGCCCCGGCGCTCGAACGCACGGGCCCGGTCGACGAGCCGGAGGACGTTGGCCAGCGCCTGCTCGCCCGTCGGCCAGATCGCGATGCCCGCATGGGCGCGCGCAGCCGTGAGCAGGCGCCGGATCGTCTCCGGGATCGGGCGCCGGTTCCGGTGCCGGTGGAGATCGCCGAGAAGCCCGAGGACCGTCGCTACGTCCCGCAGTTCAGGCTTCAGCTTCGACACCGTGCCAGCGCCGTTCGCGCCGTTCTTCCGGTTGCCGCCGTCCGGCTCCCAACCGTCGAGCGGATGCAGCGGACCCACGTCGACACCAAACTCGAACAGCGCGCGGTCACCGAGCGAGAAGAGCGGACCGCGGAGGGCGGCATAGACCGCCAGCCGATCGTCCGGCCACTCGATGGCCGTGAGCGCATTCCGGACGGCAAGCACCTCCTCGCGATCGTGGTACGAGCGGCCGCCGACCAGCACGTGCGGAATGGCGCGGGCCTCGAGCGCACGCACATAGGGGCGCGTCACGTCCTCTCCCCACTTCTGAAAGCGACGGAAGAGGAGGCAGATGTGGCGGGCCTCGACCGGGACGGGTTCCTCCGGACGCTCCCGTTCCGTCACGACCCATCCCGACTCGTGGACCAGCCAGCGCACCATCTCGCCGACCGCCACGGGGAGGGATGCTTCGATCTCCAATCCCCGGATCTTTCCGAAGCGTCCGTACGGTTCCGGGACGGGCAGGGCGATGACGGCGGGCTGGCTTTCGGTGTCCGCGCGGAAGGGCTCGAGGGGGACGTATGCCGCCTGGCTGCCGTCCTCGCTCCCCTTCATGCGCGTCTCGAAGGCCCCGTTCACGGCGGCCTGCAGGCGGGGCTGCGACCGGAAGCTCGTGGAGAGATGCAGCACCCGGGCATCCACCCCCTCCAAGCGGCTCTTGGTCCGCTCGTACAGCGTCACGTCCGCCCGGCGAAAGCGGTAGATCGACTGCTTCGGATCGCCGACGACGAAGAGCTTGCCGCGCGCGGGCACGACGCGCTCCGGCCGCGTCTCTTCCGGGTCTTCGCCGCACAGGAGGAGGAGGATCTCGACCTGCAGCGGATCGGTGTCCTGGAATTCGTCGACGAAAAACCGCGTGAAGCGTTGCCGGTAGTGCTTCCGGATCTCCGCATCGTCGCGGAGGAGGTCGCGCGCCCGGATCAGGAGGTCGACGAAGTCGAGGCACCCGTCGCGCCGCTTGACCCTCTCGTATCGCTCCGTCACGGGCCAGAGTTCGTCCCGGAGGTGCGCCGCCAGATCCGCATCGGCCGTCGCCAGGATCCCCTCGACTTCCGTTCGAACCTCGTCGCGGCGCGCGACGACGTCGGCCTTCGCGAGTCCACCCCCGAAATCCCGCGAGCGGAAGCCGCGCCAGAACCAGCCCCGCCAGCGCGCGCGTACGAAGGGACGCAACCACGCCTCCAGGTAATCGTGGTCGCGCCCGCGGGTCTTCTCCCGCAGATCGATTTCGCGCACGCCGCGTTCGATGTGGCGCAGGTTCTGCGTGAGATAATCGTCCGGGCGGGAGGCCAGCGGCGCGAAGGCGGCGAGTTCGCGCAAGAGGTCGAGGGCGTGGTCGAGTTGAGTTCTCCGGTCCCACTCCGGCCTGGACCAGGGCGCATCGAAGTCGCGCTGATCCACCAGACTGCCGGCCGCCGCCCGCAGCGCCGCGCGCGGACCGCCCGAATTCCGCGGATAGTGACGGCGCAGCGCCCTTCTCACGCCGGGGCCGGGGTCCGCCAGCGCGCCCTCGAACCAGCCCTCGAAAGCCGCGTCGAGGAGACTTCCGGCTTCGTCCTCGCCGGCGACCCGGAACGCCGGATCGACGCCGGCCTCGACCGGCCGCTCTCGCAGCAGGTCGGCGCAGAAGCCGTGGATCGTGCCGATGTGGGCAAGTTCGAGCTTCTCGAGTGCGCGGGAGAGATGCGCACGGCCTTCCTCGGACTCCTCGCCCAGGCGAGACTTCTCGATCTCCGCCCGCAGCCTGAGCTTCATTTCGCCCGCCGCCTTTTCCGTGAAGGTGACGGCGACGATGTTCTCCAGCTTGTCCGAGCCGCGTCTCAGCACCTCGACGATCCGGCCCACGAGCGCAGTCGTCTTTCCCGTACCCGCGGCCGCTTCGACGAAGAGCGTGTGGTCGAGATCGTTCCGGATCGCGTCGCGGGCCTCCTGATCGGCGAGCCTGGCGGGCCGGGTCACGGGTACTCCCTCAGCCGCCGCAGGTCGACGGGCGGGGGCTTCCGGCGGGTGCGGCGTTCCTCGTCGGGACCGCACACCTGCCGGTAGTCACACCAGCGGCAGGCGTCCTCCCGCGGAAGCGCCGGGAAACTGCCGGCCTCGAATGCCCCGCTCACAATTTCGCTCAGGACCCCCGCCGCCTCCAGCGCCCGGTCGTCGAGCGGCACGACATGGTCCCGGAATTCGCCGTCCGCCGTGCAGTAGTAGAGCCGGCCGGATTCCACGCGCTGTTCCGGGAACAGCCTCTGGGCGGCGAGCGCGTAGAGGACCGGCTGCAGGAGTTCACCTCCCTGGATCGTGGCCCCGGCTTTCGCGCGGTTGCGGCCCGTCTTGTGGTCCGTGACCCGAAGAACGCCCCCGGGGGTCCGTTCGATGAGATCGATGGCGCCCCGAAGCTTCAGTCCGACGTCCAGATCCACGGGTTCCGCCACGGAGTGCGCGTCCCGGTTCGGATCCTGCGGGAGCCCGAAGGAGAGCTCGAAGCGCCACGGCTCGAAGGGCGACCTGCTGTCGCTCTCGCGCTGCAGCCACTCCCGCAGGTCCTGCCGGATCGCCTCGATGCCGTCGTCCCAGACCCGGTCGATCGTCGGAACGAGGCGGTCCCTGAAGTCTCCGGCCACCTTCTCGAGCACCTCCTCGAGGAGTTCGGATACCCGCGCTTCGTTCTCCGGCCCAACCGGAAGGAGGGGACGCTCTCGCGTGCTCTCGGCCTGAAGTCGGGTCAGAAGTTCGAACTGGACCTGGTGTACGAGCGAACCGCGCTGAAGCGGGTCGAGCGCCTCGATCCCGACCGGCGCCTCGCGCGGACGCAGACCCTGGATTGCCTGCAGGTAGAAGCGATAGGGGCAGGCCGCGAAGTGCTGCAGTGCCGTGGCCGAGTAGGGGCGGGCGCCGGGAGACTGCTCCGCCAGCGCTTCCGTTGCCCGCTCGGACAGCTGAACGAGGCCGTCCGCCCACGTCCAGCCAGGCACCTCCCAGCGGTAGGCGCGAAAGCGGAGGGCACGCGCGAGATGCGGGTTCGAGTGCAGCAGGTGACCCGCCGCCTTCACCGCGCTCTCGCCGCGGAGATCGTGCTTGTCGAGTTCATCGAGCACCGCGAGGTCGTACTCGGCCTCGTCGATCGCCTGCTCGCGGCATTTCGGCGCCGGCCATCCGATCCGGGCCTCGGAGACTTCCTCCGCCCGCTGCGCGAGTTCCTCGAAGCCCGGCAGCCGGCCCTCCGATGCCTGCATCGCCTCGAGCGCGTAGAAGGATGGAACCCGGGGCCGGGTCTTCATGGCGTCGATGCGCGGGTAGGAGAGGACGACCTGCTTCCGTGCCGCCCCGACCGCCAGCCTGAAGGCGAGCCGCTCATGCTGAACGCGATCGCGGTTCGTCACGAGACGGCCGGGCGCCAGCCGGTGCCGCATCTCATCCAGCAGGATCGGGTCTTCCCCGATCTTCGGAGGAAACACGCGCTCGGCCATGCCGGGGACGAACACGACATCGAAGACGAGCCCGCGCGCCGCATCGATGGGCCCGATGAACACGCGGCCGTAGCGGTTCGCGGGCGGAGGCTCGGCGATCTCCAGGAGTCGGGGCGTGAGCACGCGCAGGACCTCGTCCAGCTTCACCGGACCCAGAGGCCCCATCGGCGCGAGGTCCGACAAGGCGGCGAGCACGCTGCCGGGCCGCCGAAGCGAGCGGATGGCGAGGGGAGTCAGCGCGGCCAGCCAGCTCTCCCAACGGGCCTCCGACGGCAGCTCGGACAGCTCCGACAGCAACGGCAGAGCAAACTCCCGGAGGGAGGCAAGATTGGCGAGCGTCCCGTCGATCCGGGCCAGACGCGGGTTTTCGGCGTTTTCCGCCTCCAGCGCGACACGCTTGAATTCGAGTTCCTCGGCAAGACCGTCGAGTCGCCGCTCCCAGCGATCCAGGCCGCCGACGACGGCCGCGTCGACGAGCAACCGCTCCCAGCGTCGCGGCACCCGCTCGGCGCCAGCATCTGCGTCAGATCCCGCGTCCGGAACCTCGCCGATCGAGACATACTCCGAGAAGCGAAGCGCCGAGTAGTCCTCGGCCCGGCAACGGAGAAGGGCCAGAAAGGCCCGGCCCGCGGGATCCGGGCGCCGGAAGCCGCCTGCGAACCAGGGCCGGATGCCCGCACGATTAAGCGCTTCCTCCAGATATGGCCGATAATCTTCGGGCTGCCGGAGGAGGATCGCGCACCGATCGAATGGCGTGCCGGCCTCGGCAAGCGCGGTGAGCCTCCGGGCGATCTCCACGGCTTCCCGACCCTCGCCGGGAGCGGAGAAGACGGTGACCGCGTCGTCCGCCCCGGATTCGGCCGGCGCCGGCCCGAACAGGTGCGCGTGAAGGCGCCCGATCGCTCCAATGGCGGCCCCATCGCCCGGGGGCGGACCGGAACGGCGCGCACCCGCTTCCTCCAGCGCCCGCAGCGTGCGGTCATCGCCCTCGGGCACGGTCGCGAGCAGCTCGCGGCCCCCTCCGATGAGCGCCGCGACGAACCGCCTCTCCAGCTCCGTCCAGATCCGCGCGTCCAGCATCAGGAGGCTGTCGTCCACGCCTGGCCGCCGGGACTCCCGATCGCGGAGCGCCGACAGCGCGGCCCTGAACACGCCGGCCCGATCCGCCAGCCCCGCCGTCCGCCATTCCGCCTCGACGGCCTCGAAAAGGGCGGCGAGATCCGGGTCGACGGGGGCGACCTCGGACGGCGTGACGTCCGCCATGCGGAGGGCGTCCAGAGCTCGTCCCATCGCGCGAATGAAGCCGGGCGTGTCCGACACCGCCGCCAGGCGCCCGAGTTTCCGTCGATCCAACCCCACCCGCGCCCGTGCCACGATGGCATCGCGGGCCACGGCGTCTCCGATCGCCCGCCCATCGGCGGCGAGGCGCGAGAGCGCGAGCTCGCCGGCCAGGAGGCGCAGCGTGGTGCGGCGCCAGCCCATCGTGGCCCCGGCCGCCCGGGCGCCGCGCAGGAGCAACTCGTGAGGCCCCGACAACGTCTCGCCGATGACCGTCACGCCCGCCGCAGCCGGTTGCCCGCCGAGCCATTTCCGCGCGGCGTCGAAGCGCGCGGCGGCGGTTGGGGAGACGATGAAGCGGGCGGAGGGAGCGGGCATGAACACAACCTATCGCCGCGGACGCAACGCGCTATCAACGCGGCCGACCCGGCACCGCATGGCCGCGAACCGGCTTGACGCCGGCGAGGGCCGTGGACGATCCTCAGAGCCTATGGCCGTTATCGACCGCCGCGATTTCGTGCGGGGCGCCGCGCTGGCCGGCGCCGGGCTCACCCTCGGCTGCGGCGGAGACGCCCGGCGGGCGGAACGGGCGCCGGCAACCGGCGACTCGGCCGCGCCGGCTCCCCCGCTGCTCATCAACCGGGCCAGCGTCTTCGACGCCCGGGCCGGCGCCATGCGCCCGAACACGAGCGTCCTCATCCGGGCCGGCCGCATCGAAGCCGTCGCTCCCGCCGCCGAGTTGAACGCCGATTCCGACGCCGCCGCGGGCGCGACGCGCATCGACGGCGCCGGCCTCTTCGTCCTCCCCGGGCTCATCGACGCGCACGTTCACGTCACCCACATCCTCTACCAGTCGCACATGACCGGCGACGAGGTCCTCCCCTTCTACCTCGGTCACGGGGTGACCTCGATCCGGAGCACGGGAGACAACGTCCCGGCCCAGCGCCTCATCGAGCGCTACGCCGCCGACCACCCGGAGATCGCGCCCAACGTCTTCCGCTGCAGCTTCCTCATCGACGGCAACCCGCCCTGGCATCCCGACATCGGCTGGCATCTGGCGAGTCCCGCCGATGTGGACCCCTTCGTGGCGGACATGGCGGCGTGGGGCGTGAAGACGCTCAAGATCTACGTGGGCACCGCGCGGGAGGTCGGGCGCCGCGTGATCGAAGCCGGCCACGAGCACGGCCTCGTCGTGAGCGGACACCTTCTCGACTATCACACGGCGGACGCCGTCCGTGACGGCCTCGACTGCATCGAGCACATCTACACCGTGTCCAACTTCCTCCTCGACGACCCCGACGACCGCCATTCCATCAACCTCGACTCCGACGAGGCGCGCCGGCTCGTCGACCTCATCGCCGAGCACGGCACGCGCGTGGACCCGACGCTCATGGTCTTCTGGGGCACCCTCCTCTTCATGGACCTCCCCGAGGTCTACGGACATCCCGACCACGATCCCATGCCGGCCCGCCTGAAGGCGTTCTGGGACGCGGACCGCGAGCGGCGGAGTCTGGACTGGGGGGCGGCCCCCGTCTCCGTGCGCGAGGCGACGTGGGAGAAGTACCTCCGGCTCACCGGCATGCTCCACGAGGCTGGCGTGCAGCTCCTTGTCGGAACCGACGCGCCGGAGCCGCAAGTGGCGCCGGGGGCTTCCCTGCACCACGAGATGGAGTTCCTCGTCGAGGCCGGCATGCCCGCCGCCGAAGTCCTCTCCGCCGCGACGCTCGAGAACGCGCGGATTCTGAAGGAGGAGGGGAGGCGCGGCACCGTCGAGGCGGGGCTCGAGGCGGACCTCGTACTGCTTGACGCAAATCCCCTCGAGGACATCCGCAACACGCGGAGAATCCGAACCGTCGTGCGCGCCGGTCACGCGCTCGATCCCGCCGGGATACTGGCCGTGGCGCCGACAGAGTAACCCAGACACCGGAGGCCCCCATGCCCCACTTCCATAACTCCGTGGTCGGGACGCTCATCGCCGCGAGCTGCGCCGTGGCCCCCGTGTCGTCCCGCGCTCTTTCAGGCCAGGAGATCACGCTGGTCGCCGTGGGAGACATCGAGTGGTCGCGGGCCACGAAAGCGCCATCGGTGTTCTACGACGCTCCGCCATCGGGACGGAGCAACGTCCTCTGGCACCGGGGAGATGGCTGGATCCGGGTCCCATACGCCGCCACGCCCGACTCCCGCGACTTCCTCGAAGCGTCGCTCGACACGACCCTGATCGCGGAGGACGCGCATCACCTCCGGGCCCACCACTACGGCCTCTCCTTCGAGGATGGCCAGGAAGAGGCGCGCTATCCGTTTCTCGGTGCGGTCGATTTCCTGCGCAACGCGGACATCGCCTTCGGCAACCTGGAGACGCCGCTCTCGGACAACGCGCGCTGGAGCGGTGCTTTCCGCACGCCTTCCGCCTTCGCGGATGCCCTCGGCTGGGCCGGGATCGATGTCGTGGCGACGGCCAACAACCACTCGCTCGACGCCGAGGGGGACGGGCTCCTCGACACGATCCACCACCTGCGCCGGGCGGGAGTCGGCCACGCCGGAACCGGACGCGACCTTGCCGACGCCCGCCGCCCGTACATCGTCGAGCGCGGCGGGCTCCGGGTCGCGTTTCTCGCCTATGCCCAGTTCGTGAACGACGGGGGATCTTCGTTCGCGACGCCGAGCCAGTCGGGCGTCGTCCCCATGGACCCGCTTCTGATCCGGGAAGACATCGCGCGCGTCCGCGACCGCGTCGATTTTGTGGCCGTGAGCTTCCACTGGGGCATCGAGAACAGCCAGGATGTGCATCCCGGGATGCGAGCCTTCGCGTACGAAGTCCTCGACGCGGGGGCCGACGCCATCCTCGGACACCATCCTCACGTCCCGCGCGGGATCGAGATTCGAGACGGCAAGCCGATCGTCTATTCGATGGGAAACTTCATCTTCGGGCACGGACACGATTACTGGATGGACAACATCGCGGTCCGCTTTCACATCGGGCCGGGAGGCGCCACCCGCGTGGACGTCCTCCCCGTGGCCGGCCGCGGCGATGCCCTGTCGCAGCCGTATCTCCTCGAAGGCGAGGCCGCCCACGCGCTGCTCGAGGACATTCGGACGCGCTCGGCCGAGTTCGACACCACACTCCGCATCGAAGGGAACGCCGGCGTCATCGATATCGCGCGCTGAGACCGGCGAGATCGGGCCGCTCCGTTCCGGAGCCTCAAGCAGGAGGGAACACATGAAGACGCCGCTCTGGACGCTGATCCTTTTGCCCGGCGTCGGACTCGCCTGTGCGAATGCGAACCCCGACGTCTCTCCGGATGGTGCCCCCGATCTGGCGGCCCTCGACGCCGTCTTCGCCGATTTCAGCAGCCCTGACGGACCCGGCTGCGCGTTCGCCGTCTCAAGGGACGGACAGCAGGTGATGGCGCGCGCCTACGGCATGGCGGATCTCGAGTGGGGCATCCCCAACACGCCGGAGACCGTGTTCGAGCCCGGATCCGTCTCGAAGCAGTTCACCGCGGCGGCCACGATTCTGCTCGCGCTGGACGGGCGCATCGACCTCGACGACGACATCCGCGAGTACTTCCCCGAGTTGCCCGACTACGGCGAGGCCATCACCGTCCGCATGCTCATCCATCACACGAGCGGACTCCGCGACTGGGGGGCGGTCGCCGGCATCGAGGGGTGGCCGCGCTGGAGCCGGGTCCACTCGCACAAGCACGCGCTCGACATCGCCAGCCGGCAGCGCGCCCTCAACTACGAACCGGGCCGCTACTACTCGTATACGAACACGGGATACAACCTCCAGGCGATGCTCGTGGAGCGGGTGACGGGCCGGACGTTCGACGAGTTCTCGCAGGAGCGGATCTTCGGCCCCCTCGGCATGACGAAGACCCGGTGGCGCGACGACTTCACCAAGATCGTCGATGGTCGCTCTGTCGGATACCGGCGCGGGGACGACGGCGAATGGCACATGTTGATGCCGTTCGAGAACGTGCACGGCAACGGCGGACTCCTTACGACGGTGGGAGATCTCCTCAGGTTCACCCGCAATCTCGACACCGGCGAGGTGGGCGGCCCCGAGTTCATCCGCCTAATGCACGAGGAGGGGACGCTCGACTCGGGTTGGAAGACCGATTACGCGGGCGGGCTCCGCGTGGGCGAGTACAGGGGCGTGCGCGAAGTCTCGCACTCCGGAACGACGGCCGCGTACCGGGGCTTCCTGACCCGTTTCCCCGACCACGGTCTGGCGGTGTCCCTGATGTGCAACGCGCGCGAGGCCGACTCGCGCGGACTCGCCCATCAGGTCGCCGAACTCTACCTCGCGGACGCGATGGACGAGGAGCGGCCGGCCGAACCGGCGGGGGCCGATGTCGATCCCTCGAGCATCGCCGCCTACGCCGGCGGTTATAGGGATACGCGAACGGGGCAGTATCTGGAGCTGACGGCGGACGGTGCATCGCTGCTCATGAACGGCGGGCCGGGCGGACTGCCGCTCGAGGCCGTGAGCGGGACCGAGTTCGCATCGGCCGGCGGCGTCTCCCTGGCGTTCGAGGGCCCGGCAGGCGGGGGCGAACGGCCCGCCGCCCTCATGAACATGCCGGCGGCGGATGGCGTGCGGATCGAGCCCGTGGATCCGTTCGCGCCGACCGCCGCCGACCTCGCCGACTATGTCGGTGCCTACCGGAGCGACGAAGCGGAGGTGACCTACCGGTTCGAGGTCGAGGACGGCCGTCTCGTGTTTCGGGACCGGTACGGAGACGGCGCGGCCCTCGAGCCACTGTATCGCGATGTCTTCGGACAGGAGTTCGGCACGATCATCTTTCGCCGGGACGCGACGGGACGGGTCACGCAGGCAAGTCTGAGCGAGGGACGCGTCTGGGACCTCCGTTTCGAACGAGTGCAGTAGACCGCTCGGAGGATCTCGACGGGACGGGTCCGCGAGCCGACATTGCAGATTCGGCCGTTCCGGCGGTTGCGGCCGACCAAGAGACCGTGTGTGCCGTCATTCAGTCAGGAGTAGCGCGATGAAGACACCGCTCTGGACGCTCATCCTTCCCCTTGCCGCGGGGCTCGCCTGCGCGAACGCGGATTCCGGAGACTCGCCGGGGGGCACCGTGGAACTGGCGGCCCTCGACGCCGTGTTCGCGGACCACGGCGCTCCGGACGGCCCCGGATGCGCCTTCGCCGTCTCCAGGGATGGCCAGCAGGTCATGACCCGCGCATACGGCATGGCGAACCTCGAGTGGGACATTCCGAACACGCCCGAGACCGTGTTCGAACCGGGTTCCGTCTCGAAGCAGTTCACCGCGGCCGCAACCATCCTCCTGCACGTCGACGGACGGATCGACCTCGACGACGACATCCGGGAGTATTTCCCCGAGATGCCCGACTACGGTGAGCCGATCACGGTGCGCATGCTCATCCACCACACGAGCGGACTGCGGGACTGGGGATCGGTCGCCGGAATCGAAGGGTGGGCGCGTACAACCCGCATCCACACGCACAAGCACGCGCTCGACATCGCCAGCCGGCAGCGCGCGCTCAACTACGAGCCGGGCCAGTACTACTCGTACACGAACACGGGATACAACCTCCAGGCGATGCTCGTGGAGCGGGTGACCGGCCAGACCTTCGACGAGTTCTCGCAGGAACGCATCTTCCAGCCTCTCGGCATGACGAAGACGCAGTGGCGAGACGATTTCACCGAGATCGTCGAGGAGCGCTCCATCGGATACCGGCGCGGCGACGATGGCGAGTGGCACATGCTGATGCCGTTCGAGAACGTGCACGGAAATGGCGGCCTCCTCACTACCGTGGCAGACCTCCTGAAGTTCACCCACAATCTCGACACCGGCGAGGTCGGCGGGCCCGAGTTCATCCGGCTCATGCATGAGCAGGGGATGCTCGATTCCGGTCGGCAGATCAGCTATGCGGGCGGACTCTTCGTCGGCGAATACAAGGGCGTGCGCGAGGTCCAGCATTCCGGAGGAACCGCGGCGTACAGGGGCTTCCTCACCCGCTTTCCCGACCACGGGCTCGCGGTGTCGGTGATGTGCAACGTGGGCGAGGCCAACCCCGGGGGACTCGCCCGCGCGGTGGCCGAACTCTACCTCGGCGACGCCATCGCCGATGAGGCGTCGGAGAACCCCGCGGGCGCGGACGTCGACCCGGCCCGCGTCGCCGCTTTCGCCGGCGGATTCCGCGATACGCGAACGGGTCAGTTCATGGAGTTGACGGCGGATGGCGCCTCCCTCCGCTTGGGAGGGCCGGGCGGGATGTCCCTCGCGGCCATGAGCGAGACCGAATTCGCCTCCCCGGCGGGCGTCTCCATCGTCTTCGATGGTCCGGCCGGCAGCGGCGCGAGGCCGGGGGCGACCATGGACACGCCGGTCGCCGACGACGTGAGGATAGAACCCGTGGACGGGTTCGAGCCCACCGCCGCGGACCTGGCCGCCTACGCGGGCGCCTACCACAGCGACGAGGCGGAAGTGACGTACTGGGTCGAGGTCGAGGACGGCGGCCTCGTATTGAAGGACCGGTACGGGGATGGCCAGTCGCTGGCGCCGGTTTATCGCGACGCGTTCAGGCGGGGAGGCAGCACGTTCATCTTCCGCCGGGACGATACGGGGCGAATCACCGAGGCGAGCCTGAGCCAGGGACGCGTCTGGGATCTGCGTTTCGAACGGGTGCAGTAGCGCGCGGCCCCGCCGTCAGGACCGCTGGACCTCGACGAGGATCTTCCCGTCCGCGCGGCCGGACTCGAGGGCCTCATGTGCGGACGCCGTCTCCGCGAGAGGAAACGTCGCGGCGACCCGCACCTCGAGTTGTCCGGCCGCGAGCCAGGTCGTGAGATCCCGGACCGCGGCGCGACGGGCGGCGGGGGGCAGCAGGTATCCCTGTACGAAGTGGATGCGCAGGTCCTTGAAGGCGACCGGATAGTAGGCGAGCGACAGCTCCGGGCCGGAGGTTGACGAGTACGACGCGATGGCGCCGTTCTCCCGCAGCACCGCGACATCCGTCTCGAGGTTGGCGGCGAGGTCCACCTCGATGATCCGGTGCACGCCTGCCCCATCCGTGAGGTCCAGGACCCGATCGGCGACGTCCTCGCGCCGGTAGTCGATCGCCTGCCGCGCGCCGCCTCCCAGCGCCACTTCGGCCTTGGCGGCGCTGCTCACCGTGGCGATGACCTCGGCGCCGCCCAGAGTGGCGAGTTGCACCGCAAGGTGGCCGACGGCCCCGGCGCCTCCCTGCACCAGGATCCGCTTGCCGCCCACCGGGCCGTCCCCGTACACGGCGTAGTGCGCCGTGCAGCCCGGCACTCCCAGGCCCGCTCCGACCGCGAAGGATGCACCGTCCGGCAACGGCACGGCCTGCGCGGCCGGCACCGTCGCGTACTCCGCCGCCGTGCCGAACGGCCGGCCGCCGCTCTGGGCATTCCACAGCCAGACGCGTTCGCCGACGCGGGCCCCATCCACCCCCTTCCCCACGGCGTCGATCGTCCCCGCTCCATCGGAGTGCGGGATGATGCGCGGGTGAGGCATCGAGAGTCCGATCCAGCCGGCCCGCCGCTTGGTGTCCGACGGATTGACCCCGGAGACGGCGAGCCGCACCCGTACTTCTCCCGCCGCCGGTACGGGCGCGTCCTGCCGCCCGAACCGGAGCACGTCCGCCGCCGGCCCGGTTTTCTCGTACCAGATCGCCTTCACGCCCCTTCTCCCCGTCTACGCCCCCGCGCCCGCCGCGGGTGCGCCGCAATGGGGCGCCCGCCGCCTCCGCGTGCAATGCCCCATTCGCGGTCGAAGCTTGTACATTCCGGCTTCCCCGGCGCCGGGCGTCCGGGGAAGCACGCCCCCGGGGACCTCCCGCCGGGGACCCAGCCTCGCCGGGGGATGCTCGTGAACGGAGAGATGCCGTGAGACTCGAGGGGGCCGTCGCACTCGTGACGGGCGGCGCGCGCCGGCTCGGCCGCGCCCTGTCGCTGGGTCTGGCCGAGGCGGGGTGCGATGTCTTCATCCACTACTGGAGTTCGGCCGAAGCGGCCGACCGCACGGCGAGCGAGGTGCGGGCCCTGGGGCGCCGCGCGGCGACGGCCGCGGCGGATCTCTCGCTTCCGGAGCAGATCGACGACCTGTTCGAGGCGTTCGACGCGGCGTTCGGGCGCCTCGACATCCTGGTGAACTCGGCCGCGAGCTTCGAGCGCACTCCCTTCGGCGAGGCGACGGTCGCGGAGTGGGACGCCGCACATGCCCTCAACCTGCGCGCGCCCTTCCTGATGACGCAGCGGGCCGCCGTCCGAATGCGCTCCGTCCCCGAGCGGATCGGAAGCCAGGGGGAACTTCGAGCGCCCGGCGTCATAATCAACATGTCGGACATGGCGGCGATCGCAGCCTGGAAGGGGTTTGCGCCCCACGGGGTCAGCAAGGCGGGGCTCCTGCACCTGACTGCGCTGACGGCCCGCGAACTGGGCGCGGAGGTGCGGGCGAACGCGATCGTTCCGGGCCCGATTCTTCCGCCCCCCGGGGCGACGGCGGAGGACGCGGCGTGGCGGGAGAAGGGCCGCAGGGTCCCGCTCGGGCGGACGGGCGATCCCGAGTACGTGGCCCACGCGGCGCGGTTCCTGGCCGAGAACGACTATGTGACGGGAGCGACGATCCACGTGGATGGCGGCGAACATCTGCTGACGGGAGGGGGAACCTGATGGCGGGCTCCGATACAGTCATCATCCGCGATCTCCTCGTCCGGGGCATCATCGGAGTCAACGACTGGGAACGCGAGAAGAAACAGGACATCGTGATCAACCTGTCCCTTTCCGTGGACGCGCGGGCCGCGGGCGAGTCCGACGACGTCGCGGACGTGCTGAACTACCGGACGCTGACGAAGCGCGTCATCGCGCACGTCGAAACCGCCGAGCCGTATCTCGTGGAAGCGCTCGCGCACCAGGTCGCGCGGATCGCGGTCGTCGATTTCGGCGCGGCGCGGGCAAAGGTCCGCGTGGAGAAGCCCGGCGCGCTGCGCTACGCGCGTTCGGTGGGTGTCGAAGTGGAACGGACGGCGGCGGACTACGCGTGAGCGCCTCCCCCCGAACGACGCTCCTCACGCTGGGCTCGAACATCGACCCGGAGCGGCACATGGTCGCGGCCCTCGCGGCGCTCGATGAACTGCTGGGCATCGAGGGAGCCTCGCCCATCTACGAGGCGGACCCCGTCGGGAACGCCGGGATGCCCCGCTTCCTGAACGCCGCGGTGCGCATCACGACGGACCTCTCCCCGCGAGAGCTGAAGTTCGAGGTCATCCGGCCGCTGGAGCGCCGCCTCGGGCGCATCCGGACCGCGGACCCCAACGCCCCCCGCACGATCGACATCGACATCGCCGCCGTGCAGGGTCTGGTCGTCGACCAGGAAGAGTTGCGGCTCCCGGACCCGGAGATCCTGACGAGGGCGCATCTGGCGGTGCCTCTTGCGGATGTGGCGCCGGGGTTCCGGCATCCCGACCTCGGGATCACGCTGGGTGAAGTCGCGGCCCGTTTTCGCGACGAGCCGGGGCTGGCGAGACGCGACGATGTCCGGTGGCCGTGAACCCCCGGCGAACGTACCTTCCGGCCCCATGATTCCGTCCGCGGCCCTCCCGGAAAGGGGGACTCGCCCTGCTCCGTCCCGGGGCGCGAACGTCGTCCGGCTCCTGTGCCTGCTGGGGCTCTTTGCAACGCCCCCGGCGCGGGCGCAGGAGCCCTCATCCGCGACGGAGACGGCGGACGGCGCGGGCGCCATCATCGACACCGTCATCATCACCCGGCGGGACGTGTTTCTCCCCGAGGATGCGGAGAGAAACTTCATTTACCGTCTCGGGAACGGGCTGCACGCGATGACGCAGGCCTGGGTGATCCGTCGCGAACTCCTCCTCGGGGCCGGATCGTCGGCCGACTCGTTGCTGGCCGCCGAGAGCGAACGCAATCTCCGCCGTCTCGGCCTGTTTCACCGGGTCCGCGTGGACACGACGCGGCTCGATGATGGCAAACTCGCGCTGGACGTACGCACGCGCGAAGCGTGGAGCCTGCAGCCCCGATTCACCGGCCGGCTCGCGGCGGACGGCACCGTCACCGGCACCTTCGGCGTCACGGAGATCAACCTCGCCGGCACCGGCAACGCGATGCGCGTGTGGTATGTGCGGGAGACGGACCGCGACGGGATGGACCTGCGACTCACGTCCAACCGGGTGGGTTCGACCCGCCTGTTGGCCAGCGGAACGTGGCAGAACCTGTCGGACCGCGACGTCATTTTGTGGACCGTCGCGAACCCGTTCCGCTCCCTCTCCGACCGCTCCGCGTTCTACTACGAGGGGCGGAGTTTCCAGGGACGAATCCCGCAGTACCGCCGGGACAACCCGGACGCACTCCAGACGACCGAGTGGCGGCGGCGCGCGCTGATCAACCGCTTCACGGGCACGCTCGCCCCGATCGCCAGCGCACGCGGGTTCCTGCGCGTGGGGGCGACGCTTGAGGTCCGCCACGAGGAGCACATGCGGCTGGAGCATCCCGACGTGAATGTCGACAGCCTCTATGCGACCGTTCCGGACTCGGTCTACGGCCTGGTCGGCGGCTTCGTGCGGTGGCGGCGCGCACGGTTCGAGCGCGTGGAGCGCTTCAACGGGTTCGCCGAGGAGGACCAGGACCTGAGCGACGAAGTGTTCGTTTCCGTAAAGCTCGCGCACGAGGCACTCGGGTACGCGTCCACGGGGGTCGGCGCGCGCCTTCGCCTCGCTTCCGGAAGGCGGGCCGGCTCGGCGATCCTCAAGGGCTACGTCGATGGCGGCGGACTGTTCAACTCCGCCGGCCTCGATTCCGGCTACGTGTACGGCAGCGGAACGGCGGCCGTGCGTACGACCGACCGCAATACGACGTTCCTGCGCGCCATCGGCGGAGTCCAGGAGTCGCCCCGGCCGGGGTCCGAACACGACATCGGCTTCCAGATCCTCCCCCGCCTGTGGGGACCGCACGCCTTCATCGGTACTCGGACGCTGCAGGCGACGCTGGAACATCGCTCCTATCTCGTCGACAATTTCGTCAATCTGACCGGAATCGGCGTGGGCGCCTTCGTCGACTACGGAGGGGCCTGGTATCCCGATCAGGATTCGAGGCTCGGGGGCAACATCGGCGTGACCGTGTTCGGAGGTTCCCCGCTGTCCTCGTTCGCGCAGGTGACGAATCTCAACCTCGGTTACCGCTTCGGCGGAGGGATCGCCGACAGCGAAAGATCGAGGTGGGCTTTCAGCGCCGGCGGCGGCTTACGCTTCTAGCGAACCTTCTAGGGTAGAAGGATGCCGCCGGCCACGAGGAGTTGCTGTCCCCCCTCGAGTTCGTACCTCGCCTCGACGAAGGGTGTGAACCCGACGAGCGGAAACCGGAAGCCCGCCACGACGTTCAGCCCGAAGAGTCGCTCCTCGGGATCCTCCATCCCGTCCGCTGGAACGGATTCCCACGCCACATTCACGCCGCCGCCGACATAGGGGACGAGGTTCGTCACATCGGCGAGCGAGATGTCACCGAGAACGTTGAAGTTGAGTTCCCGGTAGTCGTAGTCGCCGCCGGGGTCGCCGAGACCCGAATCGGGGAAAAAGTAGTCGAAGGACCCGACAACCCGGATGCCGGGGGCGATCCAGGGCAGCGACACCTCCGCCCGCGGGCCGATGCCGAAATCCGCGTCATCGCCGAAGGTGACCTGACCCCCGACCTTGATTTCCTGCGCGGCAACCTGGGCGGCAACGAGCATCCCGCCCAGGACGATCCCGAACAGGGCGATGCACGATCCCGGCCTGCTTCGACGCATGTACCCGCCTCCATCTCTCATGCCCGCTCTCATACCCGCTCTCGCACTGGCTCTCTACTGGCGCTCATACTCGCGAGCGGTCCCGGCCTCCGACAGGAGTGGGACGCCGCGTGGGCCCCGACGGTTGCACCCGGCCCGCCGATCCCGAACTTTCGTCCACCGACCCGCGAGCGAGGACCCATGGACAGACTCCGCATCCCCAACCTGGCGACGTACCTCCCGGTCGCCCCTTCCGATCTGCTTCTCGCCGCCCCGGTGGCGGCCCGGGTGCTCTTCGGCCTGAGCCCGGCCGGGCGGGCGGTGCAGGCGGCGGCCCTCGGCGTGTACGCGGGCAGCGCGCTCATCGACTGGGCGGTTCGGGCGGACGCCCGGCGCGTGGATTTCGAGGAGGCCTTCGGCTTCGACCCGCTCTCTCCGCCCCCGGCGTCCGAGGAGGAGCGGAGACAGGACGTGGAAGGTCTGGTGGAGCGGCTGAACGCGAACTACGCCCCGATGGAGACCCCGCGGAAGGAATTGGCGAAACAGGTCGACCTGTGCCTGACGGATTATCTCGCGGAACTCACCGGCCAGCGTCTGGAGACGAGTTCGCAGGTCCGGGAGTTCATGCTCGCGCAGATCATCTTTCCCTTCGCGCTCGGGGCGGCGGACCCCCTGACGGGGGATGTCGCGATCTTCCGGAGCACGGGCATCTTCGAACCCCATGTGATCGCGCACGAGTTCTGCCACCGCAAGGGATACCTGAAGGAAGTCGAGGCGCAGGTCCTCGGCTATTTCGCCCTGGAGCATTCGGGTGAGCCCGTTCTCGAGCAGTCGGCCCACTGCGAGCGGCTGGACCGCCAACTCTGGGTGTTGGCGGAGCGGGAAGCCGCCGCCTACAACGACCTCCTCGCCGACGTCGGACTCCGGGACGAGTTGAAGCAGGCGTTCGCCGTGCGCCACCCGGCGGAGGGCCCGGTCAGCGGCGTCGTGGGTCCGATGATGAAGAACGCCTACAACGCCCGGATGAAGCTCACGGGGCAGAACGGCCTCTCGGACTACGACGAAGGCTTCACGAACTTCATCCTCGCGACCGAGCGAACCGCCACCTCGTGAACCTCCAGGATCCGGCGCTCACGTTCGCCCTCGCCATCACCGCGGGCGTCGTCGCGCAGTCCCTCGCACGACATGTACGCGTACCCGGCATCCTCTTCCTGCTCGCGACCGGCATCCTCCTCGGGCCCGAGGTCGCGAACATCGTGCGGCCCGACACGCTGGGCGAGGGCCTCAACCCCATCGTCGGACTCGCGGTGGCCGTCATCCTCTTCGAGGGGGCGCTGCAACTCAACATCGACCGCCTGCGGCGGGAGGCGCTCACGATCCGCCGGCTGATCACCCTGGGGGCGGTGATCACGATCGCCGGGGCCACCGTCACGGCGATGCTCGCGCTGGGCTGGGACTTCCGGATCGCGCTCCTCTTCGGCGCGCTCGTCTCGGTCACGGGCCCGACCGTGATCAACCCGCTCACGCGGCGGATTGGCCTGCGAAACAACCTGCGGACGATCCTCGAGGCGGAGGGCGTGCTCATCGATCCGGTCGGGGCGATCCTCGCGGTCGTCGCGTTCGAGTTGGCGCTCGCGTCGACGGCGGGGGATGTCGGGGCCGGCTTCCTCGGCCTCCTCACGCGCCTGGGCCTCGGCTCCGTCATCGGCGCGGCGGGAGGGGTCATCATCGGCGGACTCCTGAGGATGCGGCGCGCGATCCCCTCGGATCTGCGGAACATCTTCACGCTCGCATGCGTCCTCGCGCTCTACCAGGGTTCGCACGCCATCCTGCCCGAGAGCGGCATCATGACCGTCGCCATCGCCGGACTCGTCGTCGGCAACATGGGGCCCCGGCACGCGCGCGAACTCGTCGAGTTCAAGGAGCAGCTCACATTCCTGCTCGTGGGACTCCTCTTCGTCCTCCTGTCGGCGGCGGTGGACCTCGGCGACGTGCGGGCGCTGGGAGCCGGCGGGATCGTGACCGTGATCGTGCTCGTCGCCATCGTCCGCCCCCTCTGCGTTCTCCTCTGCACCTGGGGCTCCGGCCTCCGCCGCAACGAGCAGGCCTTCCTCGCCTGGCTGGCGCCGCGCGGCATCGTCGCCTTCGCCGTTTCTTCGCTGTTCGCGGCGGAACTCGCACACAGCGGGATGGAGACGGAAGGCAACCAGCTGCGAGCGATGGTCTTCCTCGTCATCGCCGTCACCGTCATCGTCCTCGGCGGGACGGGCGGGCTCATGGCGCGTCTGCTGGGGGTCAGGAAACCGTCCAACTACGGGTTCGCGGTCGTCGGCGCCAATCCCATCGGACGCGCGCTCGCCCGAACCCTGCGCGCCGCACGCGGCGGGGAGGCGCCGATCGTGCTCATCGACTCGAACCCGACGGAGGCGGGGGCGGCGGAGAGCGACGGATTCCGAGTGGTGCTCGGCAACGCGAACGAGTCGCGCACGCTCCTGAAAGCGGGGGTCGAATCACGCCTTGCGGTCGTCGCGGTCACGCCGAACGAAGGCGTGAACCTGCTCATCGCCAAACGCGTCGAGGAAAGCTGTCCGGGGGTGAGCCGCCTCGTGGCCATCGACCCGCTCACCCCGGGAGTCGGGCCCGAGCAGGTCGACGAGAGCGGCGCCTCGGTACTGTTCGGACTCGGGCTCGACCACGAGCGCTGGGCGCACCACTTCCGGCGCGACCGCGTGGAGGTCGAACCTCTCATCTTCGAGGGCGTGGCCGGGCTGCGCGTCTCCCAGATCGAGGCCCTGGCCGACCGCCGGTTCCCTGCCCTCGCCCTCGTGCATCGCCGCGGCCGACGCGAACAGCCCGTGTCGAGCGGCACGACGTTGAGACCCGGCGACGTGGTCTGGTTCGGTTGGCTGCGGGCGCAGGCGGAACTCGTGGCGCCGCGGCTCGCCCGGGCCGGATTCCGCCGCCCGGACGCCGAACCCGGGGAGGATGGCGGGGAGACCGCGGAGGAAGACGCCGGCGCCGGTGGCACGTCCCCGGTCGACGGGCCAGATTCGGGCCAATGAAGATCCACACCGCCCGACGCACGCACGGCTTCACGGAATCCGTGATTCGAATGATGACCCGGCTCTCGAACGAACACGGGGCCATCAACCTCTCGCAGGGTTTTCCCGACTTCGAGTCGCCCGACACGTTGAAGATCGGGGCCGCGCGCGCGATCTACGACGACGTGAACCAGTACGCGATCACGTGGGGCGCGAAGCGGTACCGCGACGCGCTCGCCGCGAGCTATCGCGACTGGTACGGGCTCGATGTCGATCCGGAGGCGCACCTCACGATCACGTGCGGGGCGACCGAGGCGATGATGGCCGTGCTCCTGGCGGTCGTGGACCCCGGGGAGGAAGTCATCGTCTTCGAGCCCTTCTACGAGAACTACGGCCCGGACACCACGCTCTGCGACGCGACCCCGGTGTTCGTGCCGCTGACCCCGGAGTGGCAGATCGACTTCGACCGCCTGCGGGCGGCGTTCAGCCACCGGACGCGCGCGATCATCGTGAACACGCCGAACAACCCCACGGGCCGCGTGCTCCGCCGCGACGAACTCGAGAAGATCGCGATCCTGTGCCAGGAGTTCGACGCGTACGCGATCACGGACGAGGTCTACGAGCACATCCTCTACGACGGGGCGCGGCACATTCCGATGGCGACGCTCCCCGGCATGCGGGATCGGACGATCACGATCAGCGCCGCCTCGAAGACGTTCGCGGTCACGGGCTGGCGGATGGGGACGATCGTGGCGCACCCGGAGTTGTCGGACGCCATCCGCAAGGTCCACGACTTCCTCACCGTGGGAGCCGCCGCGCCCCTCCAGGAAGGGGTGGCCACCGGTCTCGAGATGCTCCCGCCGTCCTACTATGAAGGGCTCGCCGATGTGTACGGCGCGAAGCGGGACCTCTTCTATCCCGCGCTCGTGGAGGCCGGATTCGACTGCCGTGAGCCGGAGGGCGCGTACTACGTGCTCGCGGACTTCTCGGACCTCTCGGATCTGCCGGATGACGAGTTCGCGTTCTGGCTGACGCGCACGATCGGCGTGGCTCCCGTCCCCGGATCCAGTTTCTTTCACAACCCGGAGGATGGGCGGAAGCTCGTGCGGTTCGCGTTCTGCAAGACGGAGGCGCTGCTCGAGCAGGCGGCCGAGCGGCTCGTGACGATCAGAACCCGGGTTTGAAGCTCCCCTCGGTCGAGCGGCTCGCTGTGGCGGCGTGGGCGACCGCGCGACGGTTCCCGGTCGTCCTTGCCTGCGCGGTCGTCGCCGCGATCGCCGCGATGCGGGCGATCAACGCGGAAACGGCGCTCGAGCTGCGCCTCGTAGCCACGGCCAGCCTCGGCCTGCCGCTGCTCACCGGGCTTACCCTGTTCGCGGAGCGGTGGAAGCTCCCCGGGCCGCGGCACTGGGCGCTGCGCGGACTCGGCGTGGCCGTGCTCGCCCTCTACTACTGGCAGTGGCCCAACTGGGGCGAGAACATCGCCGGCCTCCGCCATTTTCACGTGACCGCGACCCTGCATCTGCTCGTCGCCTTCATCGCCTATCTCGGCGTCCGCGAGCCGAACGGTTTCTGGCACTTCAACCGCACGCTCTTCTTCCGGTTCGGCCTCGGCGCGATCTACACGGGCGTCCTCTTCGGCGGGCTCGCCATCGCGCTGTTCGGCATCGAGAATCTGTTCAACGTCGACATCGCCGACGAGAACTACGGCCGACTCTTCTTCTTCCTCGGCTTCGTGTTTCAGACGTGGTTCGTGCTCGCGGGCGTGCCGGCCGATTTCGAGCAACTGGAACGCCGCGACGACTACCCCGCGGGCCTGCGCGTCTTCGCCCAATACGTGCTCCTCCCGCTCGTCGCCGTATACCTGATCATCCTCACCGCCTACCTCGGGCGCGTCGTCATCACGACGACGTGGCCCAGCGGGTGGATCGGACTTCTCGTCTCCGCCCTCGCCGCCTTCGGCATCCTGTCGCTCCTCCTCGTGCATCCCCGGCGCGGACAGGAGGACCACGCGTGGATCGACACATACGCCCGCACCTTCTGGATTCTCATCATCCCGTCCATCGTCATGCTCCTGCTCGCCATCGGGCAGCGCATCGAACAGTACGGGATCACCGAGCGCCGGTATCTGCTGCTCCTCCTCGGCATCTGGCTCGCGGGCGCCGCCGTCTTCTACACGGTGACGCGGTCGCGCGAGATCAAGGGGATTCCGCTGACCCTGGCCATCATCGGCGCCGTCACTTTCGTCGGCCCCTGGTCCGCCTACGCGGTGGCCGAACGGAGTCAGACGGGCCGGCTCGAGGACCTGCTCTCGACGCACGGCGTCCTGGCCGAAGGCCGGATATCGCCGGCCGTCGTCGAAATTCCGCCCGGGGACTGGCAGCAAATCAACGATGTCCTGCTCTACCTGATTTCGTGGCACGGGACGTCCGCCATCGACGAGTGGTTCGAGGACGGCGTGGCGACGGTGGATACGATCGGAGACGCGACGGCGGCCTCGCCGAGGGTCGCGGAGGCCGGCCGCCGGGCGACGCTCATCGCGGACCATTTCGGGCTCGTGCCGTCCGAGGGACTGCTCGCGGATCCCTACGGGTTCGTCGACATCTCGCCCCCGGGGGGCCGGAACGCGGCCGTCGCCGTGTCCGGCTTCGAACGGGCCGTCTTCGAGCGAAACCTTCTGGACGGACGCTACCCGTTCGAGGGCGACTCCCTCACCTTCGAGGCCACCGCGGACAGCCTCGGAACCACGATCCGGCTCGGCGGCGGCGAACTGGCCACGGTCTCGTTCGCCGAACTCATTGCGCGCGCCGGACGCTTCGGCACCACGACGGCGCCCGGAAGGGTGCAACTGCCGCCGGACTCGCTTCGGCTCGACATCTTCGGGGCGGACGTGACGGCTCGCGTCCAGATTACGCTGCTGCGGCTCCGCGACCGCGACGGGGAGCTGCGGCCGACCCGCGCGACCGGCACGTTGCTCCTCACGCGCGGCGAGGATTCCCGGGAGTCCCCGGACTCCCCCGGCTCCCCTCGGTAGGCGTACAACCGCAGGCGTACAACCTTTCGGAAGGTGTCGCGGTCGTACTGATTGGAACCTGACCCGGCGCTTGCGCGTATGTCTTGAGATCGGATACCGCCTCTGCCCCTGGAGCCGACGTGAAGCTGATTCGAAGAGCCGCCACCGCCTTCACCCTCTGGATCTTCGCGATCTGCGTCTGGGCCGCCGTTGCCCACGTCACGAGCCTGCCCGGGCCGGCGAAGGCGAGTACGGCGACCCTGGAGAGTATCGCGAGCCTCGTCGAACGGGCGGATCCGCCGGGGTCGCTCGGCGCCCCCCGATTTGCCGCGGGGCAATTGCGGCGAACGGCACACACGGCTGGACGGGTCAACGGAGGCATCGAGCGCGCCATCGGGGCGTGGGTGGACCGCATGGGGCACGGCGAGGTGCACGGCCGGGGCCGGGACTCCCGCTTCGGGTCCGCCGCTCGCGCGGCCAACGTGGCCATCAGCGACAATGGCCGTATCACGATCCGGATGGATGCGAGATCCGATGTGGGCCGCGCGCAGCTTGAGGGACTCCGTGCGCTGCGCCTGGCCGGGCGGGTGCCGCTACGGACGGGCGACGCCGGCATCTGGATCGATCGGACCGAGAAGGCCGCGACCGGGTCGACCGAGGCGGACCTCAGGCTGCGCGCGGCGCGCCACGGGGAGGCGTGGTCGCTGAGCGCTTCCGAGGCAGGGGCCGCGCTGGATGAGGCGGCCATTCGGTTGGACATCGATGCCAACATCGATGCCAACCTTGACCGGAAGAAGCTCAGGGAGCGGATCGAGAAGCTGCTCGATCTGCTGGAGGAGCTCCAGAACTTCGAGGGCGGTCAGTAGCTCGCAGGTTTTCCGGGACACGACTCCGGAACCCCCTGAAGCACCGCGGCAGCCGGGCCGGCGCGGCCGGGATTCTGGCTGCGGTCTCCATCGCTGGCGTCTCGCTCACGGGCGTGGTGCCCGCCGCATCCGCTCAGGCGACGCACGCGGGCCACGGCGGGGCACCGGACGGGGGCCGACCGACCACGTCCACCGCGAGCATCCGGGTCGTCGACCATCCGGAGCGGAAGGAACTCGCGATCATCCTGGGTCCGATCGACCTTCCGGCCCGCTCATCCCACCACATGGCCCAGCTGCCCGTGCAGGAAGGCGTCGTTCCCTTCGACCTGACGATCCGGGGGTACCGTACGCACATCATCGATGGCCGGGGCGAGCCGGTGCCGCGAATCGTGCTTCATCACATGAACCTGCTCGACCCGGGACGGCGGGAGCTGTTCCTGCCGATCATGCTGCGCGTACTCGCGGCGAGCCACGAGACGCGGCCCGTGAGCTTTCCCGGATGGCTGTTCGGCATTCCGATGAAGGGCGGTTCGAGATTCCTCGCGCTCACGATGCTGCACAATCCGACGGACGTGGACTACGAGGGCGTCACGGTCCACCTGACGCTCGAGTACGAGCGCTTCGCCTCCCTGCCCCTCTACCCGGTGGCGCCGTTTCATCTCGACGCGATGTACCCCGAGGTCTCCGCGACGAAAGCCTGGGACCTTCCGCCCGGGCACTCGGTCAAGACATGGGACGCAAGTCCGGCGATCCGCGGGCTCATCATCGGGCTCGGCGGTCACCTCCACGCGCACGCCTCCCGGCTCCGCTTCGAGAACCTGTCGACGGGCGAGGTGCTCTACGACATCCGCCCGAAGCTCGATGAGGAGGGGCACGTCGCGGGCATCCCGGCACTCATGCACAGGGGGCGCGGCGTGGGCGCGCTCGTCGTCCCGGAGCACCGGTACCGGATCACCGTCGAGTACCGAAACCCCTTCGATACAGTGATCGAGGACGGCGGCATGGGTTCCATCGCCGGCGCCTTCATCCCGCTGGAGGACTGGCCCGCGGCGAATCCGCGCGAGGCGTTATTCGCCGCCGACTACGACTGGGTCCTCCGCGGCCAGGTCGAACACGGGGCCGTCAGTTCTCCCGGCGGTACTCCGCGCGACCGCCGATGATCGTGTAGTCCACGACGGTCTCAAGTATCTCGTCCGCGGGAATCGTGAGAATATCCCGTGACAGGACCGTGATGTCCGCCAGCTTCCCGACCTCGAGCGTTCCTTTGAGGTCCTCCTCGAAGGCGGCGTACGCGTTGGCCCACGTATACGAACGCAGCGCTTCCTCGCGCGTCATCGCCTGCCCCTCGAAGAACGTCCCCCCATCCTCGACCAGGCGCGTGACGGTACAGTGGAAGCTCGCCAGAGGGTCCGAATCCTCCACCGGGACATCCGTCCCGTTCGTCACGATCGCTCCGGTCCGCATGAGGTCCTGCCACACGTAGGCGCCCGAGCGCGCACGGCCCTCGCCGAGCCGAAGGATCACCCACGGGCCGTCGGAGCAGGCGTGGACGCCCTGCATGGAGGCGATGACCCCGAGTTCGGCGAAGCGCGGAATATCCGCCGGGTCGATGTGCTGCGCGTGTTCGATCCTCCAGCGCGGGTCGCTCACGTCCGCGTAGTCCGCGAAGGTGCGCTCGTACAGGTCCAGCACCTCGCGGTTCGCCCGGTCCCCGATCGCGTGCGTATTGACCTGGTAGCCGCGCTCGATCGCCAGCCGCGCGACGCGCTCGATCTCCTCCGGCGGCGTCGTCGCCAGGCCGGTCGTCGACGGCATGTCGGAATAGGGCTGGAGCAGCCACGCGCCGTGCGACCCCAGCGCCCCATCCGCGACCTGCTTGATCGACCGCACCGTGAGGCGGTCGCCCCCATACCCGACCATGTAGTACTCGTCCAGCCGCCCCTCGAGCGTCTCCGCCCCGCCCTGCAGCATCACGTAGAGCCGCACGGGCAGCGCGCCCTCGTCCGCGAGCGTTCTGAGCAGGTCCACCGTCCCGAAGCCGGAACCCGCGTCCTGAAAGCTCGTGACGCCCTTCCGGAGCAGGTCCTCGTTCGCGAGGCGTACCTGTTCACGGGCCCGCGCCTCGCGCTCGGCCTCGGAGCGGTTCGCCTCCTCCTCGCCGAACGCCGCTCGCGCCAGGCGCTGCGCCGTCTCCCTCAGGACGCCCGTGGGTCGCCCCGTCGCGTCATGCACGATCTCGCCGCCCGGAGGGTTCGGTGTCTCCGCGTCGATCCCGGCCAACTCGAGCGCTCTCTCGTTCACGAAGGAGGCGTGTCCGCTGGCATGCGTCAGGATGACCGGATTGGCGGGGCTCACCGCGCTGAGGCCGTCGTGGACCGGCTGTCCCTCGACCATCGGATCGGGCGGCGCGCTCCACTTCTCCTGATGCCAGCCCCTGCCGCTGATCCAGGCGCCCGGTTCCGCGCTCGAGGCCGCCTCCCCCACCAGGCTGACGATGTCATCCCAGGTGTCGGCGGTCGTCAGGTCGAGGATCATGCGGGCGTTCCCCAGACCCATGAAGTGACCGTGGCCTTCTATGAACCCCGGGATCGCGAGCCGACCCTCGAGGTCGATGACCTCGGTGTCTTCCCCGATCCATCCGGAGACATCGTCGTCCGCCCCGAGCGCCACGATCCGCCCGTCCCTCGACGCGAGAGCGCTGACCGCTTCCCCGCCCTCGCCCGCCAGGGTCGCGATCTTCCCGTTGGTGAGGACGAGTTCAGCCACGCCCGTCGCCGCATCCGCGGCCGCCGCGCCACCCGCTTCCGCCGAGTCCCCGGCGTCGGTCGCGCAGGCCGCAAGGGCGAGAAGAAGAAACGATCGGACAAAAACGGACGGTGCTTCGCGATGTCGAATCAACTGTCGAACCATGGTGTCCCTGACCTCGATGTGAGCGGTTCGGCTGATCATAGCGGCCCGCCAATGATGGCGCACAGCACGCGCTCGGGATCCTGTCCCTCAGCTACCCGGCCGGAGCCCGCGCGGGTACGTTCACGGGAGTCTCCAGGGTTCCCGGGCGCTCCCCGGATCTTCTGAAAACGAGGTGCGAAAGGACCGACGTGAGGGGCAGGTGATGGGAAAGACGCGCAACATCGGAGCCTGGGGAGCCGCTTTCGCGCTGGGCCTCCTCTGCGCCCTTCCGACGGCGGCCGAGGCGCAGATCGGCATCCTCGCCGGCTACAACCGCGACACGCTCGAGGAGTTCCTGCCCGAGAACGGATTCGACCTCACGGACATCACCGATGGGTATCACGTCGGCGTGTTCCTGAACTTCAACCTCGCCACGTTCTCCATCCGGCCGGCCCTCATCTACCATCGCATGCCGGAACTCGTCGCGATGGCCGGCGAAGAACAGGTCCGGTTCGACATCGACATGGTGGAAATCCCGCTGGATTTTCGCATCCGACTTCCCCTGCCGGTCGTTCAGCCCTATGTGCTGGGCGGACCCGTCCTGACCTTCCCGTCCAGCACGTTTTCCGGCGTGGACGACCTCCTCACCGCACGCCCCGTTCGTGCGGAGTTCGGAGTCGGCCTCGAACTCGACCTGGGACTCCGGCTCTGGCCCGAAGTGCGCTACGGATTCGGGATCGGCTCGCTGATGGAGTCCGATGTCGCCATCGGATCCCGAGTGCTCCAGGGCGATGGAGCCCCCCGGCACGACACGCTGACCCTCCGCTTGGGCGTCAGTTTCTAACAGACTGCATCCCGCAGGATCGCCGGACTTGACCCTTCGACCGCCCATTCACCATTATGGCTCCGGATGACCGAATAAATACCGAAATCAGCGATCCCGAGGATTGCGGAGGACCATGCCCGGAGTTTCGGAAGAACGGCGCTCGATTCGCGGACGTGGGAGCGCGCACAACCCGGCGAACCGCTTCCTGCCTCTCGCGGTCGAGCGGGAGGCCTGGACGCTCGAGTCCGATCCGGATCCGCAGACGGATATTCTGGTGGACCGCTCCCGCACGATCATCTCCTACAACAACAGTCCGGACCTCGGTTTCGACGCCAGCCTGAACCCGTACCGCGGGTGCGAGACCGGGTGTTCGTACTGCTACGCGCGACCCACGCACGAATATTTCGGGCTCTCCGCGGGACTCGACTTCGAGAGCCGGATTCTGGTGAAGCCGGAGGCCCCGGCGCTGCTCAGACGCGAACTGGCCTCGCCGCGGTGGGAACCGCAGGTGCTCGTGCTCAGCGGGGTGACGGACCCGTATCAGCCCGTGGAGCGCCGCCTCGGGATCACTCGCCGCTGCCTCGAGGTGCTGGCCGAAGCCCGGAACCCGGTCGGGATCGTGACCAAGCACCACCGGGTGACGCGGGACATCGACCTCCTGCGCGAACTCGCGCGTTACGACGCCGTGCAGGTTCAACTCTCCATTACGACGCTGGACCGCGCGCTGCAGCGAAGGCTGGAGCCGCGGGCTTCGACCCCGGCGCGGCGGCTCGAGGCGATCGCGCGGCTGGCGGATGCGGGCGTCCCGGTGGGCGTGAACGTGGCGCCCGTGATTCCCGGACTCACGGACCACGAGATCCCCGCCATCTTGGAGGCGGCGGCGGAGGCGGGGGCGGGGCGGGCGATCTACATCATGCTCCGCCTTCCGTTCGGGGTCGCCGCCCTGTTCGAAGACTGGCTGCGGCGCAACTGTCCGGACCGGGCGGAGAAGGTGCTCAACCGCATGCGGGAGTTGAGAGGCGGGAGCCTCTATGCGTCGAACTACGGCGAGCGGATGCGCGGGCGCGGCCCGTTCGCCGACCAGGTCGCGCGGCTCTTCTCACTGGCGCGTGCGAAGCACGGAATCGAGCCGCGCGACTACGACCTCTCGGCGGAACACTTCCGGCCGCCGCGGGCCGGCCCGCAACTGGGCCTGTTCGACGAGTCCGGCGGCAACGGCGCTAG
>LXNJ01000151.1_pt1 | contig 49754 bp, 43 predicted proteins | sample 809081 | NCBI WGS metagenome assembly LXNJ01 (sample SAMN04870510, study PRJNA318959) | sponge metagenome | biome: sponge; feature: marine sponge reef; material: water | host: Petrosia ficiformis | place: Greece: Milos, Mediterranean Sea | collected 2013-05-29 | depth 5-7 m | reverse complement strand
TCTTCGCCACCGTCCGGCATCGCACCGTTCGCAGCAAGGGCTGTCTCTCCCACAAGACGGCGCTGGCGATGGTCTTCAAGCTGGTGACCGCAGCCAGCAAGACCTGGCGCCGCCTCAACGGCTACGAACAGTTGCCCCGGGTCATCCAGGGCGTCAAATTCACCGACGGCATTCCGGCCGACGAAACCGAAACCCGCGCCGCCGCCTGACCATGCCGTCACCCACTTTCGACCATAGCTCCTCAGCCTCGCGGTCCCTCCAAAGGGAGCGCCGCTCCGGTCTATTGCTCGTCCGCTTTCGATTGGCGCGGATGGGTGTTCGAGTACACCTCGAAGATCCTGGCCGTCGAGACGTGGGTGTATTTCTGGGTGGTCGCGAGGCTCGTATGCCCCAGCAGCTCCTGAATGGAACGGAGGTCGGCCCCGTGGTCGAGCAGGTGTGTCGCGAACGCGTGCCGGAGCGTGTGGGGTGACACGGAGCCGGCAAGCCGGACCAGGCCGGCCTCGCCCAGATAGCGCCTCACCACCGTGCGCACGGATCGGTCCGAGAGGCGTCCGCCGCGGACGTTCAGGAAGACGGCCTCGGGTTCCCCCCCGGCGCCCTGGATGCCGGCCCGGGCCCGAAGCCAGGGACCGAGTGCGTCGGCCGCGACCTCGCCGAAGGGGACGACCCGCTCCTTGCCGCCCTTGCCGAGGACCCGCAGGATGCGGCTGTTCGGGTTGATGTCGGCGAGGTTGAGGCCGACCAGTTCGGAGACCCGGAGCCCCGTTCCGTAGAGGAGTTCGAGGATGGCCAGGTCACGGCATCCGAGCGGCGTCGTCGGATCGGGAGCGTGCAGCAGGGCCTCGACTTCATCCATCTCCATCCGGGTCGGGATCCGGCTGGGAGTCCGTGGCGCCCGGAGCGCCCGCGCCGGATCCGCGCCCACCGCGCCCGAACGGGTGAGATACCGATAGAGCGACCGGAGTGCGGCCAGCTTGCGCGCGACCGTGGTGCTGGACAGGCCGCGCTCGTGCAGCGAGCCCAGGTAGGCGCGCAGCACCGCGGTATCGACGGGTTCCGAACCGGCGGGCCCCTTCTCCGGGGGACGTTCCGTCTCGAGAAACTCGGCGAACTGGAACAGATCGCTGCCGTAGCTGCGCACGGTGTTGGGCGAGGCCCCGCGGCGCTCTTCGAGGTCTTCGAGGAAATCGCGAATCAACGCGCGCAGCGGCGCCGGGGGTCCAGGTGCGGGTTCCTCGCCCGGGCTCACGGGCGGGCGCCGCGTCTGGCCGCCGTCTTTCGGGAGGTCGCCTTCTTCCCTTTCTTCGCCGGCCGCGGCCGGATGTAACGGCACTTCGGGAAACCGCTGCAGCCGACGAACGGCCCCCGTCGGCTCTGGCGCTGGACGAGCCCCTCCCCGCACTCCGGGCACTTGCCCTCGACCGGTACCGGAGCCGGCCGGGCGACCGGCCGGCCGTTACGGACCTGGATGATCTTGGTGCACTCCGGATAGCGCGTGCAGCCGAGAAAGGCCCCGAATCGGCCCCGCTTCTCGGACATGGGCGCGCCGCATTCCGGGCAGACCGGCGCCTCTTCGTCGCTGGTCTCCTCGCCGGAGTCGCCCAGGGACCGGCTTCCCCGGCAGTCGGGGAATCCCTCGCAACCGAGAAATTTCTCGCCGCCCGACCAACGGAGGACGAGCGGACGTCCGCACCGGTCACAGGGCTCGGCGGTCGGCAGCCCCTTGACCCGGGGCATCTCGACGATGGCCTTGTCGAGGTCGCGGGAGAAATCGGCGTAGAACGCCCCGAGAGTGCCCTCGAAGCCGGCCTCCCCCTGTTCGATCCGGTCGAGGTTCTCCTCCATGTCCGCCGTGTAGCGCACGTTGAACAGGGTGTCGAAGCTCCCCGCGAGCAGATCGCTCACCAGCATGCCTACCTCGGTGGGAACGAAGACCCGCTGCTTCGTCCGCACGTACTCCCGGTCCTTGATCTTGCGGAGGATCGGCACGTAGGTGCTCGGCCTTCCGATCCCGTTCTGTTCCAGCTTGCGGATCAGGCCCGCCTCGCTGTACCGCCTCGGGGGCGCCGTGAAGTGCTGGACGGGGAGAATTTCCTTGAGCGCGAGAGGCTGGCCGGCCCGGAGCGGAGGAATCACGGTCTTCCCCTCGGATTCCGAGTTGGGCCCCGCGTCCTCCTTCGCCTCGCGATAGAGCACCCGGTACCCCCGCTCCGCCAGCACCGAACCGCTCACCACGAGACGCTCCGGAGCCTTGCCGAAGCCGGGGATTTCGGGGGGATCTCCTCCACCCACGGGTTCGGCCAGGATCGTCGCCTTGGTGTCGCGCCACACGGCCGCGGTCATCTGGGAAGCGATGAACCGCTCCCAGATCATGCGATAGAGCTTCCGCTGATCCTCGTTCAGGAAGGCCGCGACCTCATTCGGCGCCCGCCCGACGGACGTCGGGCGGATCGCCTCGTGGGCGTCCTGCGCTCCCTTGACCTTGCGGAAATAGTTCGGGCTTTCGGGCAGGAAGTCGGCGCCGAACCGCGCGCCGATGAAATTCCGCACTTCCCCGAGCGCCTCCTTCGAGATCCGGGTCGAATCGGTCCGCAGATAGGTGATCAATCCGACCCGATCCCCGGAGCCGAGATCGACGCCCTCGTAAAGCCCCTGGGCCGCGCGCATGGTCCGCGCCGCCGGGAAGCGGAACAGGGAAGCCGCCTGCCGCTGCATGGTGCTGGTGATGAAGGGCGGAGGGGCCTTCTCGCGGCGATCCCTGGACTCGACGCCCGCCACCCGGAAGCGGCACGTCTCGAGCCAGCGCTGGATCTGCCGCGCCGTGGCTTCCTCCCGCACCGCCGGTTCCCGTGGAAGGCTCTTCGGGACTTCGGCGGTCGCCCGCAGCGCAGCGCCCTCATCGGTCTTGAGAAGCGCGTCGATCGTCCAGTACTCCTCGATGTTGAATGCCCGGATCTCGCGTTCCCGCGCGCAGATGAGACGCAGTGCGACCGACTGGACCCGCCCCGCGGAAAGGCGGGGAGCGACCTTCCGGGAGAGGAGGGGCGAGATCTTGTAGCCGACGATCCGGTCCAGAACCCGGCGCGTTTGCTGGGCCTTGACCTTGTTTGCGTCCACCTCGCAAGCGCTGTCGAGCGCGCGCCGAACCGCCGGCGGGGTGATCTCGTGGAAGGTGATCCGCTCGATCCGGACCTTGCGGCCGCGGGGCAGCGCCGTGAGGAACTCCTCCGCGAGGTCGTGGCTGATCGCTTCGCCTTCTCGATCCGGGTCGGTTGCCAGGTAGATGTGGGAGGCCTTCCGGGCCGCCCGTTTCAGGGTTTCGAGGATCTTGGCCCGGTCCGGGACCACCTCGAATTGCGGGCGGAAACCGTTCGCAATGTCCACCGAGAGCCCGCGCTGCGGCAGGTCCCGGACGTGTCCTCCCGAGGCCATGACCCGGTACGATCCCCCCAGGAATCGCTCGATGGTCTTGGCCTTGGCGGCGGATTCGACGACGACGAGTGCATTCCCCATGACGCGCGGTCAGTGTAACGATCAATCCACGGATCCAGCAGCCTGTGGCAAAACCCGCGCGGCGTTCGACGTGCGATCCATCCCGGCTGAACCGCGCCGCGATGCGGCGCTCATCGTTGCGTTTCGGCCGAGATACACCGGGTATTCCGGCCTCACGCGCCTCGTCAGCCGGGCGCCTCGCCCCCAGTTCTCCCGGTGGGGGCCTCGGCGCTCGCCCGGGTTTCACCACAGGCTGTTACCGCGCCGCGTTGCGGCGCTCATCGTTGCGTTTCGGTCGAAATACACCCGGTATTCCTCCCTCACGCGCCTTGTCAGCCGGGCGCCTCGCCCCCAGTTCTCCCGGTGGGGGCCTCGGCGCTCACGCGGGTTTCACCACAGGCTGCTAACGAAACCGCCTGGAAACCGGCGCACGAGCCCCCGCCGTTCGAGCTCCGAGATCGCCGCCAGCGCCACCGGAACCGCGAGGTCGGTGGCTCCAAGGAGGGTGTCCAGGTCCATGCCCGAGGGCTCGTTTCGGAGCGTCTCCAGCAGGCGGGCCGCGTCCGTTCCCGCGGCCGGTATCCGGGACGAGGCTTTCGTGTCCCGGCCTCGGCTGCCCGTGTGGGCCGCGGGGGATCCGGCGCCGCCCAGCGGGAGGCCCAGCTCTTCAACGATGTCCGCGACTCCCGTGATCAGGGTCGCGCCCTGCCGGATCAGCGCGTGGCATCCCGCGCTGGTCGCCGACCCGATCGGGCCGGGCACCGCGAACACCTCGCGTCCGGAATCCACCGCGTGTCGCGCCGTCGCCAGGGAACCGCTCCGTTCGGCGGCTTCCACCACCAGAGTTCCCAGCGTGAGGCCGGCGATGATCCGGTTCCGGCGCGGAAAGTGATGGGGAAGCGGGCGCGTCCGGGGGGGGAACTCGGTCAGCACTGCGCCCGCCGCGCTGCAGGCCTGGCCCAGCTCGCGGTGTTCCGGCGGATACAGCGAGTCGTGCGCGGAGCCGAGGACGGCGACTGTCCGGCCGCCGGCCTCGAGCGCGGCCCGGTGCGCCGCTGCGTCCACCCCCCGGGCAAGCCCGCTCACCACCACGAACCCCGCCTCGGCGAGTCCGGTGGCGAGTCGTTCCGCGACCGCGATTCCGTAAGGGGTCGCCCTCCGGGAACCCACCACGGCGATCGCCGGCGCCGCGAGATCGATCTCGCCCGCTGCGTCGAGGGCGACCGGCGGAACGGCGATTTCCGCGAGCCGCGCCGGGTATCCCCGCTGTCCCAGAATCAGCAGGCGGCGCCCGGCGGCCGCGGCCTCTTCGCGCCAGCGCCGTGCCGCTTCAAGCGGTTCGCGGGGCAGCGCTCCGAATTTCCGCCGAAAGGCTGCGACCGACGCCGCGAGGTCGCCGCTATCGAAGCAGCGGGCGCGGTCCCGGGGTGAGGGCCGCTCGGCGAGTGCGATGGCGAGCGCCGCCTCTTCAAGGCCGCGGGACTGTTCTGCCGGCGGTGCGAGATGAGTCGTCATGGATGGTTCCCTCCGGGGCCGTCTTCGCCTGCCTCCAGTCGGACCGGTCAAGAACCCCCAGAAGTACCTGACGTAATTCGTGTCGTTTTTTTCTCACCGTGATGGGGTTTTCCCCCACCGGCCGCCTCGCGCTACTATCGGAGACCGCCCGGATTCTTATCTGGAGCTTTAGCCAGGGCAGTTGCCCGGGAATTCGCGAGACATGGCCTGTTCATTGCATTCACCACTGACGATGCCCCGGCTGACCGGACCCGTCCGCACGATCGCGCTACTCGTCGCGGCAACGCTGCTGGTTGGGGGATCCGCGGTAGCCCAGCCCGCTCCGGCACTGGGCACGGCCGCATCCGCCGGCGGTGAGCGATCCGGCCAGGAGAATTCCTTCGGAGTGGAGGTGGCCAGCAAGGGCCTGTGGAAGGAGGCCGCCTACCGGTGGGAAAAGGCCGTGGAACTCGATCCCCAGAACCCGAAGGCCCACAACAATCTCGGGGTTGCCTACGAGCGGTCCGGGAAGTTCGAGGAAGCGCTCGACGCCTACGAGACGGCCCTCGAACTGTCGCCCAGCAGTGAGCAGATCCGCCAGAACTATGAGTTGTTCCGCGAGGCCTACGAGCGCAAGAAGCGGAAGGATCGCGACGCCGCCCGGTCCCGGAGACGTTAGCAGCCTGTGGTGAAACTCACGCGGCATTCGACGCCCGCTGCATCCCCGCTGAACCGCTCGCCTTCGGCTCGCTCATCGTTGCGCTTCGGTCGCAATACACTCGGTATTCCTCCCTCGCGCGTCTTGCCAGCGAGGCGCAGCGGGCCCAGTTCTCCCGGTGGGGGCCTCGGTGCTCGCGCCAGTTCCACCACAGGCTGCTAACCGGTTCATGGGTCTTTCTCGCGTTCGCCGCTTCGCCCCGGGAGCCGCGCTTTCGCTGCTCGGTTTCACCGCCTGTGCGGCCGGGCCCTATGTCGAGGTTCCCATCGAGATCCCCATCGACGCCAAGCTGGACCTGTCGGAATACGGCCGCGTACTCGTCGGCAGCTTCGTCAGCCAGACCAACGAGAACCTCGATCTCGACTCCGAAACCTCGCGACTGCTGCGGAACCAGCTCCGTCTGAACTCGCGTCTCGCGGTGATCGAGGCCGAAGTCGAGCCGCTTGGGGACTTTTCGGACGCGGCGCTCGAAGCCAGCGGCCTGGCCGAGCAGTTTGACGACATGGCGGCCGAGGCGGTCGCGATCGGCGACGGGGAGATCTCCCGGCAGGAGTGGATCGACCTCGAACAGGACAAGCTTCTCGAAGACGAGGAGTACTGGCGCCAGCTCGGTGAGGAGTTCGAGGAGCCGCTGATCGTCAGCGGCCGGCTCCGCTTCGCGGCGGAGGAACGTTCCGGATTCTCCCGCCGCGACCGCTACGTCCGCGACAACTTCAACCGGCCCCGGTTGGTGCGCAGCACCCAGTTTCAGGAACGAAGCGCCTACACCCTCACCGCCGAGTTCTATTTCATTGACGGCGCCAGCGGCCGCACGATTCACCGCGAGCGCTTCACCGAGGAGGTCATCTTCGGAAGGGACGAGGAGAGTTCGGCACTTTCCTCGTACTTCGAGTTGATGGACCGCATCCTCCCGAATTTCCTGAGCGTGGTAACGCCGCAGACGTTCCGAGGCACCCGAATTCTGTTGCGTTGACTGGCTCTCCGCAGCCCATGGACGAAATGAACCGGCATTCGAGCGGCGATCCATCCCGGCTGAACGCCGACGAGTGGCGTCGCTCTTCGTTACGCTTCGGTCGAAAGAGCGCTGCTATTCCTCCCTCGCGTGCCTTGTCAGCCGGGCGCCTCGCCGCTCCCGGTGCGCGCCCCATTCCGCCCATGGACTGCCATGAAAGGAGAAGGCTCGTGATTCGCGACTCTTCGAACTCCGGGTTCCGCGCCCGGGCGCCCTTCGTTCTCGCCGTGCTGCTCGCGGCACTCGGAATGGCGGCAACGGCGCCGGCGCAGTACTTCATCCCGTTCTACGGGAAGAACAAGGTCAAGTACGACAAGCACGACTGGCAGGTGTACCGGTCGCCGCACTTCGACGTCTACTACTACCCCGAGATGGAGGAGGAACTGGGCCGGCTGGTGAGTTATGCGGAGAGCGCCTACGAGACGATTTCCGACGAGCTGAAGCACGAGATCCCCTTCGCCATTCCCCTGATCCTCTACAAGACCTTTTCCGAGTTCGCGCAGACGAACCTCTCGCCGTCGGAGATCCCGGAAGGGGTGGGAGCGTTCGCGGAGTCCGCCCGCGACCGGATGGTGATCCCCATCGACAACCCCCCGGATGAACTCCAGGAGCTCTTCCTCCACGAACTGACCCACATCTTCGAATTCGACATCATCCCCCGGTCGCTCTTCCGCCAGACGGTGCCGCTCTGGATCGACGAAGGGCTCGCGACTTACATGGAGGATGAGTGGGATCCGCTCGACCTGATGGTGATTCGCGACGCCGCGGTTGCCGACCAGATTCCCACCTTCCAGGAACTGAACCAGGCCTTCGCACGCGCTCCGTATTCCTTCGGGGCGTCCATCTTCAACTTCATGGAGGAGCGCTTCGGGAAGGAAGGCGTTCGCCAGTTCGTGTTCTCGCTGCGGCGGGCGGTCACCGGGGGCGTCAGCGAAGAAGTCTTCGAGCAGGCCTTCCGGATGCCCTCGGAAGAGTTCTACCGCGAGTACAAACGCTGGATGAAGGAGCGGTTCAAGCCGTATCGGGACAAGGAGATTCCGGAGGACTACAGCGTGGACCTGTCACCGCGGGAGGGCCGCTACGTCGGAGCGATCTCCGCGGCGCAGTCCCCTTCCGGCGAGGTGATCGCGGTGCTCGCCGGAAACCGCCGGGAGTCGGAATACGATGTGGTGCTCCTCTCGGCCCGGGACGGTGAGGTCATCCGCAACCTGACGCCGGGATACGCAGGTGAGTTCATCAACGTGGTCGGGCTCACCGGTGAAGACCAGCTCATCGGCAGGAACCTGAGCTGGACGCCGGACGGGTCGCAGGTGGCCTTCTTCGGCCGTTTCCAGAAGCGCCGGGCGCTGCTATTCGCCGATGTCGTCGATTCGAAGATCGTCCGGCGGATCGAGATGCCGCTCGACCGGGCCAAGTTCCCGCACGTCGGGCCGGACGGTCAGTGGGTCTATTTCACTGCGCTCAGCAACGCAATCTCCGATCTGTATCGGGTCAACATCGCGACCGAGGAGATCGAAAACCTGACCCGGGACGACTTCCACGACAAGTTCCCGACGGTCAGCCCGGACGGCGAATGGGTCTACTACAGCCGGCGGATCAGCGGTTACGACAAGCTCTACCGTCTCCGGATCGCCACCGGCGAGAAGGAGCAGGTCACCTTCGGCACTTTCAACGACGTGGCCCCGATTTTCGCGCCGAACGGGCGTGACCTCGTCTATTCCTCGAATGAGGACGACGGGATCTTCAACATCCGATCGCTGGACACCGAGACCGGCGACATCCTCCAGTACACGGACGTCCTCGGCGGGAACTTCGCCCCGAGCGTCATCAGGGATCCCGACACCGAAGAGGAGACGCTGCTCTTCACGAGCTACTACAAGGGCAACTGGGGGTTGCACACGCTGGGCATGGACGAGCCGGTGAAGGAGATCTTCGCCGACACCATCGTCCGGACTCCCGGGCCGGTCATCGACTTCGTCCCCACGGTCAATCACCAGGTCATCAGCGAGAACAAGCGGGAGAAGGGGCGCTTCGAAAAGCTGTTCCTGGATGGGCCGCCCCCGATCACCGCCGGGTTCACCAGCGACTTCGACTTCCTCGGCGGAACGGCGATCTCGCTCTCCGACGTGCTCGGTGACGACCGCCTTTCGTTCACCGCCTATTCGGTCCGTTCCTTTCGGATCTACAACGCTCAGTACGCGAACCTGTCCGGACGGTTGCAGTACGCCGTGGAGGCGCACGACCAGACCTCCTTCTTCTATCCGGGACTTCCGTACTACCTCCAGAATTTCTGGTCGCGCGCCGACAGCATCGGCACCATCCGGTCGTCAGGCGCCTCGGCGCGGGCGCTCTATCCGCTCAGCCGTTTCCGCCGGTTCGAGATGGGGATCGGCTACGACTATCAGAGCGCCGGCTTCGAAAACGTCTACCTGCAGCCGGGGGAGGACCCGTTGTTCCCCACCCAGTTCATCGACCAGTACGACGACTTCTACTCCCGCATCTTTCCGACGGGCCACGTCCTGCCGGCGCGGTTCGCGTTCGTTCAGGACACGATTCGGTTCCGCCAGCTCGGCCCAGCGGTGTTTCCGCAGGCCGGTAGCACGGTCTATGCCGGTCTCGAGTGGTCCCCCGGCGGCGCCTTTCTCTCGAGGACCACCTTCAACCTCGACGCCCGGAAGTACTTCCAGGTCACGACCTCCAGCGTGCTGGCGGCGCGCCTCAAGTGGATGCACAGCTCCGGTGACGCACCGGCGTTCTTCTGGTTCGGCGGAATGGGCGAACTCCGCGGCTACGACCTCTATTCCTTCGTCGGCAACCGCGGCGGTCACGCCACCGTCGAATTCCGCTTCCCGATCATCGACGCCGCCATCACGCCGCTCGGGCTGATCGGCCCGTTCCGCGGCAGCGTCTTCGTCGATGCCGGCGGTGCTGCCTACGCGGGCGAGGAGTTGAACATCTACTCTTCGGAGCGCAGGGAGTCGAGGCTCGGCAGGCTCTGCGGCCCGCGGCAAAACGTCCTCTGTGTTTCGGAGGGCGGCGGCCTGGATGACTTCGTCGCCTCCTACGGATTCAATGCCCGCGTCTACTTCCTGGGCCTGCCCCTGAACTTCGCGTGGTCCAAGCGGACCGACTTCGCGACGACCCTGGACGGCTGGAAGTTCGACTTCTGGATGGGCTGGCCCTTCTAGTCCCAAGCGGTTGGCTGGCGGAGCACGCCGCCGGTTGACATTTTTTGCTGACACAGTAGTCGGCGGCGTGCTCCGCCACCCAACCGCCCGGCACATCGTGCCGCGAATCGGAACTTCCTTGCGCGCTGTTGGCGCGCTACGGCAAGTCCCGATTCGTAGTTACTTTTTTGTGACAGGGGGTAACCCCCTTTCACACTTTCCCCCGAACCTGCGGGCAGCGAACAAGTTCGCTGCCGTCAAGTTTTTTCGCTCGTTCAGACAGTGCAGCGCTGGGAGCGCCGGCCTCCGGGTCGACACCCGCTGCGCGAAAGCTCGGAGCGCGGGGCGGGGCGCCAGCCCGGTTGGAACACGGTCTCCGAGGGTTCGGGTCGTGCGCCCCGCCCCAAAACCGCTCGGCGCTTCGCGCCGCGACCGGCGAGCGCCGCAGAGGTCTTGATCCCACTCTCCTTCACGACCCGCCCGGTACGGGAACGCCGACCTCTGGCCAGTTCTCCCGGTGGGGGCCGGCACCCGCTGCGCGAGAGCGCAGCGGAACAGGACACCCTCATCCTCCCCTCGCAGCCGAAGCAGCTCGGAGCGCCGGCCTCCGGCCGGCATCGACCGCCGAGAGACGGTCGCAACTGCATAACCCCATGCAGCTCCACGGCAGAAGCGGCTTGGAACGCCGGCTTCAGCCGGCACCGCGGCCGCAGGCCGCGAACGGAATCACGCTCATCGGCTTCGAGGGATTGGGCCACCGATGTCGCCTCTTCATCCCCGGCGCGGTGCGCGGGAGGACACGAGCGTGAGGTTTCTCTCGGTGGAGGCCGGCACGGCGGGCGAAAGGCCGGCGCAACGGCGTTGACTGTGGAGGCGGCCGGGCTTCCCTACGCCAGGCCCTGGATCCAGGACACGGCCTCGGGGGCGAGTCCCGGGCCGTCGTGCTTGACGTAGAGATAGAGCGTCTCCACCCGGTCGCGTAGTCGTTCCAGCATTCCGGAGATCACCTGCTGCTCCGCGGGGCTGTAGGGAGGGTCCCGGCGGAGGCGGACGTAGGCGAAGTCGGCGGTGACGGAAATGTCCGGCGTTTCCTCCAGTTCCGAGACGCCCGCCACGAGCGCCGCGCCGGCGGCCCGGCAGGCTTCCCGCACAGGGTCGCAATCCCAGGAGTCGTGCCGGAACTCGAGCGCGTAGCGGCCTCCGGCAGGGAGGCTCGTCAGAAACGTCCCCAACCGATCGTCATCCCGCCGAAACCAGGGGGGGCACTGGAAGAGCACCGGCCCCAGGCGATCTCCCAGCGGCTCGAGGGCCCTGAGAAAGGAGCTCACCGACTCCCCGGTGTCCGCAAGCCGGGCGCGGTGAGTGATCCCCTGGTGCGCCTTGACCGCGAAGCGGAACGTCTCCGGCGTGCTCGCGGCCCAGGACGCCGCGAGTTCGGGTTTGGGAAAACGCCGAAACGTGTGATTTACCTCCACGCTCCGGAAAACCGACGCGTAGTACGCGAGGAAGTCCGCGGGTTTCGTCTTTGCCGGATAGAAGGCGCCCACCCATTCGCGGAAGCCGTAGCCGGACGTGCCGGCGAGGAGGTTCAACTGCTCTCGAAGAGGCTGTCGAAGGCGGCCTTTGCGTCCTTGGCGGTGTCAAGCTTTCTTCCCGTCACGTCGAGAACCTCGGTGGGGCGGAAGTGCAGACACTCGTTGCCGGCCCACTTGTTCACGATGCGTTCCGGAATTTCGGCGCGGCATTCATACCGTTCCTTCGGATCGAAGAACGCGCAGTGGCGGCAGGAGCGCAGCGGCGTGTTGCAGGTGGGACAGGCCGAGCCGACGACGATCGAAACCTCGCCGGTCGGCCACTGATACCCGCAGCGGGCGCACCGGGTCACGACGGTGGCGCGCCGGTCTCCCGCGAGGCGGAGGGTACGCAGCTGCTCGGTGTTGCCGAGGTCGGCGAGCCGCTCGCCCACTTCGCGCTGGAACCGGCGCTGCTCTTCGCTATCGCGATGCTTGCGCTGTCCGCGGCGGCGGTACTTCATTCGGGAAGAAGATCTACGGTGATTTCGGGGGATGGCCCTCAGGGCCATCCGGGAGAGTCGCGCAGTGAAGGCGCGACGCTTAGGTCAAAATCGGATGCCCGGGACGACTCAGCGGCGCTGAATCGCCGACGAAAGGAGCAGATCGAGGAGCGTCAGGGACAAGGGGCACGGGCCCCGACTGCTGTTCCCGAAGCCTAACACGCCCCGAAGAGCGGCCGTCAACAGCCGGGGGTTTGAGCGCCCTGCACGTGGCGCCTTCGCTCAATTTCGGAGGCGTTCCGCACCTGAGCGGTGCGGGGCGCTTTCGCCACCGGCTGTTGAACCTGGCAGCGGGGACAGAAGAAGGAGGACCGACCCCCGATCGGTATGCGTCCGATCACGCCCCGCCGGCAGCGGGGGCAGGCTGCTCCCTCCCGCCCATAGACGAAAAAGCGGGCCGAGGTGCTCTGCCTGCCGGCCTCTCCGTCGCTCAGATAGAGGATCTCGGGAGTCCGGGTGCTGCGGATCGACCGGCGCAGGGTCCAGCGGATCGCGCGCTGGAGTTTCGCTGCCTCCCGGTATCCGACCTCGTCGGATTGCCGGGCCGGGTGGATCCCGGCGCGCCAGAGCGCCTCGGCCGCCTGGATGTTGCCGATCCCGGCGATCCGGTCCTGATCCATGAGGAGCGACTTGACGGGCCGGCGAGTCGCGCGGAGCAGGGCGGCGAGACGCTTTCCCGTGAATTCCGGTCCGAGGGGCTCCGGGCCGAGGCGGGCGAGCCGTTCCTCGTCGGCCGGGAGACACACGGAGAAGTGGCCGAAGCGCCGCTTGTCCGAGAAGACGACCCGGAGTCCCCCGGCGATCCCAAGCGCCGCCCGGACCGCCGGCGGGTCGGCCTGACCGGATTGACGGAGTGCCCACTTGCCGCTCATCCCGAGGTGGCTCAGCAGGGCCGGACCGTCACCGGAACACTCGAGGCGCAGGAACTTGCCGCGTCGCCGCACGGCCGAGACCACCTGGCCCTTCGCCGCTGCCCGGATATCGCTTTCCCGCTGTCCGCGCCGGGTCAACGGATCCGGGACCGCCACGTCGAGCAACCGCTCGCCGGCGAGCCAGGAGGTGAGGTTTTCCCGGTTGGCCTCAGCCTCGGGCAGTTCGGGCAATGAGAACCGCTACCCGCCGTTCAGGATCTCCCGGACCGCGCGATGGGCTTCATCGATGGCCGCCTGGGTGTACGCGTACGCCGCCGCGTCGGAGTTCGCGATGTGGATCCGCCCGAACGGCTTCCGGCCGATCTCGTTGGGAGCCTCCCCCGGGGCGAAGGGAGGATCCCAGAGGGAGTTGAATTCGAACGCGTAGCCGTGCGGCCAGCGGTTCACGGTGAGCCCGAGGATGTCGCGCGCCGGGTCGAAGCCTCCGGGGCCGAGGGCTCGGCCGAGCTGGTTCCGGGTCTCGCGTTCGAAGGTCTCGAAGCCCATTTCCAGCAGTTCGTGCTGTCCCGCCGCGTGCTGCACCCGGGCGCTCGCTCCGGGAAGACACGGTGTCCGTACCGTGTGGAGCACGATGAGGTCTTCGGGGCCGCTCGAGAAGTCGTAGCCCCCGACGCTCACCGGAAAATCGAGCGAAACGCTGGCGTGGAACCCGCCGGGGAAGTAGATCCTGGACGCGCCCAGCGCCACGAATGAGGTCCAGTTCCGGATGAGGACGTTGGAATAGACGAGCGGCACCTTGGGCGGATAGGCGAGCGCCTCGCGCTGCTCTTCGGGGAGTTCGGGCAGCAGGTAGGGAATCACCCGGTTGTAGCAGGCGAGCACGACATGCCCCGCCTGTACGCGGGTCGCGGCGCCGTCCTGGACGTAGGTGACGCTGGCCGCTCCATCACCGCCCTCCCGCACCCGGACCGCGGTGCTGTTCAGGCGGATGCGGCACGGCGAATCCGGACGGTCCAGAACGCCGTAGTCGAGCCGCGCCTGGACGATGTCCTCCTGGGTGCTGCCCGCGGCGGCGCCCGGCACCAGCTTGCGCGCCAGCAACCGGGCGATGGTGGCGTTCCCGTCCGGAAAGTGGAAGATGTAGGGATCCGGGTCTTCGTTCGGTTTGGCGGTGAGGCTGAGGCTTGGATGGTCCCCGGGGGTCAGACCCATGTCCTGGAATCCCGGGTAGCCGAGTCCCCAGAGATCGAGGGCGGGAACCCCGTCCGGACCCATCCCGAAGAGTCCGTGCGTCCGCTGGCGGTAGAGCGCCTGCATCTCCGCGCCCATTCCGAGCGCCTCGAGGAGAGCTTCGTAGCTGGTGGTTGCCAGCCGCTGTTTCTTGCCCGCCTCGTCCAGCTCGGGCCACGGATCGCCGGGGGCCTCGTTCAGGCGAACGAAGTCCGCGCGGCCGGCCTCGCTCAGGGGGGCCTCGGCCGCGAATTCGGCGGCGGGGCGGCGCCCCATGCCGTTGACCAGGCGGTCCTCTCCGAAATCCTCGCTGCCGAAGAAGACGGCGCTCCCGAGTCCATGGGACCGGTAGAGATCGCGGTCGAAGGCGGTGAAGAAGAGGTCGAGATCGACTCCCAGATCGCTCAGGAGGCCGTGCACCTCCGCGCTGAAGGTCGAAGGGGAGTCGAGCGATTGGGTCCCCCCGTAGCCGAGCACGGTGCGGCCCTCGTGCGTGAATTCGTTCCTCTTCGCGTGTCCGCCGAAATCATCGTGATTGTCGAGAACCAGGATCCGCGCCTCCGGAAAAGCCTTTCGGTAGAACCACGCGGCGCTGAGGCCGCTGATCCCGCCCCCGACCACCACCAGATCGAAATGCCCGCCGTCCGCGGCGCCGGTGTCGTCCCATGAGCCCGTGCGCGCGGCCCGGTCGCGGAGTTCGTGGGCCACTTCGAACGAACCCGGGTGACTGCCTCGCAACCCGGTCAGCGCCGGAGGGTAGGGGCCGCTCGCTCCGGGCGGGGTGCACGCCCCGAGCAGCCATCCCGAAGCTCCCGGAAGGGCGAGGGCCCCGACCCCTACCGGAATCCCGTTCAGGAAGTCCCGCCGGCTGATCTTCCGGCCCATCCCGAGTTCGCGGTCGCGCTTTCGGACTTCGCCGGCTGGAGGAACGGACTTTCGATCCCTGGTCATCTCGTCGGCAATCTTCCCACTTCCCGGCATCATGCGAATCGCCGCCCGCCGCACCGTCCGGTAAATTGGCCCCTCTGTTCCGCTCTTCCGAAGGCCCTTCCATGCACACTTCGAAATCCCGACGCGAGACGCTGTGCGTTCTCTCCGCGCTCGCCGCCGCGGCGGCCCTGCCAAACGGCGGTCTCGCCGGACTCGGCGCCCAGGTCACTTTCTCCACAGCCTCTTGAAATCATGCGACGCCGCGGGTTTTTGACTTCGGTCGCGGGCGTGGCGGTGACCTCGGGCTATCGCGGGGTATCGGCCGCCCAGCGGTTGAACGGCCGCATCGGCATCGTCGGCGGGGGCGTCCTCGGATGCTCCATCGCTCTGCACCTCGCGCGGCGGGGCGCCGACGTCACCGTCTTCGAGCGTGAGGGGCCGGCGGCGGGCGCCACCGGGAATTCGTTCGCCTGGATGAACGCCAGCTTTTCGAAGCGTCCGCACTCCTACCACGAGTTGAACTGGCGGGGACTCCAGGGCTGGCGGCGGCTCGAGGCGGAACTCGGCGGCGCCCTCGAAGTGAGTTGGGGGGGGAGCCTGGAGTACCGCATCGAGGCCGATCGCGTCCGGCTCCTTCACGAGCAGCTCGCGCGGAGCCAGCGCTGGGGCTATCCCATCCATCAGGTGGATGAAGCCCGGTTCCGCGAACTCGAGTCGGGCCTGACTCCCGAGGCGCCGGTCCTCGCCGCCATCTGGGCCACCGCGGAGGGACACATCGAACCGCGTTCGGCGACCCGCGCCCTCTGGGCAGCGGCCGAGGCCGCCGGAGCCCGGTTCCTGATTGCCGAGGTGGGCGCACTGGACATCGGCTACGGGGTTCTGCGGGGGGTCCGGACCTCGGCGGGAGACCATGAAGTGGACACGCTGGTGCTGGCAGCCGGCGTCCAGGCGCCCGAGCTGGCGCGGCAGGCCGGGGTCGAGGTGCCGCTTATCGAATCTCCGGGAATCCTGGCCCACTCGACACCGACCCAGTCCATGGTCAGCCGGATCGTGCTCGCGCCGCGCATCCACGTGAAGCAGGCGGCCGGTGGGAAGGTGGTGGCCGGTGTCGGTTTCGCGGGTGCGGGTTCGACGGATCACTCCCACGCCGTGGGGCAGGCCATCTTCGAGGAGACCGCCAAGGTCTTGCCGGCGGCGGCCGGACTGGAGGTGGACGAGGTCAGCCTCGGCTACCGGGTGCTACCCAGGGACGGACACCCCATCGTCGGTTTCGATCCCGCTGCGCCCGGCATCTACTTCGCCTCGATGCACAGCGGGGTGACGATGGCTCCCGTGATGGGAATGTTCGCCGCCATGGAGATCCTCGACGACGTCGGGGTGGCGCTGCTGTCGGACTACCGGCTCGCCCGCTTCTCCTCGTGAGCAGCTCCGGCGCATCGGCGCCGGATAGACGATTCCCGAGAACTCACTGGCGATCGTTCCCATCCAACCCCCTTCGGGCTGCCGCTTGGGGATGGGTGGGTCTTCGCGCGACAGCCCCCGGCAACGCCGGACGCCGGATGTAAGGAGGTGAACTTTCCAGCGCAATGGAAATATACCACAGTTCGGGACGCTTAAGCCACTGAATTACCGAGTGTCATAGGCGCGGAAAACGATTTCCAGATCGCGCCGCGCGGTCGTGAAGTCGGAACGGGGACGGCGGGCCGGATTTCGAACTGAGCGGAGGAAATCCCTGGCCATCGCCCCAAATCCCATGAGGTCCGTAAACGGACCCAGGCGAAGCCGAATTCCCCACCCGGCGCGCGACCCGAGGTAGAGCCCGTTGCTCTCGAAGACGATGCGGCCTTTGTCACCTTCCACGAAGGAGTGCTGGAAGATCCCTCCGGGAAGCGAGGGCGTGTCCCAGCCGTAGCGGATTTCGCCACGTGCTCCGGACGGATACTTGAGCTCCAGCGCCGCGCTCCGCTCCGGGTCCGCTCCACCCGGGAAGTCCGCGCGCACCTCCACCGGCTCGGCGTCCACGATTGCGCCCATGAGCGCGACGAAGTGGATGCCGCCTTCGAGCAGGGCGCCGTGTGCAGTCCGCCAGTCGGAAGGCCGCTGCCGGGTGAGCTTCGCTACCCGGACGCGGCGCAGCGGCCCGATTTCGGGGAGCCACGCGCGCAGCCTGGCGAGGGACGGCTTGTAGAGGTAGTTCTCGGCGACCATCAGCGACCCGGGGGGCCGTCCCGCCAATGCGCCGCCGATCGCTTCCACTTCAGCGCGTGACTGCGCCATCGGTTTTTCGACGAGGACCGACTTGCCGGCTTCGAGCCCGGCGATCGTTTGGGAGGCGTGGTGCTCGAGTGGCGAACAGATGGCCACCGCCGCAACGTCGGGGCGGGCCAAAGCCTCCTCGAAACCGGCAAGGGCTTCGCCGGAGAACCGCGCCGCGAGGGCTTCTGCGGAGTCCGGATTCCGGCTGATGAAGACGAGCCGCGCGTGACGCGCCAAGTTGGCGGCGTGGACCCGCGCGATCCGGCCGCACCCGACGACGGCGATGGTCGGAGTCCCGGGAGCCGGGCTGGTGGCTGCCTTTCCCGTCACGACTTTCTTCCCTGCACGATTCCGTCGGCGATCCGCAGGGCTCCCGCCGCAATTGTGAGGCTCGGATTCACGCCTCCCGATGCGGGAAAGACGCTGCCGTCGGTGACGAACAGGTTGTCGAGCCCCCGCACCCGGCCGGTGGGCGCGAGGGGCGCTTCGTCACCCGCGTTTCCCATCCGGAGCGTGCCCACCGCATGGGAGAACGACGAAATGGACCAGACGTGGGTACCGATCGCTCCCGCCCTGCGGAGGATCTTTCGCGCCCGTCGCACGAGCAACCGCAAGCGCTCCCGGTCGGCCTTCCGGTAGCGGTGCTCGACCCGAATTCGCTTCATCCCGAACGCGTCGTTCTCGTTTTCCAGGGAGATCCGGTTCTCCGGGTCGGGTTCGTCTTCCGCGACGCAGAGGAGATTCTGGAGCCGGTGGACGAGCGGTCTCGCGAGGAAGGCTCCGGCTACTTTCCCGGCCGCGCGCCGGACGACGCCGGCGTCCGGGGTGTAGATGTCCTGAATGACCCCGACGGCCAAGCTGTCGCGCTTCCGCTGCTCCTCGTAGAAGTCGGTGAAGCAGACCTGTTTGTGGAAGACCTGCTCCGGGTTCGTCCGGAAGGGAAAGAGTCCTGCGACCACGGCGTTGCAGTGGCGCATGAGGAAGCGGCCGATGGGAAGCGCGTCCGCACCGGCGCCGCCGATCCCGGACCGCAGGAGGACCGCCGGGCTTGCCAGGGCGCCGGCGGCGAGCACGAAGAGGGGCGCCTCGAACGAAACCGTTTCGCCCGACTCCTGATCGATGCACTCGGCGCCGGCCACCCTTGCGCCACGGGTCCGCAGGCGTGAGACGACGATTCCGGCGCGCACCACGAGTCCCTTCGCTTCTGCGCGGCGCAGGAGCCCGGCAGCGTCGTTCTTGGCCTCGATCGCGCAGGGGAAGCCGTCACAGGTGTTGCACCGTACGCACTGCGGCTTGTCGGCGCCCGAGAAGTTGATGGCCAGCGGGATCGGGAACGGACGGTAGCCGAGCGCCTCCCCCGCCTGCCGGATCCGCTCCGCCGGGGCGGAATACGGGATCGAGGGGAACGGATAGCCGGTGGAGCGGGGCGGATCGAGGGGGTCGGCGCCGGCGGCGCCGTGGACGCCGAGCAGCCGCTCCGCCTCGGAGTAGAAGGGTTCGAGTTCGCCGTAGCCGATCGGCCAGCGCTGGAAGTCGGCCGGACGGAGCCTGAGGGAGGCGCCGCCGTAGAAGACCGACATGCCACCCACGGTTTCGTTCATCGGCAGGGGGCGGAACCGGCGGTCGCCGAGTTGCCGCACCGAGAGGGGTGTCTGCCCGCGATAGCGAAGGTCGCTCAGGATCGCCTGAGGGTCCCAGTCCCGCTCGTCGCGGTGCGGCCAGCGTCCCCGCTCGAGGACCACCACCCGCGCCCCCGCCTCGGTGAGCCGGTGGGCGGCGAGCGCCCCGCCGAGGCCCGAACCGATGACGACCGCGTCCCAGCCGGCGGTGTTGTCCGCGAAGGACACGGCGCGAAGGGCCAGGCCCCTATGCGGCGCCGGCCTCGATGAAGGCGGTAGCGGCGACCGCCAGGATCAGGACCCAGGCGCCGTAGTGGAATCTCTCGCGCCGGAAGGACTCCACCCGGGGGAGATCGGGCCGGAACTTCCCCGACATGTTCCGCTGGATGTAGGTCTTGTAGTACTCCACGAGGAATCGCTCAAGCCCCCCGTTCATGTAGATCAGGATGCCGAGAGCCACCGGTTCGCCGGGTGTCTGGAGCCAGTAGAAGAGGGGCGAGGCGATCGCCAGCGTGAGTCCGGAGCGGAAGAACTTGAGGGTCTGGAACCCCTCGAACGGCGCATCCTTCCAGGCGCCGCCCCCGGAGACGAGGAGGCCGGTGAGGTAAGCGACGAGAAGATAGGACCAGAATCCGGTCACCGGAGCTCCGATGAAGAGCACTGCGATGACCCCGCCGACGAGGACGATTCCGGCGGCGATCCGGAGCGCTCGGCTCCTCACCGGCCGTCCCAGAATCGTGAGCGCCGAGGGGACGAAGTACTTCTCCTGCGGCTCCTCGCGGAAGCAGCCCTTGTGGAGTTCGGTGAGGAACCGCTCCAGCCCCATCACCAGGAAGAAGAGCTGCACCAGGCCGAGGCCCCCAACCCGCTCCCGCAGCACGGGAACCGCGAGCAGGAACGCGAAGATCGCGGCGGAGAAGAGGATGCTGCGCGGAAAGGTCCGCGGCTTGAATCCCTCCCAGGGGGAGTCCTTGAACCCGCCCCAGAAGGAGGTATAGAGCCCGGAGAAGAGGGAGACCAGGAGGCCGCCCAGAACCCCGGCGCTCATCCCGGACTACCGCCCGCTAACGGAGAACGTCGAACTGGTGGGTGTACTTGATCGTCAGGCTGCGGTTCTGGGGTCCGATCAGGACATCGCCGAGTCCCTCGGTGTCGTTGTAGACGAGGAACAGGCCGGTCCCGCCGGTGTTCAGCCAACTGAAGCGGACGTTCGAGGACCAGATGTCGGCGTCGTCGTTGTACTGGATGAGTGCCTGCAGGTAGATCAGCGGGGTGAAGTTGTACGCCACCCGGAACTGGCCGAGGTTCGCCACGAAGCTGCCCTCGGCGAGTTGGATGTCGTTGTAGAGCCACGCGGCGGCGGTGATCAGCCGGGTACCCCAGCGGTAGTTGATGGTGGTGTCCAGGGTGCGTTGCTCTCCGGAGAGGAATCCGCCGTAGTCGAGCCCGCCGCTGTAGGAGAACGGGGCGGCGCGGTTCGTGTTCCACCGCCAGCCGAGCTGCCAGTGCTCGTAGGTGCCGGGCGGGACCACGATGCCCTCGCGAATCTCGAAGGGCTCCTGGAGCCCCTCCACGATGCGGTTCATCGCCGGGCTGAGGTGAGCGCCGTTCTCGAAGTCGACGTGGCTGTCCACGTGCAGTCGGCTCGTCTCGAGGAAGCCTTCCAGTGTCTGGAAGCCCGAGTAGGTGATGTGCGGCCGCAGTTCCCGGATGGGCATCGGCAGTTCCTGGAGGAACGCCGGCCGGTAGTAGCCGAAGTAGCCGTAGTCGTAGCTGCGGTAGGCCCGGCGGCGGAGGAAACCGACCTCGGGATTGAAGTTGGCGGCGACCTCGCTCATGCCGAACCAGAGCCTGAGATCCCGGCGGAAGTACTCGCCGCGCCCCATGTAGGCGTACTCCCCGCCGTCGAGGAGTTCGTATCCCGGCGTCTCCGTCCGCGCCGCGAAGCCGGTGAAGGTGAGGGTTTCGCCGATGCCGAGCCGGCCGTCCACACCCCAGGTCCGGTTCCAATCGTTCTCGGAGTCGATGCCGCTCGTGCCCATCCGGTTCACGAACATGGTCCCGAGCGACGAACGCTCGCCGAACTCGCGGCTCACGCTCATCACCGTGAAGTTGTTCGCGGCCACGATCCCGGCGACTTCCTGGGTCTGCATGTTGAGGAAGCCGAGGTTGTAGTCGCCGGCCTTGCCGGAGAGCCGGGCGCCGCCGAGGATCGGCACGGGCGCGCCTCCGGGCCCGATCCCGATCCGGCGGCTGAAGAACAGATCCACCGAACTCCCCTGTCCCATGGAGAAGTTACCGGCGTTCTCGAGGAAGAAGGGCCGTTTCTCCGGAAAGAAGAGGTTGAACCGGGACAGGTTGATCTGCTGGTCGTCCACCTCGACCTGGGCGAAGTCGGTGTTGTAGGTGAGGTCCACGTTGAGGGCCGGGGTGAGGCCGACCTTGGCGTCCACTCCGAAATCGGTGTTGGTCTGGCCCTCGACCTCAACCACGTAGTCGCGGCCGGCGGCGCCCAGCAGGTACGGGGTGACCTTCAGGTTCCGGGGACTTTGCAGCTCGAGTCCGTGGAGTTCCCCCGCCGAGGAAAGCCGGTAGAGGTTGTAGATCCGGGCTACCGGCGACCAGTAGTCATCCTCGCGCTTCCGGCGGATGTTGCGGTGGAAGTTGATCCCCCAGGTCTGCGGGCTCGATCCGTAGCGCAGGGTGCGCAGCGGGATCGCGAACTCGGCGGACCAGCCCTCGTCGGTCACCTGGGTCGCCACCGTCCAGCTCGCGTCCCAGTTCACGTTGAAACCGCCGCCGGAGCCGGTACCGGCGCGCCGCATCTGGGGACCGCCGCCGCCGCCACCCCCTCCGCCCCCGGCGTTGCTCAACTGGCCGTCGTACTCAAGGCCCGCCGGGGTGGTCCCGAAGACGAAGCCGTTCTGGAGGTCGTGATAGGTGTCGAAGACCACCCGGAAGGAATCCGTGTCTTCGAGTCCGGAGTCGCGGCGCGCGTCACTCGCGATGATTCCCGACGGGTCGCTGTCGTAGAGCATGGCGCCGATATAGACGGCCTCAGCGTCGAAGAGGATGCGGACTTCGGTCCGTTCCGTGGCCGGTTCGCCCTCGAACGGATCCGCCTGGACGAAGTCGGTCAGCGGCTCGGCCGCCGCCCAGACATCCTCGTCGAGGCGGCCGTCGATCGCCGGCGCCTCAATGGTGGAAAAGGCCCGTCCGATGCGCACGCTGGTCGCCGTTTCGTCCTCCTCGGCAGAACCGGAACCGGCCGCGAGGAGCAGCGCGGCGAGAGCGAGTGGAGAGGAAGCCGGAGAGCGCATAACCGGTCAAATTTACCGCGCCGGACGCCCTCGCGCACCTCTGGAAACCCCGGAGCCGGACCGGGGCGTTCCGGGCAGGTGAGACGCCCGTAACGCCGCGATGAAAAGGCGGCGAAATCCCGGCGGAAACGGCGCCTTCGGGCTGTCCCGGCCGCATCCGCATGACATAGTTCGCGCCGCGCGAGAGGAGATTTCCGAGCCAATGAGCCACAGGTCCCCGGCCAGCACCCGCGAGTTGCTGGACTTTGCCACCGAGATCGGCTGGGAGGCCGGTCGTCTCATCATGAGCCACTTCCAGGTCGGGGTGGGCGTCTCGCAGAAGCCGGATCGGACTCCGGTCACCGAGGCGGACATCGCCGGCGAGCGGCTGCTCCGGAAGCGGATCGAGGCGAAGTTTCCCGGTCACCGCATCCTTGGGGAGGAAGATGGCGAATCGGGTTCCGACCCCGCGCACCGGTGGATCCTGGATCCGATCGACGGAACCACCTCGTTCATCCACGGCGTGCCCCTGTTCGGCATGCTGATCGGCCTCGAGATCAACGAGGAGGCTGTCGTCGGGGTGTGCAACATCGCCGGCCTCAACGAGATGGTCACCGGCGCCGTGGGCGAGGGAGCCTTCTGGAACGGGCGGCCGGCGCAGGTTTCCAAGGTGACCGAGATCGGAAACGCACTCGCCACCACCACCGATCCGGCGACCATCGGCCCCATCTGGGACGCGGTCGGGGCCAGGGGGGCGGTCCGGCGGACCTGGGGGGACGCCTTCGGTCACGCGCTGGTCTGCACCGGGCGGTCCGAGATCGGCCTCGACCCGGAGATGAAAGCCTGGGATTCGAGCCCCTTCCTGCCGATCCTCGAGGAAGCGGGCGGCCGGTTCACCGACTGGGACGGCAACCGCACGATCCACGGCCCGAACGCCCTGAGCACCAACGGCGCCCTCCACGACGAGGTCCTGGAGCTATTGGCGGAAGTCCGGGAAGCTCGTAGTCCCGCGTAGGGCAACGCGGCGCGCTCGTGGGAGCGCTCGGCTCCGGACGTGGGCTTCTGCCGACTGGCGTCAGGCAGCGATGCGTCTCATGAGCCTCTTGGCCTCGACATAGAGCAACAGTTCGTCGTCCTGCGTGATCGGCCTTGCGTGCATCGCGTCCAGCCGGACTGGATGCAGGCGCTGGAACGACTCGCGGATGCTCTCCGGGCGCTCAAAGAACGGGCCGAACACGGTTTCCCAGTGATCTCTCTTGCAGATCAGCGGCACGTAGTCCGTGAAATCGGCGTAGGCAATCAGGGGACGGGACGGAGCGCCCGCACGTTCGGCAGCGTCCTTCTTTGATTTCCATGCGTGGTGTTTGTGATCAGGCAGTTGGCGCCGGGGCCACCCCGAGCCAAAAGCCGCAATCATTTCCCGATCAATGAATCGACGCAGGTTGCCTTCGAGGCCCCTTAGCCAGTCGCGCGCTTCCCGGGTGCGGGCAAGGGCCTCTTCTTCGAGAGCATCGGGCGCCGACGCTTCCGGTGACCCGTAGTCGTCCACCAGGGACGGGCGTCCGGATTGGATCGTCGTGATCTCCGACGCTTCACGAAAGGCGGGGGCGGGCAAGTCGGTAAGGTCAGGGTCGAACCCGAGGTCGGCGTAGAAGTCCGCGCGGGCACCCAGATCGGTCCAGATCTCCTCTGGCCACGTAATCGCTTCGCGCCAGTCGCCAAGGCTCGTCCGGAGGTTCTCGGCAACCGCGGGATCGAAGGTCGTATCGTGTGAGATCAGTTCACCGATGCCTTGTAGTTGAACGAGGCGCTGGACTGAGCCGAGCTGGTTCGCGGTATCGAGCCAGGGGTTCTGCATGGACTCGATGGCGCGGCGGAGCGCGGTGTCTTCGAAAATGACGTTCGAAGTGGCCCGCAGCTCTGCCAGTAGCTGTGAGATGCCGCCTGAGGCGGGGAGCTGGAACCGGCTGCTGTATTCGGCGAGCCACTGCCGGGTGCGGCTCAGTTCGTGGCAAAGAGCAGTCTCGAAGATTCCCGCACGCCGGAGCTCGTCGAGCGGACCCTCGAGTGCGCGGAGAAGCTGGCGATTCTCATCGAGGATGTGGAAGGACCGTTCGGCAGCACGGAGTTGATCGCAAAGGGCAGCGTTGCGTTCGATGATCCCAAATGCCGAACTGGCGCGGGCGGAGATGCCTTCCAGCTCTCTTGCCGCGCGGGCGGCTTCACGAAGCACTTCGGTCCGATGAGGGGTGACACGCTCATGGATTTGCCTGCCGGCGTCGATCTCCGCCTGCCGAATCTGCCAAGCCTGCTGCAGGTTGAGCCAAAACTGGGCGGTTGTGTCGAAGTAGCGACCTAGCCGAAGGGCGGTGTCGGCGGTAATGCCACGGTCGCCGTTCAGGATCGCGGTAACTCGATTCACGGGTACGTCGATCGCTTTCGCCAATGCTCTGGCCGAGAGACCGAGGTCGTTGAGTTCCTCGCGAAGGATTTCGCCCGGGTGAACGGGGGCCATGCCGCTCTTGATGGTCATGTTGGTTGGGTCTCCATCAATGGTAGTCGGCGATCTCTACGTCAAACGGACCGTCGTCGGCCCATTTGAAGCAGATGCGCCATTGGGCGTTGATCCTGATGCTGTGCTGCCCGGCACGATCTCCGCTGAGCGCCTTCAGCCGGTTGCCTGGCAGGCCGGCCAGATCGCGCAAAGCATTTGCGCTGTTGAGGATGGTCAGCCGACGCGTGACCTGCCTGTCGAACCCCTGAAAGCGCGCGACGCGGGCGCCCTCGAAGAATCGCCTCGTGTCCTTGTCCTTGAAGCTTCGAATCATGCAGGTCGCGGAACACAGGAGTTATGCGTTACGTAAATCATAACATGCTCTCGGCAGTTGTAGAGCGGGATCAGTGCGGCCCGTCCAACCCCTGCTAGCGCGATGTCGGCCATCTCGCTCACTTCGAGCGAGCCGATCCGGCCCTGCTGGTTCAGCACCTGGACGCCGCCGACGGAGGCCAACCGGAACTCGGGACTCTACGCTCGCCGTCTCGTCACGGTCATTCGCAGCGCAGCCCGCAGAGCCACCGTCGCGCATCCACCGGGCAACTGGGCTGCCAAGTGCGGCGCCCACCGCAGTCTCCACCGCGTCAATCGTTCCGTCCTATTCGTTTTGTGTGGCGGATCGTCTGTGGAGCGTCCGGACGGCTGGCCCTACTGCCCGCCTTTCACGCGCGCGACCACCTCGCGCACCTGATCCGCGAACCCCCGCGCCCTCTCCATCACCTCGGCCTCGTCGACGGTGGTGATCTCGCCGTCCCGCACCACGATTCTTCCGTTTACCAGGACGGTGGTGACATCGCTGCCGCGGGTCACGTAGACGAGGTGCGAATAGGGCCGGTAGAGGGGCGTCATCCCCGCGCGCCGGGTCTCCACCAGCACGATATCGGCCTTCTTGCCGACTTCGAGCGAACCGAGGTGTTCGTGCTGGTTGAGCACCCGGGCGCCACCGGTGGTGGCCATCCGGAACACCGTTTCCGCGGGCAGCGAAGTGGGGTCGCCGCCAGCGAACTTGTGGAGCTTCGCTGCGGTGTCCATCTCCCCGAACATGTCGAGGTCGTTGTTGCTCGCGGGCCCGTCGGTGCCGAGTCCCACCGGAACGCCGGCGGCGAGCAGCGCTTCGACCGGGGCCGCCCGGTCCGCGCCGAGCTTCATGTTGCTCTCCGGGTTGTGGGCCACTCCCGCACCGCCTGCCGCGATCTTCCGGATGTCCCCGTCCGAGAGATAGGTGCCGTGCGCGAGCACCGTGCCCGGCCGCAGGGCGCCGATGGAGTCCAGCGCGTCGATCGTGCGCATCCCGATCGCCGCCTCGATCCGCTCGTCCTCGTCCCGGGCTTCGACCACGTGGATCTGGAAGGGGGCATCGTGGCGCTCCGCGACTGCGAAAGCGGCGCGGGTGGGTTCGAGCGGGGTGGTGTAGAGCGCGTGGGCGGCGGCGCCGGGAATGAGGAGCGGATGGTCTTCGTACCGCTCCATGAAGGCGTCCGCCTCGGCGAGCGATTCCTCCGGGGTCGCGAAGTCGGGGGTCGGAAAGCCGATTACGTGCGGGCCCACCACCGCCCGGATCCCGGCCTCGATCGTCGCCCGGGCCACCTCGTCCCGGAAGTAGTACATGTCCGTGAAGGTCGTCGTCCCACTCTTCAGCATCTCGATGGAGGAGAGGAGCGTTCCCCAGTAGACGAAGTCCGGCGCCACCAGTTCGGCTTCGGCGGGGAAGATGTTCTGCTCCAGCCAGTCCATCAGCGGCAGGTCGTCGGCGAGCCCGCGGAGCAGCGACATCGCGGCGTGCCCGTGGGTGTTGATGAGCCCGGGAATCACGAGCTGGCCGGTGGCGTCGAGGGTCGGAATTCCGGCGGGCCGGGGCGCGGCCCGGTCGAAGAGGCCGGCGATCCGATCGCCTTCGACGAGCACGGCCCCGCCTTCCAGGAGGGTCCCCGCTTCATCCATGACCACCACGGTGCCCCCATCGATGAGCAGGCGCTCGGCCGGCTGGGCGGCGGGGGCCTCGGATCCGGAGCACGCGGCTCCGGCGAGCGGCACGGCGAGGAGCAGGCTATGGGTGGGATTGGGGGGCATGGTTGAGTCCTTCGGGCGGTGGAAAGCTAGCAGCCTGCCGGTTTCCCAAGGCGTTCCGGAACGGCGATCCCTACTCCATCGGGCGCAGTTCCTTCCAGCGCTCGATGAACGCGACGGCCGCGTCCACGAAGGCCTCGGCCGCCAGCCGCCCGCGCTCCACGCTCGATTCCTCCAGGTCCCGAACGCTCCAGACGCCCGTGTCCGTGATCTCGCGGGTGGAGGTTCCCTTGCCGGTCTCCTCCGCCTTCAGGTTCTCGGCGAGAAACACCCTCAGCGCCGTGGGGTCTCCGGCGACTACGTCGGGAACCATCCGTTCGAGGTGTTCGGGCATGGTGAGGGTGGCGGCCCGCGCCCGCCCCAGGTCCACGAGATCGGGGATCAGGTAGAGGGAGCTCGACGTCTCTCCGACGCCCCCGTGCCGGTCGAATACCGGATCTTCGGAAGAAGGTTCGCTCTCGGTCTCCTGGCGGAACGGGGCGGACGCCGCGCCCAGTTCGACGGCGATCCCCTCGGTCTCGTGATTGATGCGATCGGCGATGTACTGGGAAATGACCCGGTTGCCACCGTGCGAGTTCAGGATCAGGAACCTTTTGAAGCCCTGCCGCATGAGGCTCCGGGCCGCCTCGAAGTAGACCTGCTGGATCGTCTCGGCCGGCAGGCTGACGGTTCCCGGAAAGCCCAGGTGATAGGGCGCGTTGCCGACGAACAGGATCGGCGCCACCAGCACGTCCGTTCGCTGGGCGACGAGTTTGGCGCGCTCCATGCCGTTCAGGAAGTCGGTGCCGATGGGCAGGTGCGGCCCGTGCTGTTCCAGTGAGCCCACCGGCATGATCACCATGTCAGTGCGGGTGAGGAGGTCCTCGACCTCCGTCCAGCTCATGTGCGGCAAGTAGTTCTTGACCTTCGTTTGTCCCCAGACGGGATTCGTCTGGGCGCCGGCGACGCTCGCGGCGAGGAGCGCCCCGATGACGGCAAGGGTGAACGTGTTCTTCGGCATGTCGATGACTCCCTTCAGGCTGGGTTTCAGTTGGTGGAGGACCGGTCCCGGAAGCGGCCCCGGCGGAGCCGGTTCATCGCGGCGGCGATTTCGTAGCGGCGGGGGCGGGCCAGGCGGCCGGGATGGGCGCCGGCGCGGCCTTCGGGGGTGAGCGATTCGAGCCCTTCCTCGTCGAGCCGGGCTTCGAGGGCATCGAGAAGATCGCCGACCGGACGGCCGCCGAACTCGCCGCTGGCGAGAGCCATGGCGTACCCGGCGGCCCGTGTCTGGCTTTCGTCGAAGAGCTGATCGACCGCCCGGAGGTCCAGCTCCTCCTGCCCGTAAAGGAGCAGCTCGCGGCGGGTGGCCCGGATGCGTGGCTTCCCCTTGCGGCCGGACGGATCGAAGGACCGCGGTTCGGGATGGCGCACCCGCTGCAGGAAGCCGGCAGCGCCGGTCTCGGCGGTTCGCCGCGTCGGGTACTCCCCGGCCACGGTTCGGGCGAGCGCCGTGACCTCCTGGGGGTGGTAGTCGGCGAGCTGGATCACGGTGTCGGCGGCGTCCAGATAGTCGCCTGAGCCCCCCATCACGAGGATGGTGGACACCCCGTGGTTCTCGAAGAGTTCCCGCACCCGGTCCAGCAAGGCGACGATCGGCTCCGCTTCCCGGGCCACGAGCGCCTGCATCCGGGCGTCGCGAATCATGAGGTTGGTGGCCGAGGTGTCCTCGTCCATCAGCAGCAGGCGTGAACCCGCTTCCAGCGCTTCGACGATAGAGGCCGCCTGAGAGGTGCTGCCGCTCGCGTTCTCGGTGGTGAAGTCGGTTGTCGTGCGACCTCCGGGCAGTTCCCGGATGAAGGGACTCACGTCCACCGACGAAACCGCGCGTCCTTCTTCGGCGCGGATCGTGACCGCATCGGCGCGGGTTGCGACCCGTTCGCGCCCGTCCCCCGGAACGTGCGGGGCCACGGAGCGGGCGAGCGCCTGGAGCAGGGTGGACTTGCCGTGAAAGCCGCCCCCGACGATCAGCGTGACCCCCTCGGGGATGCCCATGCCAGAGACTTCCGGAGGCCCCTCCCCGGGGTGGAGGAGGGGCAGACTGACCCGAAGCGAAGGTGGGCTCCCGAAGGGGATCACGCCGTCGCCCCGAAGCGGCAGTTCGCTGGCGCCGTGGGCCCGGGGGAGGAGCGCCCCGTCGGCTACGAAGGCGGCGAGGTTGCGGGCGCGGAGCCCGGAGCGCAGGTGCTGCTGGTTCTCGACGGCGTCGACGAAGGAGGAAACCGAGGTCTCGGGGAGGCTCCGGAACCGGAGCGCTTTGCCGGCAATCCGGGGGAGTTCGACGGCCAGCAGGTCGGCGGCGTGGTGCCCCAGGATGCGGCGGCCCGCCGCGGGAAGTCCGACCTCCACGCGGGCTTCGACAAAAACCAGGCCCGAGCGGTCGCCGGCGATGCGCACTGCGGTGCGCTCGAGAACCTCCTGGCTCCCACCGTCGATGCGGACCTGTCCGCTGTGACCCGAGCCTGCGGTACTCCCGGAACGCGGAATCGCGCGGCGGAACTCTCGCGCCAGGAGGTCGGCAAGGGCGATCCGCCGGTCCCGGTTCGAGAAGAGACCTTGGGGAAAACCCGCGACGGCCCCTTCCACCCGGACACGGAGGCGTGAGGGGGGGGCGAAGGGATCGCGCGCCACCCGGTCCACGAACACCGTGACGCCGTCGCCCACGGACCACTGCCCTTCGAGGTCGCGGTAGGCCGGGTAGCCGCGGCCGTCCAGCCGGCGGCAGGCGCCAGCCAGGTCGGAGCCGCCGCGCGGGCCTTCCCGCCGCGCGCTGCCAGGCGAGAAGGGGCGGGCGCCGTACGCGGTGATGACGTTCCTCCAATCTGCCCGGGGGCCGAAGACCGATCATATGGCGGTGGCCGGGGGGCCGCCCGCGACACCCGCCCCGGGAGTACCATGCCCGGAAGCCGTGTCGTCCGAGTCCAAGAGCCGTTCCTACTGGGCGGATCAGACCGGCGATCTGCGCGCCCGGCTCGCCGCGGCGGTGCCCGCGGAGGATTTGCGGCGGCTTCACCGGCGCCGGCCGCTATTGCACTTCCTGGTGCTGGGCTGGCAGTTTCTGCTGCTCCTGGGAGCCGGAGCGGTTGCGTGGTGGGCTGCGGAATGGTGGATCTGGATTCCCGCCGCCGTGGTCGTCGGGTTCACGGTCTTCAACTTCACCGTGATGCTGCACGAGGTGGTGCACGAACTGGTTTTCGCGGCGGGCGGACATTCCGGATATCGGTTGCTGCGCCATCTCTATGCGTTCCCGAGCGGGATTTCGGGGACGCAGTTCACCCGCTGGCACCTTGATCATCACTCCCAGCTCGGCGATGCGGAGGCGGATCCGAAGCGGCACTGGCTGTCGCCGAAGCGGAACGCGCGGTGGTTCAAGGCTCTCTATCTGACTCCGGCGCTCATCCCGATCTACTTCCGGGCGGCGCGGAACGAGACGGCGAACTATCCCGAGGACGTACGGCGCGCGATCGCCCGGGAGCGGAGGCTTACCGTGGCCGGGCACGTGGCCATCCTGGCCGTCCTCATCGCCGCCGGTGGTTTCTTCGCGGCGTTCAAGGCCTACCTGGCTCCGGTCTTGCTCGTGTTTCCGGTTGCTTTCACCCTGAACCGGCTGGGCCAGCACTACGACATCGTGCCCGGGAATCCGGCGCTTTGGGGCACCGTGCTCCGGCCTTCCCGGTTCTGGGACGTGGCGTTCCTGTGGTCCGGGTACCACCTGGAACACCATTACTTCCCCCGGGTGCCGTTTTACAACCTGCGGGCGCTCCATTTCCTGCTCCGGCCCTTCTTCGACGAAATCGGGGCGCGTCCCACCAGTTACGGACGACTCCTCTGGCAGTGGTTTGTCCATAACCGCGCGCCCCACACCGACTGGCGAAAACCGGCCGAATCGGCAGCCTGAGATTCTGGACCGTGGCAGAATCCGGGGCCATGGCTCACGGCAAGGTCAAGTGGTACGACCGCCAGCGCGGCGAGGGATTCATCCAGCGATTCGAGGGACCGGACGTCCATGTCCCGAGCAGCGCGCTACTCGACCGGGAGCCGGGGTTCCTGATCGAGGGTCAGGCCGTGGAGTTCGAGCTACTGCAGATCCCGGGAGGTTTTCGAGCGCGCGGGGTGCGGGTCGTGGAAACGCAGACGACGGCTCACCATGCCAAAGTGATTCGGTAAACCGCCAGGTCCCCCGTGGGGACGCCCCGGGATTCCCGCCGCTTGTGTCACCCGTGTCACCTCGCTCTGTCATCCCGGTCCCGGGCCCGGTGAGGCGGCTTTCGCAGCCCCGCCGGCCAGCCTCCCAGGAGCCGGCCGCCCGGCTAGAACCGCTCCAGTGCGTCGGCTTCGGTGTCGGTGATGGTCAGGATCTGATTGAAGCCGCTGATCTTGAAGACTTCCAGAATGTGCTCCTTCATCTCGCAGAGGACCAGCTTGCCCTTGATCCCGGCCAGCCTCTTGGCAAGGATCAGCAGCACCCGCATCCCGGTGGAGTTGATGTAGTCCAACCCTCCGAAATTCATCACCACCTGGGTGGCGCCCTCCGGCCCGATGGCGTGGGCCATCACCGCCTGCTCGAACTCGCTGCTCGTGCGGGTGTCAATTCGCCCCTGGGGCGACAGCACGAGAACGCCGTTCTTCGTTTCATCCGTCAGGTTCATTGGGCTTCCTCCTAGTCGCTGGCTGCAAGCGACCGGGTCAGGGTGATCCGGTTTCGATCTTTGATTCGTTGGTAATTGGTCGAGGTCATGAGGGACTGAACGAGAAAAACACCGAGCCCCCCGATCGGCCTGTCCTCAAGGGGAAGGGTCGTGTCGGGGACCGGCGCCTCGTGAAACGGGTCGAATGGTATCCCGTGATCTTCGATTTCGATGTGAAACGTCCCGTCGGTGATCGTGGCCCACAGGTGAATGTGGGTGTGTTCGACTTCTTTTGTCCCATACTTGATGATGTTGGTGACAAGTTCGTCCACCGAAAGCGTGATTCGCTGGGTCTGCGGCGCCGAAACGCCATGCTGTTCCGCGAACTCCTCCAGCGCCAGGAGCATCTGGCTGAGTTCGCCCAGATCCTTGTCCAGCTTGAAGGAGAAGGCCGGAGTCGCCCCTTTGCCTCCAGAGCCGCGCCTCGGTGCCATCGAGGGGGCAACTCTATCGTTACTGTCCTGCGGAGTGCATGTCCACCAGGGCCGGGCCGCTGGAGGGTTCCTCGTTCACGGTCGCGATGTGGACGGACACGTCGAGCTGCTGCTGGGCGGCTCCCCGGAAGGTGCCGCGAGTCGGGGGTACGTCGCGATAGTCCCTGCCGGTCGCGACCCGGATGTGGTGTCCGGGAGAAACCGTGTTGTTCGTGGGGTCGACGCCCACCCAGCCGAGGCCCGGCAGGAGGCATTCGATCCAGGCGTGGCTGGCCTGCGCCATGGCCTTTTCCCGCCCCTCGCGGACGGGAAAGAGATACCCGGAAACGTACTGGGAGGGGATTCCCCAACCCCGCACGATGGCCAGCATGATGTGGGAGAAGTCCTGGCAGACGCCGCTCTCGGCCGCGAGGGCATCGTCGATCGGTGAGTCCACGCGGGTCCGCCCCCGTTCGAAGGCGAGGGCCCCGTGGATGCAGGCGGTCAGCTCGCGAAGCGACGCCAGGGGTGTCTCGGCGCGCTTGATCCCGTGCCGGGCGACAAAGGCGGCAAGCGCCGGCGTCGGGCGGGTCAGGGGGGTGGGATGGAGCAGGTGCCAGGTTGACGGAGTCTGTACTTCCTTCAGGTCGTCCCAGTCCGCGCCGGCCGTTTCGTCGAGTCCGCTCGCGTGGAGCGCCACGAGCGACCGGGAGGTGACCGTCAACTGGTCGTGTTCGCCGGGCACGTCAAAGAAGTGGACCGCGTTGCCGAAACAATCCTTGTAGCTTCCGAGCTCGGCGCCGGGATCGGTATGGATCTGGAAGGACTCCAGATGCTGGGAAGCGTTACTCCGGGGCTGCAGGTAGAGCGTGACCACGGACTCCCGAACCGGCTCCGAGTACTGGAACCGGGTGACGTGTTCGACGCGGTAGAGGGTGGCCTCCTGGCTCATCCGATTTCGTCCTCCACCCGATCTGCCGGTCATCTTCCCGGCAGGGCCTGATCCGCGGGATAGAAGATGTAGCGGCCGTAGATCTCGTCGTGGAGGCTGCGCGTCAGGCGGCGGACCGCGGCGAGGGTGCCGGGCAGATCCTCCCTTTCCTGGGACCCGTAGGCGAGCAGAGCCCGGAGATTCCCGGCGATCCGGTGCGCAGCCTGCAGGGGGTGCCGTGCGCCACCGGCCGGGTCGATGCGGCCGAGTCCGTTCCGGATCTCCTCGGCGGCGAACCGGAGCGTATGGGGCGACTCCGGTTCATGGATGAGGAAGGTCATGACCTTCCAGGGATCGATTTCGGGGGTGTAGTGACGGCAATAGGGTTCGAAACTGGCGCAGCTCCTGAGGAGGAGCGACCAGTCGAGCTCGGCGTCCGTCTCCTCGAGGGCGGGACGGTAGTTGTCGAGGATCTCGGTGGTGATCTGGATGCGTTCCATGAAGCGGCCCAGCCGGATGAAATCCCAGGCGGGCCCGTGCCGGAGGCCGTTGTCGGTGACTCCCCGGAACAGGTAGATCTGCGCCGAGGTGTCCTTGTAGAAGTTCTCCGGCTCCTTGTTCCAGAAAAAGTGCAACTCGGTGTCCCTGAGGGAGAGATAGGTCCGGTTGAGCTGGCTCCACATCTCCTGGGTGATCTCCTGCCGCGCCTGCCGGGCGTTCTCCCGCGACATGCCCCACAGGGACAGCATGGAGCCGGCGTTCTCCCGCTCGAAACTCATGTAGTCCGTCAGCGTGTAGGCGTCGGCAAGCAGGAAGGTGTCCTCGAGCTGGTCGCTGTAGAGCGGATCGCCGCCCGGAGGGATCACCCGGAGGCTGCGGAAGAGCCGCGTCCAGCCGGCGGTCACCTGGGCGGAGGTGTTGTCGGCCACCGAACCCACCTGAACGCCCAGCAGACGGATCGTCTGATCCGCCCGCTCCAGATAGCGGCTCATCCAGTAGAGGTTGTCGGCGACGCGGGCGAGCATGATCAGGCGTCCGCCGCCGGCGACGGTTCCCCGGGCTCCGGCGCGTCGACGATCCAGGCGTCCTTGGAGCCGCCTCCCTGGCTGGAGTTCACCACCAGGCTTCCCTTCTTCAGCGCGACCCGGCAGAGTCCTCCGGGAACGATCTCGGTCCGTTCCGCCTGCAGGATGAAGGGCCGGAGATCCACGTGCCTTGGTTCGATGTGCGCTCCCACGAGACACGGCGACCGGGAGAGGGCGAGCGTGGGCTGCGAGATGTAGTTCTCCGGGTTCTCCCGGAGCGCGGCCGCGAACTCCTTCCGTTCCGTCTTCGAGGCGTGGGGCCCGACCAGCATCCCGTAACCGCCGGACTCTCCGACCATCTTCACCACCAGCTTGTCGAGGTTGGCGAGGGTGTAGGCAAGCCCCTCGCGTTCCCGGCAGAGCGTGGTCGGGATGGGCTTGATGAGCGACTCCTCGCCCAGGTAGTACTTGATGATGCGCGGAACGTAGGCGTAGACCGCCTTGTCGTCGGCCACGCCCGTACCGGGAGCGTTCGCGATCACCACCCGCCCGGCCCGGTAGGCGTGGAACAGGCCCGCTACTCCGAGCACCGAGTCTTCCCGGAAGGTGACCGGGTCGATGAAGTCGTCGTCGATCCGCCGGTAGATCACGTCCACCTGGCGCAGTCCGGCGGTGGTGCGCATGTAGACCCGCCGGTTGTGGACGAGGAGGTCACGGCCTTCGACCAGTTCGATGCCCATCTGGCGCGCCAGGAAGGCGTGCTCGTAGTAGGCCGAGTTGTAGACCCCGGGAGTCAGGAGGACGATGTTGGGGTCGCTCACCTGCGGCGGCGCGAGCGACCGGAGCGTGTCCAGCAGCAGCCGGCTGTACTGCTCCACGTCCCGCACCCGGGAACGCCGGAAGAGCCGCGGCATGCTCCGCTTGATCGCATCCCGGCAGGCGAGCATGTAGCTGACGCCGGACGGCACGCGGAGGTTGTCCTCGAGGACCGCGAACCCGTCGTGGGTGCGCACCAGATCGGTTCCGCAGACCGAAACGTAGGCGCCGTGGGGAACCTCGACTCCCCGCATCTCGATCCGGTAGTGCTTGTTGCCGTAGACCAGTTCGGCCGGAATCACCCCGTCCCGGATGATGTGACCCCGGTGGTAGATGTCGTGGAGGAACAGGTTCAGCGCCCTGAGACGCTGTTCGAGTCCCCGGGCAACCGCGTCCCATTCCTCCCCGACCACCATCCGCGGGAGACAGTCGATCGGAAACACCCGTTCGATGGTCTGCTCGTCGCCGTAGACGGTGAAGGTGATCCCCTCGTACAGGAACGAGCGCGTGACCCGTTCCTGCATCTGCCGGAGTTCGTCGGGCGGCGTCTGCCGGATGGTCTCGAAGAAATCGGCGCTGTGCGCCCGCGGCGATCCGTCCCTGTCGAACATCTCGTCGTAGAAGGTCGGGTTGTGGTCGTACTGGCGAAAAGCCGGTGCGGCGGCAGAGTGCACGGCGGTGCGGGCCATTCAGGAAGCCAAATGTGCGGCGCGCGTCGGACCGGGACCGACGTTCATGATCGGATCAGGCAGATTTCGGCAGGCCGTTCCGGGCGACGTCCTCGTACACATTGCAGAAGTAGTCGAGTTCGGCCATGGTCGTGTACAGGTTCGGGGTGATGCGGAGTCCCTGGAACTCCTCGTGCATGATCGGCGTGACGATGATGTGGTGTTTCTCCCAGAAGTAGTCACGGAGCCGGGGCGCCTCGACCGTCGTCAGGTTGATGTTGCCGATGGCGCAGCTCAGCCTGGGGTTCCGCGAGGTGTGGAGTTCGGTATTGGGGAGCGCCGCGAGGCGGTCGGCCCAGGTGTTCTTCAGGTAGCGGAGCCGGGCTTCCTTGTTCTTCGCGCCCACCGTGTTGTGGAACGTGACCGCTTCTCCGACGGCCACGAAGTTGGCGGCCGGATGAGTGCCGATCTCCTCGAACTTGCGAATGTCCGCGTCCATGCGCTCGGGGGCAGGCATCATGGGCCAGATCTTCGGGATCTTGTCCTTCTTCACATAGAGCATCCCGGTCCCCTTGGGGGCGAGGAGCCACTTGTGGAGGCTCGTCCCGAAGTAGTCGCAGCCGATGTCCTCCTGCTTGAAGTCGAACTGCGCGAACGAGTGGGCGCCGTCGACCATCACCTCGACGCCGTGCTCGCGGGCCACGTCGCAGACCGCCTTCACGGGCAGGATCTGTCCGGTGAGGTTGATCTGGTGGGACATCAGGATGATCCGGGTCTTGTCGGTGATGGCGTTGCGGAACCCTTCCACGACCTCTTCGTCGGTCTCCGCCGGGGTCGGGATCTGGATGAACTTGAGGTCGATCCCCTCGCGGCGCACCCGCTGGCGGATCGTGGTCAGCATCCGCCCGTAGTCCTGCGTGGTGGTGAGGATCTCGTCGCCCGACTGGAGGTCCAGGCCGAGCAGCAGGATCTCCATGGCTTCGGAAGTGTTCCGGACCAGCGCCACCTCTTCGGGATCGCAGCCGAACAGCACCGCGAGCCGCTGCCGCACGTTCTCCTTCCGGGGCTGGAGGATTTGCCACATCGTGTACACGGGGGCTTCCTCCGATTCCCAGATGTAACGGACGAACGCCTCGGTGACCATCCGGGGTGAAGGGCAGACGCCGCCGTTGTTCAGGTTGATGATCGAGCGCGTGACGCTGAACGCCTGCTGGATCTCGCTCCAGTAGTTCTCGTCGCCCGCGAGGTCCTCGGGACTCATTCCCGTAGTCCGCTGCGCCGCGGCCTCGACGCTCCGGATCGTCTCCGGGCCGAAGAGGGTGGTGACGAGCGCCGCGCCGCCCGCTTCGCCTACCGAAGAAAGAAACCGCCTGCGCCGCATTGTTCGTCCACTCCTTGACCGGAAAAGACCGGAAGAAGGGGCCGAAGCCGGGTCGTCGGCAGGCCCCTGAATTCCGGGCAATGTACCACTTCGGCCGGCCCCGGAGCCCCGGTTCGGGCGCGGTCGGAGCGCCCTCCGCCGGGATACATCGCCGCTCGCTTCCGGAGCAAGACGAGAGGCCCGCGGAGACCTCTTGGCAGCCTGTGGTGAGACCCGCGTGAGCGCCGAGGCCCCCACCGGGAGAACTGGGGGCGAGGCGCCCGGCTGACCCAGTTCTCCCGGTGGGGGCGGCGCGTGAGGGCGGAATACCGCGTGTATTTCGGCCGAAACGCAACGATGAGCGCCGCATCGCGGCGCGGTTCAGCCGGGATGGATCGCACGTCGAACGCCGCGTGGGTTTTGCCACAGGCTGTTCAAGCCGGGATGGATCGCCCGTCGAACGCCGCGGGGGTCTTGCCAGAGGCTGCCAGGGGCGAGGGACGGGGGTTGGCGCGAGCCGACTTCCACTCCTCGTGCCTCGGGCATGCCGTAGCATTTGCGGGACACCACACCAGACATGCTCGACGCACTCTCCGATCTGCTGCGCCGGATGCCTCCGATCTTCGATTCGACCGTGGGTCACCTGGTGATCGCGCTGGGCGTCCTGGTGGCCGCGTTCGGTTTCGCGCTGCTGGTGGTCATCCTGCTCCGCCGGGCCCTTTTCCGTCTGGGCCTTCGGGAGCGGATCGCGGCCCGCGTGGCCGGCGGGGTACGGCTGGCGCTCGGTCCCGAACGGGCCTCCCAGCAGGACATCGAGGCGATCGCCGGCCGGATCGTTTTCTGGGGCCTCCTGGTCCTGGTGGTGGCGGCGGTTGCGTCCGTCGTGGATTTCTCGAGCGTCGGGGGCGTCGGCGGCGCGCTGCTGGGCCGGATCATGGGGATGGTCGCCCAGTTGGGACGGGCGCTCGTGCTGCTCCTCGCGGCCTGGTTCCTGGCCGCGGTGCTCCGCCGTGCGGTACGCGTGGCGCTGGAGGCGGCCGGCGTGGACGAGCGGCTCGACCGGGGAACCGACCGGCCCCCCGGGCGCCTCTCGCACGCGGTCCCCGAGATCGTCTACTGGGTCGTCCTGCTCCTCTTCCTGCCGCCGATCCTGGCGGCGCTTGATCTGGAGGGAGTGCTGCTTCCGATCGAGACGATCGTGAACCAGGTGATCACCTTCCTGCCGAACGTGCTCGGGGCGATCATCATCTTCCTGGTCGGCTGGTTCATCGCCCGGATCGCCAAGGCGGTGGTGACAAACCTGCTGGCCGCGGTCGGACTTGACACGGCGGCGGAACGACTCGGCCTTCGGCGGGTTCTGGGTTCGAGGACGCCGTCGGCGTTGCTCGGCGGGATCGCCTATCTCCTGGTGCTCTTCCCGGTGATCCTGACCGGCCTCGACCGGCTGAGTCTCGACGTGATCACCCGGCCGGCGAGCGAGATGCTGGCGAGGGTCTTCGATGCCCTCCCGCTGCTGCTGGTGGCGGTGGCGCTCCTGCTGACCGCTTACGTCGTGGGTCGCGTGATCTCGAACCTGGCCCGGGATCTGTTGCGCCAGGCGGGCTTCGACCACGTGCTGACCCGGATCGGCCTGACCAGCACCTCGACCGCCGACGAGTTCGCGGCCTCCAACGTGGTGCGGGTGGTGGTCCTGGCGCTCATCATGCTCTTCGCGAGCATCGAGGCGGCGAGTCTCGTCGGATTCGACAACGCGGCGGCGCTGCTGACCCGTCTGCTCCAGTTCACCGGCCAGTTCCTGCTGGGCGTGGTGTTCCTGGGATTCGGAGTGTTCCTCGCGAATCTCTCGGCGCGCGCCATCAGCGCCAGCCAGGTCCCGCAGGCGCGGCTCCTGGCGCTGGCGGCGCGGATCGGCATCCTGCTCTTCACCACCGCGGTGGGGCTCCGCCAGATGGGAATCGCGAACGAAATCATCGAACTCGCCTTCGGGATCGTGCTGGGTGCGGTCGCCGTGGCGTTCGCGGTGGCGTTTGGCCTGGGTGGGCGGGACGCGGCGGCGCGCCAGATCGAGCGCTGGCACTCGCGGATTTCGGACGAGGAGTAACAGCCTGTGGCGAAACCCGGGCGGCGTTCGAGCGGCCATCCATTCCGGCTGAAACGGGCCGCTCTGCGGCCCTCATCGTTGCGTTTCAGTCGGAATACACTCGGTATTCCTCCCTCACGCGCCTTGTCAGCCGGGCGCCTTGCCGCTCTCGGCGCTCACCTGAGTTCCCCCACAGGCTGTTCGGCGCATGGGTAGTCAGCCAGGAAGCTTTTCCTGGCGCGGACGGGAGATCCGCCGCGCCGCAGTCATCGGGTCGGGCCAGATCGGACCCGATATCGCCCTCCACCTGGTCAAGACCCTTTCGCCCCACGGGGTGGAGACGGTCATCCTCGACATCTCCGAGGCGGCTCTCGCGTCCGGCCGCCGGAAGATGTTCGGGAAGATCGACAAGGGCGTAAGTTCCGGAGCGTTCCGGGATACCCAGGCCGCGCGGATGCGGTCGTCCGTCACGTTCACGAGCGACGACACCAAGCTGGCCGGAGTGGATCTCGTCATCGAGGCGGCTTCCGAGGATCTCGCGATCAAGCGGCGCATCTTCCGGTCGGTCGAGGAACTCACGGGTCCCGAGGCTGTCCTGCTCTCGAACTCCTCGCACATCGAGCCGTCCCGGATCTTTCGGGAGCTGGCCGAGCCGGCGCGCGCGGCGGTGGCGCACTACTTCTTTCCGGCCGAGCGCAACCCGGTCGTTGAGATCGTCGCCGCCGAACCGGCCCGGGGACTGGTGCCCTGGCTGCTCGGTTTCTACGAGGAGATCGGCAAGGTGCCGGTGGCGGTCGAGAGCCGTTTCGGCCACGCCCTGAACCCCATCTTCGAAGGGCTCTTCCTCGCCGCGGCGCTGGCGGTCGAGGAAGGGCTCGGGACCTCGAAGGAGGTGGACGATGTCGCCCGCCGGGCGCTCCGGCTCGGGATCGGCCCCTTCACCGCCATGAACCTCACCGGCGGCAACCGGATCGCCCACGAGGGGTTTTCCGAGATGCACGAGCGTCTCCATCCCTGGTTCCGGGTCCCGCGCCTGCTCGAGGAGGCGGTGGCGGAGGACGGACCCACCGGCCGGGTGTGGGACGTTCCGGCGCGCGGCGAAGAAGTGGCGGTTCCCGAGGACCGGCGGCAACGCATCGAGGAGAGGATCACGGCCGCCTATCTCGGACTCGCCGGCTGGACGGCCGCCGACGGGGCGATCTCGGTTCCCGATCTGGACATGTCCTGTCACCTCGCGCTCGCGGTCGTGCATCCCTTCGGGCTGATGCGCAGACTGGGCAGGGAGCGGGTGTCCGCGTTGCTCGCCTCGTACCGGGAGCGGGAGCCCGGCTTCTTCGATCCCGCGGGCTTTGCGGGACACCTCCCGGAGTGGACCTCGCGCCCGGTCTCCCGGGTGGGCCGGCGGGACGTTCGGGTGGGAACCGGCGCGGTCGCGGTGCTGACCATCCGCCGGCCCGAAGTGCTGGGTGCGCTCGACGAGGAAGTCTTCGGCGAACTCGACGCCCACTGCGGTGAGATTGCGGCGGACGCCGGCATCCTCGGCGCCGTGATCACGGGGTTCGGGGTGAAGGCGTTCGTCTCCGGCGCCGATATCCGGATGCTGGCGCGGATCGCGACCCCGGTGGACGGGGAAAGGATGTCGCGCGCCTCGCACGAGGTCCTGAACCGCATCGCGGGCCTCGGGAAGCCGGTGGTCTGCGCCCTGAACGGTATGGCGGTCGGTGGCGGAAACGAACTGGCGATGGCCTGCCATGCCCGGATCGCCAGGAAAGGGCTCAAGGTTCTCGCGATGCAACCGGAGCCCAATCTCGGGATCATTCCCGGCGCCGGCGGGACCCAGCGGCTTCCACGCCTGATCGGGGTGAAAGCGGCGTGGGAGATCCTGCGGACGGGGCGGCCGGTTTCAGCCGCGGAGGCGCTCGAGCTCGGCCTCGTCAGCGATCTGGTCCCGGGCGAGCGGCTCCGGGACCGGGCGGTGGAGATGGTCTCGGAGGCGGCGTCCGCAAGTGGGTCGTTGCCGGAGATTCCGGATGGGCCGATCGCCGTTCCGGACGATTTGCCGGACGTCGACATCGGCCACCTCTCCCGTCCCGTGGACGAGTTGATTCAGCAAGCGGTCCTCGAAGGCGCGGCCACCGATCTCGCTTCCGGGCTCGAACTCGAGATCCGCCTCTTCGGTCAGGGCTGCGCCCTCGAAGACATGCGGATCGGGGTCCGCAACTTCATCGAGAACGGCCCCCGCACCAACGCGGCCTTCGTCCACCGCTGATCCCGTCGAGCGGTTCCCGGACGGGGCCTCATTCCGGAAAAGGCCTTGCGCCGCCTTCAGTGAATGAGTTGAGGCCCCGTCCGAGAACCGCCCGGCGCTTCGCGCCGCAAATCGAAACTCCCTCGCCCGCTGAAGCGCGCTTCGGCGAGTTCCGATTTGTCGTTACTTTCTTGTGAAAGGGGGTAACCCCCTTTCACACTTTCCCCCGAACACGCGGGCAGCGAACCCGAGGTTCGCTGCCATTTTTTCTTTCGCCTGTTCAGGCGAGACCAAGGCTTGGAGAACCGTCCTGACGGCGGGGCGCGAGTCGCGCCTTACTTCCCGAGGCTGTCCCAGATCTCGTTCATGCCGAGCTGGTACGCGAACTGGCGGAGCGAATCGGTGGTCTTCAGGTCGAGCAGGATTCCCCGCGTCCGGCGTTCTTCTTCGATGGCGGCGGCCTCCTGGCCGGGATAGTCGATCCGGGCCCGCCGCAGATGGGAGAGCCGCTCCACCATCCGGTTCCGGAAGCCGGCCCAGGGCGCGAAGGCGCGGATCCGGAAGGCGAGGAAAAACTGCCCGGTTCCACCGTGGACGGGTTCGGGCCGCGGCTCCGCCGTGAATTCGGCGGGGAGCGCGGCACCCCCGAGACTGACGAGGAACTCGAGCGCGAGCGCCAGCGCGAGCTCCCGTTCGGCCCCGCCTTCCCGGAAATGCAGGTTGAGGATGAGGGGCGCCGCCGTTTCGGCGGTCGGCACCGCAACTCCGAGCACGACGGGATGCGTGGCGGCCGGACGGTCGGTGGGCTCGGGCGGATTGGGATCACCGGCGATCGCGATGCCCGCCATCTGATGCGAAAGCGCCAGCGAAGCGAAGTGACCCGCCGACCCTAGACGGTTGCCGCGGCGGACGGCGGTGCTCCCGACGCCGTGCCGGTTCGCTCCGCCGATGGCCTCGGTCATCGCCCGGCGGGCGACCGCCGGCCCCGGCCCGTTGTCGCCGTCGAGGACCGCGGTTCCGCCCGAGGAGGCGACGAGCTTCATGTCCGGGGCGGTGTTCACGTGCCGGGTGGAGAGCTTCTGGGCGAGGTTGGGGAGCCAGGCCACGCCGTCGGCATCGTCTCCCGCGAGGTTGGCCGCCACCATCGCATCCGCGGTGTGGGAGGCGAGCTCGGGCGCCAGCCGCACCCGCTTCAGCGCTTCCCGGACGAAGAAATGGAGCGCTCCGTGCCGGACGCGGAGCGGCAGTCCCTCACCGGTCACGACAGAAGATCCCGGAGCATCCCGCTCCAGCCCCACAGCAGGACGACCACGATGGCCGCCGGGATCACCCAGCGAATCCAGAAGAGCCAGAGCCCACCCAGAGGTTTCGTGGACCCTCGGCTCGCTTCGGCGAGCGCCCGGCCCCGCGAAACGAAGAATCCGAGGCCGATCAGGGTGAGCGCGGAGCCGATCGGCTGCATTGTCGACCCCCAGATCAAGTCGCTCCAGCCAAGGTAATCGGCGCTCACCATCGAGGGGAGGGCGACCGGGATCTGGAGAGCCACCGCCGCCGCGACCACCGTCCGCCGACTCCAGCCCGTCCAGGGGACCGCGGAGTTCACGATGACTTCGAGAGCGGCGAGCGCCGACAGGAAGGCGGCCAGGAAGAGGGCGAGGAAGAAGATCGGGCCGAAGAACTCACCGCCGGGCATGGCCCCGAACACCCGGGGCAGGGTGAAGAACACGAGCGGAGGTCCGGAAGCGGGCTCCACCCCGAGCGCGAAGGCCGCGGGAATGACGGCCAACCCGCCCAGGATGGCCGCGCCCGAATCGCCAAGGATCGTGGTGCCGGACAGCCGGCGCAGGTTGGCGGTCGACGGCAGGTAGCTCCCGTAGGCGAGGAAGAAGGTGCCGCCGAGCGAGAGGCTGAAGAACGCCTGCCCGAGTGCCGCCAGGAACGTCTCGGCGCTCACGTTCCCGAGATCCGGCCAGAGCAGGTAACGGATCCCCTCGGAGGCGCCGGGCAGGGTGACCGAGCGGACGGCGACCACGACCAGGCCGATTCCGACGAGCGGCATCGCGATCCGGGAGAGGCGCTCGACGCCGCGCCGCACGCCGAAGGCGGCCACCAGGCCCATCGCCCCGAAGACGAGCACGGTGAGGCTGAGGTTCAGCCCCGTCATCCCGCCGAAGTTCCGGGCGTAAAACGCCTCGGGCTCCACGACCACTCCGCCGAGGGCGGCGTAGAAGAGGACCTGGGCCACCACCACCGTGTAGTAGGAGCAGGCCATGAACACGGTCAGGAAGAGCAGCCCGCCGATGAACCGGCCGCCCGGCATTCCGATGCCGGTGAAGGCGCCACCAGGCCCGGCGCGGGTCAGCCGGCCCAGGCTCCATTCGGCGATCAGCGCCGGGGCGCCGAGCGCCAGGACGAACACGATGTAGATCGCCACGAATGCCCCGCCCCCGTACTGGCCGGCCATGTAGGGAAAACGCCAGACGTTGGCGAGGCCTACCGCGACGCCGATGAGGGTCATCGCGGTCCCGAAGCGGGTCCCGAAGCGTTCGCCGACGCTCATGCCGTGCGGACTACGCGACCTGCAGGTAGTCGCGGGCGTTCAGGGCCTGGCCCGTCAGTCCGGCCGATTCCGGAGAGGCGAGGCGAACGAAGACTTCGGCGATCTCCACCGCCGTCGGGAGGGTGAGGGGATCCTCCGCCGGGTAGGCGGCCGCCCGCATCGGGGTCCGGGTCGCTCCCGGGTTGACGCTGTTCACCCGGACGCCGGTGCCCTTCAGTTCGGCGGCAAGGGTCTGGGTGAACCCCTCGAGGCCGAATTTGGACACCGCGTACGGTCCCCAGTTGGGCTTGCCGATCCGGCCGACGGTCGAACTGACGTTGATGATCGAGGCGGTTTCCCGCTCGAGGAAAGCCGGAAGGAGCGGCTTCGTCACGTAGAGGAGGCTCGCGGTGTTGATCCGCAGGGTGTCCGCCCAGACCTTCGGGTCCTGTTCGATGATGGGGGCCCGCACACCGAGGATGGAAGCGTTGTTCACGAGGACCGAGAGGTCGGGGAAGCGGTCGAGCGCGGCGCGCGCCATCGCCGCGGCCGAATCGGGATCGCCGACGTCCGAGGTGGCGAAGCCGGTTCGGCCGGGATGCGCCGCTTCGAGTTCCTCCGCGGTCTCCCGGAGTCGTTCTTCCCCGCGCGCAGTGAGGAATACCCGCGCTCCTTCCCGGAGGAAGACGCGTGCGAGCCCGCGCCCGATCCCGGAAGAGGCGCCGGTGATCAGCGCCGCGATCCCGTCGAGCCGGCTCACGAGTCCTCTTGCCGCGCTTCTTCGGTGGCGAGGCGCGCCCGCTCGCGGTGGAGCCTGCGTTCGAGGAGGCCGAGCCGCACGATGTAGGCGCCGAGCAGCACGAAAAAGGCCGTGTAGCCGGCCGACAACCACTCGTTCATGACGCCTCCGCGAGCCGAAGGCGGCGCTGCGCTTCCACCGAACGGGCCTCCCGCTCGAGTTGGAGGCGCCATTTGAAGAGCCAGATGAACAGGAAGGTGAAGGCGGCGAGGCAGATGAGCAGCGTGATCCACATGTCGGGATGCAGTCCCGAGTCCGGCCCGCCCATGATCACCGGCGCGGGATGCTGGGTCCGCCACCAGCGGATCGAGAAGTAGACGATGGGGACGTCGGCGCCGCCGAGGATCCCGAGTACCGCCGCGAGGTTGGCGCGCCGCGTCGGATCGTCCACGTACCCGCGCAGCATCAGGTAGCCGAGGTAGATCACCCAGAGGACGAAGGCCGTGGTGAGGCGGGCGTCCCAGGTCCACCAGATTCCCCACGCCGGCTTCGCCCAGATGATCCCCATCGCGAGTCCGGCGGTGGTGAACAGCGTCCCGATCTCGGCGGCGGCGAGCGCCGCCATGTCGTAACGTGGATTCCGGGTGCGGAGCCACGCGATGCTCGCTCCGGCTACCAGCAGGAAGGCCGCGAAGGCCAGCCACCAGGAGGCGATGTGGAAGTAGAAGATCCGCTGCAGGTCTCCCATCGTGAGTTCGGTGGGGGCGTAGAAGAAGACCGCCCAGGCGGAGGCCACGAGGCCCAGGGCCGCCGGCAGGGCCCACATCCCCCCGCGCTCGGAAGCACGGCCGCTCCGGGCTCCCGGGCGGTCTCCGGGTGCTTCGCTGCTCATTCTGTTCGTTCGGAATCGGCTCGATCGGGCAGGACTATACTCGGCAGATGCGTCCTCTCCGCCCCGTTCCGCGCCTCTCCGTACTGGCTCTTGCCGCCGTTCTCGCGGTGGCCGGACCGGCGCTCGCCCAGTTGCTTCCGGCTTCCGCCGATACCGCGCGCGACCGGTTGAACGCTTCGCCGCGGCACGGCGAGTGGGTTTCGGTTCCCGCGCCCGGCGGAGACGCGGTCGAGTCCTGGATCGTCTATCCGGAACGCGCGGACGCGGCGCCGGTCGTCGTGGTGATCCACGAGATTTACGGCCTCACCGACTGGATCCGGGCGGTGGCGGACGAGTTCGCCTCCCAGGGTTTCATCGCCATCGCTCCCGACCTGCTGACCGGCAAGGGGCCGGACGGGGGACGGACCGATTCCGTGGACCGGGACGGCGCCGTGGCGCTCGTCCGGGGGCTCGCTGCGGATGAGGTGCACGCCCGTCTGAAGGCGGTGGCCGACTGGACCACCGCGCTGCCCGCCGCCGCGGACTCGTACGGGACGGTCGGCTTCTGCTGGGGCGGGCGTACGAGTTTCACGTTCGCCACCAGCGACGCGGAACTCGGCGCTGCGGTCGTCTACTACGGCACTTCACCCGAGAGCGAGGCGCTGGCCGCGGTCGGGGCGCCGGTGCTCGGCCTCTACGGGGGCGACGACGCGCGGGTGAACGCCACGATTCCACCGGCGCAGGAGCGCCTGGAGGAACTGGGAAAGAGCTTCCAGGTCGAGATCTTCGACGGCGCGGGGCATGGGTTCCTTCGCGCCCAGGAGGGCCGCGAGGGACGCAACCTGGCGGCGTCCTCGCAGGCCTGGCCGCTGACGGTGCGCTTCTTCCGGGAACATCTCGGTTCCTGACATCCCGAAGGGTTTATCAAGGAGGTTTTCATGTCTGACAGCCGAGTGCTGTCTCTGGCGTTGCCCTTCGGCGTGGCGGCCGCGGGGCCGGCCGCGGCCCAGGAGCTGGAGGCGATGAGTTTCGTGCTGATCGGAAAGGGCGACGACACGACGATCCAGCATCCGGGGAAGACGATCGTCGCCGGATCGCTCCACGGGGTCCTGCGGGTCACCGGCGCTCCCGAGGGAAACGCCATTCCCAGCGGCCACCCTGCACGGCACCTGCGCCATCTTCATTTCCCGGTCGGCGGCCGAACTGGACATCCACAGCGAGTGCACCTTCGAGGACGATGACGGCGACGAGGTATACACGACCGCCTGGCGCGCGGAAGGCGACGCCGAAGTCGGGGGCGGTGGTGACGGCGGCTTCGAATGGGTCGGCGGCACCGGCAAGTACGAGGGGATGCAGTCCCAGGGCCAGTGCCCCTACACGGTCAACTACCTCTCGAGGACGACGACGTGATCATCGTCTCCGACTGCGTGCGGTAGAGGACTCGGAGCGCCGGCTTCCAGCCGGCATCGACCGCCGAGAGGCGGTCGAAACCGTCCCGGTAACTCTTCCTCACAGCGGTAACCGAGGCTGGCACGGCCCGTCCCGCCGGGGCGAGGCCGCGAGACACGCGGACGGGCTCAACGCACCAGCGTGAACGGCTTCCGGGTCTCGTAGACCTCGTCACGGTAGAGGACCCGGATGCCCAGCTCGTAGCGGCCGGGCGCGAAGTCCGTGAGCGCGATCTCGGCGTTTGCGGCGGCCTGACGGGTGCTCGTGGGAAGCGCTTCGGGGCGGACGAAACCGGTGTCCCGGCCTTCCCGGCTGAGGGTGTATTCCGCGACGATCTCCGGGAGTTCGCCGTCGTCCACCCGCTCCCCCGGATAGAAGAAGTAGAACGCGCCAAGCGTTTCATCCCGCCGGAAGACCGCGGTCGAACGGGGTTCGAAGTGGGTGCGGCCGAACTGGAACGCCCGGCCGGGAAGGATGCCGCTGTACTCCTGCATGGTCGTGTCGCTGTAGAGGACAACCGAGGAGAACGCGGGTTCGGCCTCCGGGAAAGCGGGCGCTTCGATCTCGATCTGCGTGGTTCCGTAGGCCTCCGATTGCTCGTCCACCACCCCGAGCAGGAGGCGGTGCCGGCCCGGCGGCAGGATCAGGGAAGTTTCGAAACGGCCGGGGCCTTCAGCGGACTGGATGGAAGTGTGCGCGGTCTCGAGCCGGTAGGTGACGGCGTCGGCGCTGTCGAGGCCCTCTTCCTCGGCGGAAGCGGTCTTCGCGAACACCGAAGCCGCGAGCTGGCCGTCGGTTCCCGGGGCGAGCACCTCGCCGGGAGTTTCGAAGAGCAGCGCCACGTAGGTTGCCCGGTCCGCTACCCGGAAGTAGGCCGGCGTCACCCGGAACGAAAAACCACCCGCCGGCGGAGCGCCACCGTCCAGCTTCGCGAGGACCTGTCGCGCCCTCGCCGATCCCCCGGCGGGAAGGTTCGGAATGAGCAGTTGCCCCGCCTCGTTGCGCTCGAAACCGATTTCGGGCCGCGCGATGAGTCGCCGCCGCATTTCTTCGAGGCTCTCGTCCACCTCGGTCCGGTTCTCGAGCCAGAGCTGACCCACTTCGTCGCGCAGGTAGCGGGCCTCGAGGGTGCCGGCAAGCCCGTTCTCGGGTTCCGGGGGGAAGACCCAGAGAAGCCCTTCCGGTGTCTCTTCGGTTGCGGGTTGGGGCAGCACCTGGACGGGCATTCCGAGCAGCACGAAGATCCGCGCCCGGTCTCCCCCGCCGTAGCCGCCATCCTCGGAGAAGTTCGAATCGGCGAGCCGCACCCGCGCCAGATAGAGGTCGAGGGTTTCGTTCTGGGGGGTGGACGGGTCCGGATCCCGGCGCATCCAGAAGAGCCGCCGGAAGGCCTCCCGGTCGCCGTGGGTCACGGCCTCAATGGAGGCGCGGCGCTCTTCGCCGGTCATCAGGAAGGACTCGAGCCAGCCGAGTTCGGTGACCGTGGGCCGGTCGCCGCGCTGCGCCAGTGCTGTCGCCGGTACGGTCAGTAGCAGGGCAACGAACAGGAGTAGGGGCACGAACGGAAACCTAGCGCGGGAAGGGACGCGGATCGGTCCTGACGAGCGTTGTGAACCGCGAGGTGGGGCTTGTCAGCTATTCCTTCGAGGATCGTTATGACATCGTGATGCTTACTAGTAATGATGCTAAGATGCCAATCCGATGCGTACGACCCTGACCCTTGATGAAGACATCGGCCTGGCGTTGCGGGATGCGGCCCGGCAGAGCGGGAAATCCTTCAAGGCAGTCGTCAACGAAACGTTGCGCCGCGGACTTTCAACGGGCGCCAAGCCCGCGGCGAAGCGGAGTCCATTTCAGGTGAGGGCCCGACACCTGGGGTGGGCGGCCGGGGTAGATCCCCTCAAGTTGAACCAGTTGGTGGACGAATTCGAGGTGGACCGATTCCTCGAAAAGAAGCGCCGGGACATCGGCAGTTCCTGAGTCTTGATCGTTCCCGATGTCAACCTGCTGGTGTACGCGTACAACAAGGACTCTTCGTTCCACCCAGCCGCCCGAGGCTGGTGGGAACGCTGCCTCTCCGGGAGCGAGCCGGTCGGCCTCTCCTGGATGGTCATCCTGGGTTTCGCCCGGGTGGTTTCTGACCGACGGGCGGTGGCGGCGCCGATGAGCGTTGAGGAAGCCTTCGCCGAATGCCGGCGCTGGCTCGCCGAGCCTTGCACGCGCATCCTGGCGCCGGGACCGTCGCACCTGGATGTCCTGGAGGGGCTACTGCACGGCCCCGCGATCAGTTCTTCACTGGTGATGGATGCGCACCTGGCGGCGCTTGCCATCGAACACCAGGCGGAACTCCATTCGAACGACTGGGACTTCGCGCGGTTCTCCGGACTCCGCTGGCGGAATCCGGTCGGCGGACGGACCGCGGACTTCACCCGCGGGGCCGCGGGCCGCTAGTCCGTCGAAGGCCGGGCGGGGCGTTCCTTGAACTCGAATTCCTGCTGGCAGCACCAGCAGGGCCCGGGGAGATGCGAGGTGATGTTGCAGGTGAAGCAGAAGTAGTACGGCTCGATCGTCTCGCCGTCCTGGATCGTGTAGAGGCGGATGATCTTGCCGAGGCCGTCCTCCTGCCAGAGCGCGACCTCCAGCGGGTGCATGTTCACCCGCTCGTCGGTGAGGATCTCGACCCGCAGGTCCGTCGGGTCGAGCCGGTGGATCGTGCCGTCCGGCGACTCGATCCCGAACTCCTCGCCGAAGGTGCAGTCGGTGGCCGGTCCCGGCTCGCCATCCTTCAGGCAGACGGCGCGCCCCGAGACAATGACCTCACGGCCTTCCTGGGCGGCTTTCCCGACCGCGGGTGCGACGATCAGGAGGAGCGTGGCCCGGAGCGCCTCGCGTCTTCGCATGGGACAGGGGAGATTAGCAGGGGGAGTGGGGTGGTTGCCCGATCACCGCGTCGGTCGGAGTTCGTCCGGCTCCTCCCGGCGGAGGCGCAAAGTCGGACCAAGGGAGGGTGCACGACATATTTGTGAGATGAGGCTTACCCGGTGGCTCGTCGTTCCCAGAAGTCGTCGAAACGGTTGGATCGGATGGCGCATCGGAGGGCGATG
>LXNJ01000150.1_pt1 | contig 50217 bp, 56 predicted proteins | sample 809081 | NCBI WGS metagenome assembly LXNJ01 (sample SAMN04870510, study PRJNA318959) | sponge metagenome | biome: sponge; feature: marine sponge reef; material: water | host: Petrosia ficiformis | place: Greece: Milos, Mediterranean Sea | collected 2013-05-29 | depth 5-7 m | reverse complement strand
GGGGGCGAGGCGCCCGGCTGACAAGGCGCGTGAGGCCGGAATACCGGGTGTATTTCGGCCGAAACGCAACGATGAGCGCCGCAAAGCGGCGCGGTTCAGGCGGGATGGATCGCACGTCGAACGCCGCGCGGGTTTTGCCACAGGCTGTTAACAGCGCGCTGCGAAGGGCACCTCCGGAGTTTCACCGCCCGCCACGAATGGGCCGCCGGGATCCAGACCGCGACCGCGATGGGAATGCCGGCTTTCGGAGGGACGCCGGGCGATTGCTTGTAACAAGAGCGGCCGGAGCTCCTGCGGGGGCGATAAATTCCCTGCTCATGTCGCGGATCCCCCTTTGGGCGCTGCTGGCGGTTCTCGTGGGGTTTCCCGGGAAGACGTACGGCGCCCAGGAACCGGTTCCCACCGAGGAAGCGCCCGCGCCAGCCGAACCCGCGGACGAGCCTGAAGAGCCCGTAGCCGTCGATCCGGTCGCCGAGGCCTACCGGGTGTTCGGCGAGGGCCGGATCGCGCAGATGTCCGGGGGGCGGGATGAAGCGATTGCCGCCTACCGGCGCGCCGCCGAACTCGACCCTCAGGCGGTCGAACCGCTCCTCGCGATCGCCAGCCTGAGCCTCGCGGCGCGTGATCTGGAGGCCGCGGAAACCGCTGCGGCCGAAGCGGTGGAGCGGGATCCCGATGCCTCCGCCGCTCACCGGGCGCTCGGCTCGGTGTACTTCCGCCGCCTCCGGTCCGGAGACGATCCCGAGGTGGCCGAACGCGCGGTTTCTTCGCTGGGCGAGGCGGTCCGGCTCGATCCCGAGGATCTCCGCAGCCGCTCGGAGCTGGCTCGCCTGCTCGCCGCCATGCAGCGCGGCGAGGAAGCGGCCGTGCATCTCCGCGAACTTGTCCGCCGCGTCCCGAATGCGTTTGTCGAGTTGCTCCTGCTGGCGCAGCTCCGCCTCACTGCGGGGGACCGGGAACAGGCGTTCGACTACGTCCTGCAATCGCTTCGCATCGAGCCGCGCCAGCCGGAGGCGCGCGAGATGGTGGACGATCTCCTTCGCAACGGTGAGATTCCCGGCCGGTCGCCCCAGGAAGCCCTCCTCGAGGTGGTCGAGCTCTACGAGAAGGGTTCGGCCGACCATCCCGACGATCAGGGGCTCCGGCTATCCCTCGCGGACGGGCTGGCCCGCGTGGGCCGACTGGACGAGGCCGGTCAGGCCTTCGAGCAACTGCTCGTGGCGGCACCTCGCAGTGAGATCGCCCTCATGGGCCTGGCGATGGTGCGGCGGCAGCAGCGGCGGCTCGAGGATGCGGAAGCGGCGCTGGTGCGCCTCCTGGAGGAGAACAGCCGGAGCGTGCCGGCGCGACTGGCGCTCGGTGGGGTCTTCGCTGCCCGCTGCGAGTACACCCGGGCGGCCGAAGAATTCCAGAGCCTGGTGACGCTTCCGCAGGACGCCTACGGACTTGGCAGTCGCCGGGACGCGCTCGCGCGTCTGGCCCAGGCGCTGGAGCAGGCGGGGAAGTACCGAGAGGCGTACGACGCGCTCCAGGAGGCCGTTCGGCTCGCCGGGGACAGCGTGGAGGCCTTCCGGTATCGGGTGGCGCTCGTCCAGAACCGGGTGGCCGCCGGCCGAGCGGACGAAGCAACACCGCTCGTCGAGGAGTTGATCGCGGATCGGCCCGGAGAACCGGGCTTGCTGGCGCTCCAGGCCCGGGTGCTCAACGCGGAAGGCCGGAACGACGCTGCGCTGGGGATTCTCAGGGCCCTGGTGGCCGAGTATCCCGAGACGGGGGGAGTGGTGCACGCGCTGGTCCGTCACCATGTCCAGGCGGGCGACCTCTCGGGTGCGGAACGGATCACCCGCGGCTGGCTGGAAGACCGGACGGATGACCAGGATTTTCGGTTCCAGCTCGGCGCCCTGCTCGAGCGTCAGGGAAAAACCGAGGAAGCGGAGGAAGAGTTCCGCCGGGTCATCGAAGACGAGCCCGACCACGACCTCGCGCTCAACTACCTGGGATACATGCTCGCGGACCGGAACGACCGGCTGGACGAATCCGAGGAACTGATCCAACGGGCACTGGCGGTGGATCCCTACAACGGTTCCTACCTTGACAGCCTGGGTTGGGTGCAGTTCCGCAAGGGCGACCTGAAGCTGGCCGAACCGAACCTGCTTCGGGCGCAGCAATGCATGCCCGAAAACAGCGTGGTCCTGGACCACCTCGGAGATCTCTACCGGGCGAAGGGGAACCCCGAGGAAGCGGTCCGCTTCTGGCGGATGGCTCTCCAGCACGACGGCGACCAGGAACTCGAACGAGAGGCGATCGCCCGAAAAATCGAGGAAGCCGGTAACGACCCGGAGTAGAGCGAGACCGAAGCCGGGCTTTCCGGAGCCTCCGCGAATCGGCCAGCCCCGCCACCGGGCAGCGGCGTTGCGGTTCGCGATGCTCCTTGGGCTCGCCGCTTCGGCGGGCTGCGCAGCCCGGACGGGCCGAATTCCAGCCGTGCCCCTGAACCAGGCCGCGGCGTTTCATCTTCTGGATGAAACGGCCCGGCTCGCCGCGAGCGTGCGGCGGTATCAGGCCGTCGTCAGTCTCCGCGGAGAAGGTCAGCGGGGCCGGTTCTCGGGACGCCTGCTGGTGGTGTTCGTCCGTCCGTCAGGCGGTCCGGATCCCGAAGCGGTCGAGGCCATGCGACTCGAGCTCTTCGCTCCGGTCGGCGGCTCCCGCTGGACGCTCGTTGCCGGGCCGGGCCGGGTACGGCTGGTGGTGCCCGGGGAGCGGGCCTTCGCTGAAGGAGAGGAACTGGAAGAGTTCACGGGACCGTTACTCGGCGTCTCCGTGGGGCGCGAGCAGATTGCGGCCATCCTGGTCGGGAGCGGCGCGCCGATTGGGGGCTCCGGGAATCTCCGGTCGCTTCCGGCGAACGGATCCGCGGTCCTCCGGAGCGGAGCCGAAGTCTGGTGGGACGATGTGACGGAGGGGGCTCAGGTGCGGCGCGTTGTGGCCACCGGCTACGAGGCCCGCTATCCGGGTCAGTATCGGCGGCGAGGGCGCCAGGTGCCGCGCCGGCTCGAGATCGCTTCCGACCGCGTGCAGGCCACCCTGACGGTCGAGGAGCTCGAGGTGAACGCCTCGCTGCATCCCGATTCCTTCCAGGTGCGGACGCCGCCCGGTTACCGGCGAGCCCAGGTTCGTGAACTGAGTCAGGCCTCCCGACTCCCGGAGCGCTGAACGGGCAGCCGTGGCCAATCCAACTCCCACCGCCCGCCAACTGGTCATCAGGACTCCGGCCAAGGTCAACCTGGGACTGCGGGTTCTCTCGCGGCGCCCGGATGAGTACCACGCCATCCGCACCCTGCTGGCCGGTGTGGATCTCTGGGACACCCTCACTTTCGAACCGGGTGGCGACGGGCTGCGACTGGAATGCGACACCCCCTCCATTCCCATAGACCGGACGAATCTGGTTCTCCGCGCTGCGTCACGGCTCGAGGAGTGGCTCGGCCGGCGCCTCCCCGGCACGGCTATTCGGCTCCAGAAGGGGATCCCGGCCGGCCGGGGACTCGGTGGGGGAAGCTCGGACGCCGCGGCGGCGCTCGTCGGCCTGAACCGCCTGTTCCGGCTGGGCCTCGGCCGGCATGAGCTCCACGGGTTGCTGAGCGAGGTCGGAATGGACGCGCCCTACTTCCTGTACGGGGGGTTGGCGCTCGCCACCGGCCGTGGCGAGCAGGTCTTCCCGCTGGCCGACTCGCCGGAACTGCCACTCGTTCTGCTGGTCCCGGACTTCGGTATTTCGACGCCGGACGCCTATCGCGGTCTGCCGCCGCCAGCGGCCGCTCCCCCCGGAGACCATGGGTCCGAACGGACCCGGAGTCTGGTACGGTTTCTCGAGTCGGGTCCCACGGGGCCCCAACCCAGTCGCAAGCTCCTCGCAGGATGCTTTCCGAACGACCTCGAACGGTCAACCGTGCTGCAAACGACCCGGCCCCCCGAAGCGATCTCGCGGATGCGGAGTACCCTGAAGGCGGCCGGAGCCGTCGAGACGGCCATGTCCGGGAGCGGCTCGGCGGTGTTCGGGGTCTTCTCCGACCGGGAGCGGGCGACGCAGGCGGCCTCCCGGCTTTCCGGGGCTAACCTTCGGGCGATTGCGACGCGTACGATCACTCGCAGCGAACATCGGGCAGCCCTTCTGGGAACCGGGCCGGATGGGGCGTGGCCGAGGGGATAGGCGCCGGGTTTTGGTTCCGGTCTACGAGGGTTCGAATCCTTCCGCCCCAGCCCGGAGAGCCGGTGATCGACGGATGATTCGGAGGCGCCTGCGTTTCGGGTCCGGCACTGGCTCGCCGCGGCGCTCTTGATCGAAATGACCAAAACCAACAACGACCGCCGGAGCCAGTCGCGAACCCTCGGCTTTGCCGGCGAACTGAAGGTGATCGGCGGTTCCTCCAATCCGGACCTGGCGGCCGCCATCGCGCGCCACCTGGGTGTCCCGCTCTGCGAGGTTGCGCTGGGCCGGTTCCGGGATGGTGAGGTCCGCTTCCAGATCAAGGACAACGTGCGGGGTGCGGACGTTTTCGTCGTCCAGTCCACCTCCCCGCCCGTCAACGAAAACCTGATGGAACTGCTCATCATGGTGGACGCGTTGAAGCGGGCGTCGGCGGCCCGCATCAACGCGGTGGTTCCCTACTACGGCTACGCGCGGCAGGACCGGAAGGATCGTCCCCGGGTCCCGATCTCGGCGAAGCTGGTGGCCGATCTGCTCACGGTCGCCGGGATACACCGGGTCATCTGCATGGACCTCCATGTCGGCCAGATCCAGGGCTTCTTCGATATTCCGGTGGACCACCTGTACGCGACTCCGGTGGTGCTGGATCATCTTCTGGGCCTTGAACTGGAGCGGCCCATCGTCGTTTCGCCGGATGCCGGAGGGGTCGAACGGGCGCGCGCCTACGGCAAGAAACTCGGTGTCGGCATCGCGGTGATGGACAAGCGGCGCGGCAGCGACAACGAAGTGGAGACCATGCACGTCGTGGGAGACGTGCGGGGACGCTCCGCGGTGATCGTGGATGACATCGTGGATTCCGCCGGCACGCTGGTGCGCGCCGCCGAAGCGCTCCACGCGGACGGCGCTACCCGGGTGCTGGCGGTCTGTACGCACGCGGTCCTCTCCGGGCCCGCGGTGGCGAGGATCCGGAACGGTCCGCTCGAGCGCCTCATCGTCGGAGACACCATTCCCCTCGCTCCCGACGCTCGGGCGGCGGACAGCAAGATCGAGGTGCTTTCCGTGGCGTCGCTCTTCGCGCGAGCGATCGAGAGCGTGCACGGGGAAGCCTCCGTCAGTTCGCTCTTCGTCTGACCGCGCGGTTCCTGCCGGCGGCGCTCCCTTTCCTCGGGGCGGAGCGACGATGTGAAAGGGCGCGTGGGCGCGGCTCGGGCTGCCGGCAGCGCCGAAACCGGCGAGGCGCCCGGCTGACAAGGCGCGTGAGGGCGGAATACCGAATGTATTTCGGCCGAAATGCAACACAGAACACCGCAAAGCGGTGCGGTTCCGCCGGGATGGATCGCCCGTCGAACGCCGCGTGGGTTTTGTCACGGGCTGCTAGACTTTCCCGCCCCGTAATCCCGGTGAGGAGTGGTTGCCGCCGCGGCGACATCCACCAGAGTTCTGAGTCGCACTCCCTCGGAGCCCACCGAGAAGGACCTTCGAGGATGACGCCCCCTGCGTCCGCCCTCCCCGTTCCCGGATCTCTGCCCCACTCTGTCCATCATCAAAACACCCACGCACACTTCCATGGCTCAACTCTCGATTCCCGCGAGTTCCCGCACCGCCGTCGGCAAGGGGCCGAATCGCCGCCTACGGGCGGCCGGGATGATCCCGGCCGTCGTTTACGGTGGCGCCGAAGGTTCCCGCTCGCTCGCCGTTTCGCCCCGGCACGTCACCGACATCGTTCGGTCTCCGCGCGGCGTGAACACCATTTTCTCGTTGAAGATCGACGGCGAGGAGAGCGTGGAGCAGGTGATGATTCACGACTATCAACTCCATCCGCTCGATCATTCGGTTCTACACGCCGATCTGATGCGCGTGGACCCGGACAAGGCGTCGGACTGGCATGTTCCCATCCACCTTGAAGGCGAGTCGGCGGGGGTGAAGCGCGGCGGCCATCTCGACTTCATCACGCGGGCTCTCACCGTCAGTTGCCTGCCGCACGACATCCCGGAGTTCCTTCCTATCTCTGTCGCCGAACTCGACTACGGTGACACCGTCCGGGCAGCGAACATCGACTTGCCGGAACAACTCACCCTCGCGACGGAACGGGATGTGGTCATCGTGCACGTCTCTCCCCCGAAGGGAACGGACGAGGACGAGCAAGAAGACGAGAGTGAAGAAGAAGAACCGGAAGAGTGACCTGCGGAACCTCTCTGATCCACCGTGTTTCCCAGTCTCCGTTCCCGACCTGCTCCGTGGTCAGCGATTCCGGTGAGCGATCGTCCTTCGAGCGCTACCGGCGCCGCTCCGAGCGGGACGCCCCACGAGATGCCGACTCGCGCCGCCGTTCCCGTTCGGGTCATTGTGGGGCTGGGCAATCCGGGCGCCCGGTATGAGGGCACCCGGCACAACATCGGCTTTGATGCCGTTGTCTCGCTCCTGGGCGACCGCTCCATTCGGTCCCGGCACTTTGACGGGGGCCTCTTCGTCGAAACCGAGATCGCCGGCCGGGAGGTCGGTTTGCTGCGGCCGATGGGTTACATGAATCGGAGCGGGGGGCCGGTGAGGCGGCTTCTGCAAAGCGAGGGCCTTACCCCGCCGGAGACCCTCATCGTGTGCGATGACTACGCGCTCCCGCTGGGAACGATCAGGACCCGGCGCCGCGGGAGCGACGGGGGCCACAATGGTCTGGCTTCGATTCTGTCCGCCCTCGGAACGGACGAGGTCCCCAGGATGCGCCTTGGCATCGGACCCCCCCCGGCCGGTGAAGATCCGGCTGATTTCGTGCTTTCCCACTTCGCCTCCCAAGAGGCCGCTCCCGTGGAAGATCTGTTGGAGCGCGCGGCGAGGGCCATCGAAACCGCGGTCGGGCAGGGAATCGAAACTGCCATGAACCGGTTCAACAGGGCGGCTGCATGATGCGGAACCGTCCGCAGATTCCCGCACCGTTCCTTGCGGGTAGCGTCACAGGTAACGCTGGAGAAACCCTCGAATGAGCGAACAGTCGAGTCCCCAAACGGCGGCTCTGCCCCAACCGGGGTCCCTCATGAACGGCTATGAGTTCATGTTCATTCTGGATCCGACCCTTGATGACGGGGCCTCCCTGGCGGTGGTCGAACGCGTCGAGAGCATCGTCAAGGGGCAGGGCGGTGAGATCGTCAGTCTCAAACCCTGGGAGCGGCGGCGCCTCGCGTACCCCATCGGCGGGCACCACGAAGGCCTCTACATCCTCTGCTACTTCGATGCGCCCCCGGATTCCATCAGGGGCATCGAAAGCCGAGTTCAGCTCGCCGAAGGCGTGCTGCGTTTCATTGTGCTGCGGACGGACAAGGAAACCCGTGAGCGGGATCAGGCCGCGGACCTTCGCCGGCGGGAGGAACGTGCTGTGCGCGCCGCCGCCGCGGCTGCCGAGGCTGCGGCCAAAGCTGCTGAAGAGGCGGCTGAGGAAGCCCGCGCCGGAGAAGCCGACGGAGCCGGACCGGCGCCGTCGCCTGGAGGGTCCACCAAGGCGGAAGGGTCCACCAAGGCTGACGGGCCCACCAAGACTGAAGCGTCTACCCAGGCGGAAGGGCCGCCCCAGGCGGAAGGGGCCACCCCGAATGAGGAGGAGACATCATGAGCGACAGACCCGCGACCCCTCGGCGCCGCCGGCGGCAGACCGTCCGGCGCGTGAGAGTCAATCCACTCCTGAACGGTGTGGACCGGGTGGACTGGAAGGACGTGGATTTTCTTCGCGAGTTCCTCGGTGACCGCGCCAAGATCGCGCCTCGCCGCGTATCGCGGGCCAGCGCCCGAGCCCAGCGGCAGATCCGGATCGCCATCAAGCGCGCCCGGCAGATGGCGCTCTTGCCCTACGAATAGGGTCGACGGGGAAAGATCGCATGCGCCTGCTGCTGAAACAGCCCGTTGATGCCCTGGGTGAACCCGGCGACGAAGTCAACGTTCGCCCGGGCTACGCCCGCAACTACCTGCTTCCCCGCCGGATTGCGGTCCCGATCACCGAGGAAAACCGGAAGGACGTGGCCGCAGCCCGAAAGGTGTGGGCCGTGGAGAGGATTCAGGAGCGGGAGGCCGCCGAGGCGCTCGCCCGCTCGCTCGAGGATCTGACGCTACGCTTCGAGCGTCGGGTGAAGACCGACTCCAACGAACTTTACGGTTCCGTTTCGGTTCAGGACATCACCAGGCGGCTCGCGGAGAACGGGTTCGAGATTGCCCGCAGCCGCATCATTCTGGGTGGCCCCATCAAGGTTGCGGGTCAGGCCGCGGCGGTGGTTCGGCTCCACAGCGAAATCGAGGTCGATCTTCCCATCGAGGTTTCCCCGGTTGCCGCCGGCTCCCTCGGCGTTGAGCCGCTGCCCGAGATTCCGACCGAGGTCTCCGCGAGTCGCGCCCAAGACGAGGCGTCCGATGAGGACGGCGACGCCCCCGCCCCGGTTGCTACACCGCCCTCCGAAGAAGCGGACGACTCGGAGGACTGACACCCCCGAGCAGCCAGTGGACAAAGTCACCCGGCCCGGTTCTCCCGGCAAGGGCTCGAACGCCGCCGCCCGGTCTTCCCGGCGGAGGCGCCGACTGGTCCCCACCGGGAGAACTGGCCGCTCCGCTTCCTTCGGGCAAGAGCCGTAGCGAGGCGACTGTCCGTGCCGGACGAAGGTGTCCGTCTCCCGCAGGATCTGACAGCCGAGCGAGCGGTGCTCGCGGCGGTCCTCGTCGATCGGAGTCAGCTCGATTCCGTGCGGGAGATCCTGAAGTCCACGGATTTCCTCGATGTCCGCCACCAGCGGATCTTCGATGCCTTCTGCGTGCTCGACGACGGTCCCGAACTCCGGAAGATCGATCTTTTGACAGTCCGTTCGGAACTCGAACGGGACGGAAAGCTGGACGCCGCCGGCGGCGCCGGCTATCTGAGCGAGCTCCTGGACGGCGTGGCGCGTTCTTCGAATGCCGCGGACTACGCCAGGCTCGTTCGCGAACGTTCGCTCAGCCGCCAGCTCCATCATTTCGGCAGCCGCGTCGCGAGCGACGCGATCCGGAACTCCCCGCGGGAAATCCTGGCGGCTGCCGAAAAGGACCTCTTCGCGATCGCGGAAGGGTCTTTCGCCTCCGGCCCGGTCCGGCTCACCGAGGATCTGGGGAACCTCGCCGAAGAGGCCGCCCGGCAGCGAGAGGGGTTCTCGGGAATCCGCACCGGATTCGGGGACCTCGACAACCTGATGGGCGGTCTCAGAAAGTCGGACCTCATTCTGGTCGGGGCCCGGCCCGGAGAGGGGAAGACCAGTCTGGCGCTCAATATCGCGCTCGCCGCCGGCCGCGCCGGCAAGCGGGTGCTCATTTTCAGCCTGGAAATGCCCCGCCGGCAGATCGCCACCCGGCTGCTCTTCTCCCAGGCGGAGGTCGATGCCCGCCAGCTCTCGCGCCCCGGACTGCTCAGCGAGAGAGATCGCCGACTCATCCAGAACACGCTTCCCGCGGTCGCGAGCATGTCCATTTACGTGGACGACTCGAACGTCACCCCCGTCGAACTTCGGTCCAAGGCGCGCCAACTGAGCCGCGAACACGGACTCGATCTGATCGTGATCGACTACCTGCAGTTGATGCGCGGATCGGAGCCGGGGTCCCGGCGCTTCGAAAACCGCAACCTGGAGATCGCCGAAATCAGCCGCTCCTTCAAACTGCTGGCCAAGGAACTCGATGTGCCGATCCTGGCACTCTCTCAGCTCAGCCGGGCGCCGGAGCAACGGACCGGAATGCTGGCGGCGCCCCGCCTGTCCGATCTGCGCGAATCCGGGGCGCTCGAGCAGGACGCAGACATCGTGGTTTTCATTCACCGGGAGTGGAAGAAGAAACAGGAAGGGGCGGAAGCGATCGAAGCACCGTCTCCTCCGGTTCGCCGGGTGATCGTCGCGAAGAACCGCAACGGTCCAGTGGGAGATGTCAGGCTCGCCTGGCTCGATCGGTACACGAAGTTCCAGAACCTGGGCGACGGGGAGGCCGGTGCGGACGCCGACTATCCTGATCCGGATGAGGACACCGGTTGGTGAATTGGTGCCCAAGGGGTCAACGGTCCGCTTTGCCTGCGTGGAGTGCGGGCAGGACTACTCCCGCTGGATGGGGTACTGCCCGTCGTGTTCCTCCCAGACGCCGCTCGTCGAGCACGAAGTGCCGAAGGAGGCCGCCGGGCGTTGGCGGGGATTCGCTTCCGCCGCTGGCGGCGGGGGCGCAAAGCCGGTTGCCTGGAAGGAGGTAGACACCGCGGCGGCGCCCCGCCGTCCGCTGGGCATCCCTGAACTCGACCGCGTCCTGGGGGGCGGGGTGGTCCCCGGCTCGGCCGTATTGGTGGCGGGAGAGCCGGGCGCCGGAAAAAGCACGCTCCTCCTTCAGTTGGCCGCGGCCGCGGCCGCTTCCGGAGACCCCGTGCTCTACGTGAGCGGGGAGGAGTCCGAGCACCAACTCAAGTTGCGTGGCGAGCGGCTTGGATTGCAGCCGGACTCGCTCCTGCTTTTCTCCGAGACGAGCATGCCGCGCATTCTTGATGCGGCGGAGTCCGCACAACCGCGGCTGCTGGTGCTCGATTCCGTGCAGTGCGTTCATTCGCCGGAGATCAGCGGCGCCCCGGGAACCGTCACTCAGGTTCGGGAGTCGGCTGCTTCGCTGGTGTTGTACGCCAAGGCCACGCGGGTCCCGGTCTTCATCATCGGGCACGTCAACAAGGACGGCGCCATCGCCGGCCCGCGCACCCTCGAGCACATGGTGGACACCGTGCTGCACTTCGAGGGCGACCGGAAGCAATCGCACCGGCTGCTGCGGGCCGTGAAGAACCGGTTCGGCGCTGCCGGCGAGCTCGGGGTTTTCGAAATGACGGGGCAGGGCCTGCTGCCCGTCCAGAATCCGTCCGAACTCTTCCTTACCGGGGGTGACCCGCAACCGGGATCGGCCGTCGTCTGCACGCTCGAGGGAACGAGACCGCTCCTGGCCGAGATCCAGGTGTTGCTCGCCGAGAGCCCTCTCGCCTATCCCCGGCGGGTTCCGGTGGGGTTTGACAGCGGGCGGCTCGCCGTGCTTCTCGCGGTGCTGGAAACAGGAGGTGGTGGGGGACTCCTGCGCAGTGACGTCTATGTGTCGGTTACCGGTGGCCTCAGTGTGACCGAGCCGGCTGCCGACCTGGGTCTTCTCGCGGCCGTGGTCTCCCGGAGGCGGGGCGTTCCCGTGCCGCCGGGGGTCGTCTTTATCGGTGAAGTCGGCCTGTCCGGCGAAGTGCGCCCCGTCCACCAGGCGGGTGTGCGGCTCCGGGAGGCAGCGCGGCTGGGATACGAACGTGCGGTGATGAATCCGGGAGGGACCCGTGCTCAGGAACGGCCCCCGGAAATTGAGCTTGTCGCGGCGAAGACGCTGAGCGACGCCCTGGCCGTGGTGGGCTGACGGGAATTCCGAGGCCATGCGGGTTGGCGCCGTCATCGTCGCCGGGGGTTCCGGGACCCGGTTTGGCTCCGGGGAGCTCCCCAAGCAGTTCCAGCCGGTTCTCGGTCTGCCGCTCGTCGTTCATGCGGCCCGCGCGGTGCTGGCGTCGGAATCCATCGGTCATTTGGCAATCGTCTTGCCGGCGACGGGCTTCGAGTCCTGGCGGGCCGGCATGCGTCCGTACTTCGCATCGGTGGAAGGCCGGGTTTCCTTTTGCTCCGGAGGCAAGACCCGCCAGGACTCCACCTCTTGCGGTCTCGACGCGCTGGACGAACGGTTCGCGAAGGCAGAAGGCGCGGTTCCGGACCTGGTAGCCGTCCACGATGGCGCGAGGCCGGCGCCGCCGCTCGCGCTCATTGAAGAGGTCATCGAGACGGCCCGCCGCTACGGCGCCGCGATTCCGGGGTGTCGTCCCTCCGACACCCTGTGGCGGCTGGCCGGCGATTCAAACGCGGACGGGCTCGTGGACCGGGAGCACACCATTCAGGCCCAGACGCCCCAGTGCTTTCGGCGGGACCTGCTCCGCGAATCGCTTGACCGGGCGGCGGCAGCAGGGGTGAGCGGAACGGACGAAGCCTCCCTGGTTCGGGCGGCGGGGCATCCGGTACGCGTGGTCGAGGGGAGTCCCGAGAACCTGAAAGTGACCCGTCCGGCAGACCTGGAGGTGGCGCGCATCCGGCTCGGTGGGCGCCTTGAAATGCCTCGCATCGGTTTTGGTTTCGACGCGCACCGCTTCGGAACCACCGGGACGCTCCAACTGGGCGGAATTGCGTTTCCCGGTGTTCCGGCGCTCGAGGGGCACTCCGACGGAGACGCGGTCCTGCACGCGCTGACCGACGCAATCCTCGGCGCGGTTGCCGGACCGGACATCGGGGCCCTGTTTCCTTCGTCCGATCCGGGACTTCGAGGGGCGGCGAGCGACCGGTTCGTGCGCCGCGCTCTCGAGATCGCCGCGGGCGCCGGATACGGACCGGGCCAGGCGGATCTCACTATCATCGCCGAGCGTCCCCGGCTCGCGCCCCGGATCGAGGAGATGAGGCGCAGGATCGGAGCGATGCTCGGAATCGCCCCCGGCGCGGTGGGCCTCAAGGCCACCACCACCGACAAGATGGGCTTTACGGGCAGGGGCGAGGGGCTCGTGGCGAAAGCCCTCGTCCGACTTGATCCCGAACTCCGTATCCTGGAACCGGCCCGGCCCGCGGGATGACGCGTCACGAGAAGCAGCGTCCGGGACGGACCGGCGGCCCCGCCGGCGGGGTGGAGCAGGATCGGGCCGCGACGTGGGTCTTCGGCCCCGCTCGGGTGGAGGAGACGCTGCAGGGCATCCCGAACCAGGTTCGACGGGTGCTCGTCCGCACGGGACCGCTGCAGAGCCGCCATCAGGCTCTGCTGAAGATCGCGCGGGCTCGCGGCGTCCCGCTGCAGCGCGTTCCGAATCAGTACCTCGACCGGATTTCGGCCGGTGCGCGCCACCAGGGGGCGGCATGCGAGGTGTCACCGGTCGCGTGGCTGGCGCTCGGAGAGGTGCTGTCGATGGACCCGAAGCCGAGCCGCCTCCTGTTGCTCGATCGCATCGAGGACCCGCGCAACTTTGGCGCGCTGGTCCGCGCCGCGGACGGCGCCGGCGTGGACGCGGTACTGGTTCCCAAGCGCGGCGCGGCGCCTCCCTCGCCCGTTGCCATCGCGGCATCGGCGGGAGCCATCGCCCGCGCCCGCCTCGTGCGCATTCCGGGCGCGGCGACTGCCCTGAGGGCGCTCAGGGCTCACGGATACTGGACCGTCGGCCTGACTCCGCGGGGGAGTGTCCCCTGGTACGAGTTCGACTGGACCCAGCCCATCGTCCTGGTCGTGGGGTCCGAGGGCCGGGGACTCGCCGCCGGGGTGTCCAAGGAGTGCGAGGTCCTCGTTTCCCTGCCGCAGTTGGGTTCGGTTCGTTCACTGAACGTTTCCGTGGCGACTGGCATCGTGCTTTACGAAACGGTGCGTCAACGGGGGCTCGCCGCGCGCGCGGGCCGGCCCGCGGATGGGGCGCCCGAGGATGTTGACGGTTCGTAGCCAGAGAAATGGCGCCCCCGATTCTCCCGGTGGGGGCCTCGGCGCTCACGCGGATTTCGCCACAGACTGCTACCGGCTGCAAGGTTGTGCCGACCCATCCGATTCGCAGTTGACACCCCGATTCGGGCGCTCCTATAATAGACCGTTCGCCGGTGCACGCTGGCGTAGCTCAGGAGGCAGAGCAGCTGATTTGTAATCAGCCGGTCAAGGGTTCAAGTCCCTTCGCCAGCTCCGGATCGGGCCAGATCGCATCGGACCGGACCGCGCTGGGTCCGGAGGGCTGGATCCTGGAGAGATTGATTCGGACAACGCGTCCGGATCGGCCGGCTGGTAGCAGAGAGGCTGCTTTTTTGTCTCGTGAGCGGCGGAGTTTTCCCGGGCGGAGTGGTAGCGAAGCGGCCAAACGCAGCAGGCTGTAAACCTGCCGGCTTTACGCCTTCGGAGGTTCGAATCCTCCCCGCTCCACCACCTCATCCGGAGTTTCCCCAACCGAACCCCCCTTGACTGCTTTGACTACCGACAACGGCTCGCTCCGGCCCGCCGGAACGCGTTTTGGCGCCGAACACGACATGCTCGCCTCCGCAGGCGACGCTGTACCGGTTCGTCCACGGTCGGCGGTCCCCTCATTCCATAACGCGGGAGTAGCTCAGTTGGCAGAGCATCAGCCTTCCAAGCTGAGGGTCGCGGGTCCGAATCCCGTCTCCCGCTCCAGGTCGGCGACGGTGCGGCTCGTGTCGTCCCCGAACCGCGGCCGATGCGTCGGCTCTCGCACGCTACGGTGCCGTACCACCGGCCCCCGCCCTCGTCTACGCCCACGTGGCTCAGTGGTAGAGCACTTCCTTGGTAAGGAAGGGGTCACCGGTTCAATCCCGGTCGTGGGCTCCACTTTCGCCCCCACCTCGGGGACGATCTGATTCCCCGCGCCCGCGGCAAACAACCAGGTCTCGCAGCCAACAAGGAGAAGACCAGATGGCCAAGGAGAAGTTCGAACGCACCAAACCCCACGTAAACGTGGGGACCATCGGTCATGTGGATCACGGCAAGACAACCCTGACCGCAGCGATCACGAAGGTCCTCGCCGCCGAGCAGGGCGGAAACTTCCGGAGTTTCGACTCGATCGACAACGCTCCGGAAGAGCGGGAGCGGGGCATCACAATCGCCACCGCCCACGTGGAGTATGAAACCGAGGCGCGCCACTACGCTCATGTGGACTGCCCCGGTCACGCCGACTACATCAAGAACATGATCACCGGCGCCGCCCAGATGGACGGTGCGGTGCTGCTGATTTCCGCACCCGACGGGCCCCAGGCGCAGACCCGCGAGCACATCCTCCTGGCTCGCCAGGTCGGCGTGCCCCGGATCGTCGTGTTCCTCAACAAGGTGGACATGCTGGACGACGAAGAGCTGCTCGAGCTCGTGGAGCTCGAAGTCCGGGAACTGCTTTCCTACTACGACTTCCCCGGCGATGACATCCCGATCATCCGGGGCAGTGCGCTCAAGGCGCTCGAGTCGGACGATCCCAGCGACTGGGAACCCGTCCGGGAGCTGACGAAGGCGCTGGACGAGTACGTGCCGATGCCGGAGCGGGCGATCGACAAGGACTATCTGATGCCGATCGAGGACGTCTTCTCGATCTCCGGCCGGGGCACTGTGGTGACCGGCCGCATCGAGCAGGGCAAGGTCTGCGTTCAGGAAGAAGTCGAAATCGTCGGCATCCGGGAGACCCGGAAGCGGGTGGTGACCGGAGTCGAGATGTTCAAGAAGCTTCTCGACGAGGGTGAGGCCGGTGACAACGTCGGGATCCTGCTGCGGGGAACCGATCGCCGGGACGTGGAACGCGGAATGGTCCTTGCCAAGCCCGGTTCCATCACGCCTCACACCAAATTCCGGTCTGAGGTCTATGTCCTGTCCAAGGAAGAGGGGGGACGCGAAAAGCCGTTCAAGAGCGGCTATCGCCCACAGTTCTATTTCCGGACCACGGATGTGACCGGCACCGCCACTCTTTTGGGAGACCAGGTGGTGGCCATGCCGGGAGACAACATCCAGCTCGAGGTGGAATTGATCACCCCGATCGCCATGGACCGTGGTCTCCGCTTCGCGATCCGCGAAGGCGGCAGGACGGTCGCCTCCGGGATGACCACCGAAGTCCTGGAGTAGGCGACGTTAACGGGAAACGGTCCTTCCGCGGACGACCTGAGTCGCTCGTGGAGAGGCCATCCTCGGAACATCTGAGCGGAGAAAACCCACGGGGAAAGCGGCATGGCTCGCGAAAAGAAGCGGCAAATCGTCACGCTGGCATGTACGGACTGCAAGCGGCGCACGTATTCGACGACGAAGAACCGGGCAACCCATCCCGGCCGGATGGAGTTGCGCAAGTACTGCCGTTTCTGCCGCACTCACATACTGCATCGGGAGACGCGTTGACTTCCTCTGGGACGCCGGTGGACCGCACTGACCGGGAGTACCTGCCGCTGGCTCGGTATCGTGGGACGCGGACACGCCCAGGGGGGCCCGGCACGGGTGCCCTTGCGGCCCTGGAGCCGTCTGGCGCGGTGAGGGGTGCGAAGGCCAGTAGCTCAATTGGCAGAGCACCGGTCTCCAAAACCGGGGGTTGGGGGTTCGATCCCCTCCTGGCCTGGCATCCCCGCGTCCCCGCGCGCCGGCGGCATCCGAGGTTCTCGGCGTGAGCGTTCTCGACCGGTTCGGAACCGCCCGCGACTTCCTCGGGGAAGTTCGGGGAGAGCTGGACAAGGTCACCTGGCCAACGAGGGACGAAGTCCGGGGCACCACGATCATCGTGCTGATTACGGTCTTCTTCTTCGGGTTCTACCTCTACGGCCTTGACGTGGTGATGTCGTACATCTCCGCCTTCATCACGAACCTGATCGGGTAGTTCCATGGCCAGAGAGTGGTTCATCGTCTCGACGCACTCGAAATTCGAGGAGAGCGTCAAGGAGGCCCTGCGCCATCGCGCCAACGCGTACGGACTCGGGAAGCAGATCGGCGAAATCCTGATCCCTACGGAGAAGGTCGTGGAAATGCGGGGCGGACGCCGCGTGGTGACCACCAAGCAGGTCTACCCCGGCTACGTGCTCGTGAACATGGAGATGAATGCCGATACCTGGCAGGTCGTCAAGAACACCGACAAGGTCATGGGCTTCGTGCCGCCCCACAAGCCCCAGCCGATGCCCGACGACGAGGTTTCCCGGATTCGCGAACAAATGGACGACGCGAGCCAGGCACCGAAGCTGCGGCACACGTTCCAGACGGGTGAATCGGTCCGCATCATTCACGGTCCCTTCAACGGCTTTCAGGGTGTTGTGGATGAAGTCCAGCCGGAACGCAACAAGGTGAAGGTCATGGTCACGATCTTCGGACGCTCGACCCCCGTGGAACTGGAGTTCCTCGAGGTGGAAAAGGTCTGACGGCCCCGATCGCAAAAACAATCGGAGAAACAACGGATGAAGAAAGTGCTCGCGGTCGCGAAGATCCAGTTGCCCGCCGGCAAAGCGACCCCGGCGCCGCCCGTTGGCCCCGCGCTCGGCCAGCACGGCATCAACATCATGGACTTTTGCAAATCCTTCAACGCCAAGACCGCGAACGACCCGGGAATGATCATCCCCTGCGTGGTGACCGTCTACCAGGACCGGTCCTTCAGCTTCATCACCAAGACCCCGCCGGCGGCTGTCCTCCTGAAGCGCGCCGCGGGCATCGCCAAGGGATCAGGTGAGCCGAACCGGATGCGCGTGGGAAAGGTGTCGGTCAGCCAGGTGGAGGAAATCGCTCAGATCAAGATGCAGGATCTCAATGCGGTTGACATCGATGCGGCGCGCCGCATCGTGGAGGGAACGGCCCGCAGCATGGGAATCGAAGTGGCCTGAGGATCGGGAACGCGAATCATGGGAAAGAAATACAAGGCGGCCAAGACGGCCCTCGCGGATGTACGGCCGGAAACACTGGGCGAGGTCTTTCAGACGCTCAAGAGCGCAAGCTTCGCTTCCTTCGACGAGACAGCCGAGATCGCCATGCGGCTCGGGGTGGACCCGCGGCATGCCGATCAAATGGTGCGTGGTTCGGTGGTCCTTCCCCACGGGCTGGGAATATCGCGCCGCGTCGTGGTGATCGCATCCGGCGAGAAGGCCAAGGAGGCCGAGGAAGCGGGCGCCGACGAAGTGGGTGGAGACGACATGGTGGCCCGCATCCAGGGTGGATTCCTGGATTTCGAAGCGGTCGTGGCGACGCCGGACATGATGCGGTCGGTCGGAAAGCTCGGCCGGATTCTGGGTCCGCGGGGGTTGATGCCCAATCCCAAGTCGGGAACGGTCACGTTCGATGTGGCAAGGGCCGTTCAGGAGATCAAGGCCGGAAAGGTCGACTATCGGGTGGACAAGACTTCAAACCTTCACGCTCCGGTCGGGAAGCTGTCCTTCTCCGAGGATCGGCTGGTGGAAAACACGCTGGCGTTCGTCTCGGCCGTGCTTCGATCGAGGCCGGCGGCGGCGAAGGGCCGTTACATCCGGAGTGTCGCCATCAGTTCGACGATGAGCCCCGGCCTCCGCATCAGCCCGTCACTCGTCGGAGCCAAGTAGGCCGGTACAACCGGAGATTCGAGAAAGGTTCGAAACGATGCAACGCATGGAGAAGCAGGAGGCGGCCGCGTCGCTCGCCGGGTTGCTCAAATCACAGACAGCGGTGTTTTCTTTCGACTACCGGGGCCTTTCCGTGGCGGAAATCACGGATCTGCGTCGCCGGGTTCGCGAAGCCGGCGGCAAGTACCGCGTCGTCAAGAACAGCACGGCCAAGTGGGCCTTTGAAGAGGCCGGCATTTCCGGATTGGATGACCAGCTCGTCGGGATGACCGGCCTTGCCTGGTGCGAGGACGATCCGGTGGGATTGGCGAAGGCTCTCCACGAGGGGACCAGGGAATTCGCGGCCTTCGAGTACAAGGGCGGAGTCGTTTCCGCTCGGAAGGTCGATTCGCAGCAGTTCGAAGCACTGGCGAAGCTTCCGGGCCGGGAGGCGCTTCGCGGCCAGCTCGTCGGCGTCATCGCGGCCCCCATTCGGAACCTCATGAACGTCCTCGAAGGAGTTCCGCGGAATCTGGTGCTCGTGCTCAAGGCAGCCGAAGAGAAGGCCGCGGAAGGCGGGGGCGCCACCCAGTGACCCTCGGAACCGACCGGATCCGGTCCCGGCGCCGCGGCGCCCGTCGTCCACTGTCCCTGTATTTGTCCAATTTCGATTCAAGGCGTAAGGAGTAGATGCCCACCATGTCGTCAATCAGCCAGCAGGATGTCGTCAACCACATCAAGCAGCTCACCGTGTTGGAGTTGTCCGAACTCGTCAAGGCGCTCGAAGACGAACTCGGAGTTTCCGCAGCGGCCGCCATGCCCGTGGCAGTCGCGGCCGGCGGCGGTGACGCCGCGCCGGTCGAGGAGCAGACCGAGTTCGATGCCGTACTCACGGAGACCGGTCCAAACCGGGTTCAGGTCATCAAGGCCGTCCGGGAACTGACGAGTCTCGGCCTTCGAGAGGCGAAAACGCTCGTGGAAGAGGCTCCGAAAGCGGTCAAGGAAGGCGTCCCCATGGAGGAAGCCAAGCAGATCCAGGAGCGATTCAAGGAGGTCGGCGCAACGATCGAAATCAAGTAGATCGGGTGCGTCTCCTTTGCCAATTCTTTTTCCCGGTTTTCGCCGCGTCCCGCGTTTCGCTGATGGTGCACGACCACCATCAGCCTGCGGCAGCGGCTGTCCGGGCCATCTCCCGACTCATCGAGGCGCCCGGTGGCGGCCTCGGGAAACGTCGGGTGTCGTGTAGCTACGCGAACAGGCCGTCCTCATGCTGACCGCTGAAATCACTCCGAAGAAAACGCGGCACGACTTCTCCCGCATCCGCGCGTCGATCCCCCTGCCGAAGCTCATCGAGGTTCAGCATCGGTCGTACGACCGATTCCTTCAAAAGGACCTGCAGCCGCAGGATCGCGAGGAGATCGGCCTCCAGGCCGTGTTCCGCTCGATCTTCCCCATCAAGGACTTTCGGGACAACTGTGAGCTGGACTTCCTCGAGTACTCGGTAGGCCGGTGGGCGTGCAGTTGCGGCGAACTCGAGGGCATCGAACACACCCGGAACGGTTCCGTCTGCAACTACTGCGGAGATCGGGTCCACCTGAAGGTCGAACACGACGTGGAGCAGTGCCAGCAACGCGGCAAGACCTACGCCGTTCCCTTGAAGGTGAAGATCAGGCTGACCGTCTGGGACCGGGACCCGGAAACCAATCAGCGGTCGATCCACGACATCAAGGAAGAAGAGGTCTTTTTCGGCGATATCCCGCTGATGACCGAGAACGGGACCTTCATCATCAACGGGACCGAGCGCGTCGTCGTCTCCCAGCTGCATCGGTCGCCGGGCGTCTTCTTCCATGAGGCCGATCGCGGCTGCTTCCTGGCGCAGGTGGTGCCCTATCGAGGCTCGTGGCTCGAATTCGAGACGGACGCGCGGGGGCTCCTGCAGGTCCGCATCGACCGCAAGAAGCGCTTTCCGGCAACGATTTTCCTGAGGGCGCTCGGCTTCGGAAAAACGGAATCGATCCTGGCCCGTTTCTTTCGTGTGCACGAAGCGACGTTGTCCGGGGACCGTGTTCGGCTGCCCGTCACCGACGAGTTGAAGGAGATGCTCCTCGACGAGCGCATCGAGCGAGACATCGAGGCCGACGGCGAGGTCGTCATCGAGGGTGGGAAGCGGATCAGCCGGGGTGACATCCGGAAACTGACCCGGCAGGGCCGCGAGGCGCTTGATTTTCATCTGGAGGCCCTGGGTGGTTTCCGGCTGGCTGTCCCGGTGACGATTCCGGACACCGGTGAGGAGGTTCCGGCGAACACCCGGTTGACCCCGGAACTGGTCGACGAACTCGCTGAAGTGGGCTCGGTCAAGGTCGTTCTTCCGGGCGCCGATCCGGTTGGCGCCGTCTTGGGGGATACGCTGGACAAGGATCCACTGACCCGGCAGCGCGGAACGGATGCGCCGAACGCCGAAAGTGTCGATGGAGCGCTCGTGGAGCTCTATCGCCGGCAACGTCCGGGTGACCAGCCAACGGTGGAGAGTTCCCGGACTCTGCTCCACAACCTGTTCTTCAATGAGCAGAAGTACGACTTCTCGCGGGTCGGGCGCCGCAAGCTGGCGACCAAGCTCGAGCGTGAGATGGATCCCAACCGCACCATCCTCGCCGAGGAGGACTTTGTCCTCGTCCTCGACTACCTCCTGCGGCTCACCCGCGGCGAAAGCGGCTATCGGGCCGACGACATCGACCACCTTGGCAACCGCCGGGTCCGGTCGGTCGGCGAGTTGCTCGAGAACCAATTCCGCCTGGGCCTCGTGCGCATGGAGCGGGCGATTCGGGAAAAGATGAACGTCTATCAGGAAATGACGACCGCGATGCCGCGGGACCTGATCAATGCGAAGCCGGTAACCGCGGCGGTCCGCGAGTTCTTCGGCGCCTCCCAGCTTTCGCAGTTCATGGAACAGACGAATCCGCTCTCCGAGGTGACCCACAAGCGGCGTCTCTCGGCGCTGGGCCCCGGAGGACTCTCCCGTGACCGCGCCAAGTTCGACGTGCGGGACGTCCACGCGACGCACTACGGGCGGATCTGTCCGATCGAAACGCCGGAAGGGCCGAACATCGGGCTGATCAGTTCGCTCTCCTGCTACGCGACGATCGACAACTACGGTTTCATCCAGAGCCCCTACCGGAAGGTGGTGGACGCAAGGATCGTGGACTATGTGCGGGTCGAGGATCCGGGGGACACCAAGCTCGAGGCGGACGCCGTCATCCCGAAGCAGGACGCGGACGCGGCGAACGAGAAGATTGGACGTCGCCGAAAGCCCGCGAAGTTCATCCCTCACGCGTTCTACCTTTCGGCGCTCGAGGAAGAGCGCCACACGATCGCCCAGGCCAACGCCCGGGTAGGAGACGAAGGACAGCTCCTGGACGCCCGCGTCAACTGCCGCCACGAGGGCGAGTTCGTTCCTGCGCCGAGGGAAAACGTCGATTTCATCGATGTTTCTCCCAAGCAGATTGTGTCGGTGGCGGCATCGCTCGTGCCGTTCCTCGAGAACGACGACGCGAACCGGGCGCTCATGGGATCGAACATGCAGCGCCAGGCGGTCCCGTTGATCACGGCAGAGGCGCCGCTCGTGGGTACGGGCATGGAGTTCGTGACCGCCCGGGATTCGGGATCGGTGATCGTGTGCCGGGAGAACGGAGTCGTGGACCGGGTCGACGGTCGCCGCATCATCGTTCGCAAGGAGAGCGGGGAGGCCGGAGAAACCGAGATCGGGGCCAGCATCTACCGGTTGAAGAAATTCCGCCGCTCCAACCAGAACACCTCCATAAACCAAAAGCCCCTGGTGGAGGTGGGCGAGCGGGTTGCGAAAGGTCAGGTCATCGCGGACGGTCCGTGCACCGACGGCGGTGAGTTGGCGCTTGGCCGCAATGTGCTCGTCGCCTTCATGCCCTGGCGGGGCTACAACTTCGAGGACGCAATCATCGTTTCGGAACGCCTCGTTCAGGACGACAGCTACACCTCGATCCACATCGAAGAGCACACCGTGCAGGCGAGGGACACCAAGCTGGGTCCCGAGTCCATCACGCGTGAGGTGCCCGGTGTCGCCGAGAGTTTCCTCCGGAACCTCGACGAATCCGGCATCGTCTGTATCGGAGCCCGAGTCAGTCCCGGCGATATCCTTGTCGGTCGCGTCACGCCCAAGGCCGAGGCGCAACTGACCCCGGAAGAGAAGCTCCTCCGGGCCATATTCGGCGACAAGGCGGGGGATGTCAAGAACTCGTCGCTCAAGTGTCCGTCGGGCGTCGAGGGCGTCGTCGTGGACGTTCGCGTATTCCACCGCAAGGATGCGAACCGCGATGATCGCGCGCTCTCAATCGAGGCGGATGACATCGAAGCCATCGACCGCGACTACCGCGATGAGGAGAGGATCCTGCGCGAGGAGTGTGACAAGCGCATCGTTGATCGAATGGTCGGCGCCCGCCTGGTCGAGGACTGCATGAACCCGGCTACGGGAGAGGTCGAACTCAAGAAAGGTACGCGCCTTACCAGGAAGGAACTTCTGAAGAGGCTCGACTTCGTACCCCTGTTCGAGACCGACCTTCCCGACGACGTAAGGGACGAGATCCAGGAAATTCAGGAAAAGACGGAGGAACAACTGGATCTGCTCTCGGTTCGTCGGGACGAACAACAGGCCGTGGTGAGCCAGGGGGACGATCTGCCACCCGGCGTCATCAAGATGGTCAAGGTCTACGTGGCCATGAAGCGCAAGCTCAGCGTGGGCGACAAGATGGCTGGCCGGCACGGCAACAAGGGCGTCATCGCCAAGATCGTGCCGGTAGAGGACATGCCCTTCCTGCCCGACGGCAGGCCCGCGGAAATCATCCTGAATCCCCTCGGCGTTCCGTCGCGCATGAACATCGGCCAGGTCCTCGAGACGCACCTTGGCTGGGCGGCTCGCATGCTGGATCGCCACTTTGCCACGCCGGTCTTCGACGGGGCTCGCGAGACCGACATCCGCAAACTCCTCGACGAGGCCAACGAAAGGGCCCAGGAGCAGGATGGGCTACGGGCGAACGTGCTGGAGGACGGCAAGACGGTTCTCTACGACGGCCGGACCGGAGGACCCTTCGATCAGCCCGTGACCTGCGGCTACATCTACATGCTCAAACTCGGACACCTGGTGGACGACAAGATGCATGCTCGCAGCATCGGGCCCTACAGCCTGATCACGCAGCAGCCGCTCGGCGGAAAGGCTCAGTTCGGCGGTCAGCGGTTCGGCGAGATGGAGGTGTGGGCGATCGAGGCCTACGGAGCGGCCCACACTCTCCAGGAGATCCTGACCGTCAAGTCGGACGATGTCCGGGGCCGGGCAAAGGTCTACGAGTCCATCGTGAAGGGCGACACGAGTTATTCGCCCGAGGTGCCGGCATCGTTCAAGGTGCTGATGGCGGAAATCCAGAGCCTCGGACTCGATATCGAGCTGATCCGGGCCAAGAACTGATCGGCCAGTAGCTGTCAATCGAGAGGGACGAAATGCAGACAACCAGGGAAACCGCCGGAGTCTTCCCGGACCTTGAGGAAAGGGAAACTTTCAGCTCTGATTTCGACGCCATCAAGATCTCGATCGCGTCGCCCGAGAAGATCAGGGCCTGGTCCCACGGAGAGGTCACGAAAGCGGAGACGATCAACTATCGCACGCTGAAACCGGAGCGCGGCGGTCTGTTCTGCGCTCAGATTTTCGGTCCCATCAGCGACTGGGAGTGCCTCTGCGGCAAGTACAAGCGCATGAAGCACCGGGGTGTGGTGTGCGACAAGTGCGGTGTTGAGGTCACGCAGGCATCGGTTCGCCGCAGCCGGCTGGGACACATCGAACTGGCCTGTCCGGTGTCCCATGTCTGGTTCTTCAAGGTTCCGCCGAGCCGTATCGGTCAGGTCCTCGATCTGACGCCGCGGGAACTCGAAAGGATCCTCTACTACGAGTCGTACGTAGTGCTGGATCCGGGCGATGTGGATATCAGTCTTCTCAAGGAGAAGGAGGTCACCCTCACGCTGGAAGAGGCTCTGTTGCTCCAGCAGCTCTTCGCATTCTCGTTCGACGAGGGCGACGATGGTTGCAGGGTCGGAAATATCAGGCTCGGATCGCTGCGGAAGGGACAGGTCGTCACCGAAGACCAGGATCGTCTGCTCAAGCGGCTCTTTGGTCGGACTGACAACGAGTTCCGCGAGAAACTGAAGCGCCCGGGACGTGCCTATCGAGCGGGGATGGGCGCTGGAGCCGCCAAGCAGCTACTCAACGAAGCGGACCTCGAAGCGCTGGCGGTCGAGTTGCGTCACGGCATGCGTCACGAGCGGTCCATCCAGAAGCGGACCAAGGCCGCGAAGCGGCTGAAGGTCGTGGATGCGTTCCGGAAGTCGGGCAATCTCCCCGAGTGGATGGTCCTGGACGTCATCCCGGTCATTCCGCCGGATCTGCGTCCGCTGGTTCCCCTGGATGGCGGACGGTTCGCGACGAGCGATCTGAACGAGCTCTACCGGAAGGTCATCAACCGCAACAACCGCCTCCGGCGGCTGCTTGAGCTACGCGCGCCCGACGTGATCGTCCGGAACGAGCAGCGGATGCTGCAAGAAGCCGTGGACGCGCTTTTCGACAACGGTCGCCGCGGACGGGTCCTCAAGGGCACGAACAACCGCCCGCTCAAGTCCCTGTCCGACACGCTCAAGGGCAAGCAGGGCAGGTTCCGTCAGAACCTGCTCGGCAAGCGCGTGGACTATTCGGGCCGCTCCGTCATCGTCGTCGGTCCGGAGTTGAAGGTCCATCAGTGCGGCCTTCCCAAGAAGATGGCCCTCGAACTGTTCAAGCCATTCCTGTTCAACCGGCTGGAACACGAGGGGCTTGCCGCCACGATCAAGCAGGCCCGCGAACTGGTGGAAGAGCAGCGCCCCGAGGTGTGGGATTACCTCGAAGAGGTCATCAGCGAGCACTCCGTGCTGCTGAACCGCGCCCCGACGCTGCACCGACTCGGGATCCAGGCCTTTGAGCCCGTTCTGGTGGAGGGGAAAGCGATCCGGATTCACCCACTGGTCTGCAGTGCGTTCAACGCCGATTTCGATGGCGACCAGATGGCCGTCCACGTTCCCCTGAGCCCCGAGGCGCAGGTGGAGGCGTCGCTGTTGATGCGGTCCTCCCGAAACATCCTCTCCCCGGCGCACGGCGGACCGCTCGCGGTGCCGACGCAGGACATGGTGCTCGGGATCTACTACCTGACCAAACCGCAGGTGATTCCGCCGAAGGTGACACAGGCCTTCGCCTCGATCGAAGAAGTGCTGCTCGCTCACGAGAGCGGACATATCGGCACCCTGATGCCGATTCAGATGCGGTACACCGGAGAACTCCTCGAAACGCACGACAGCCAGGACCTGCTCCGGGTGAAGGTCGCCAACATCGAGGGCAGGCGGATCGAAACCACCGTCGGCAGGGTGCTCCTCAACGACCGGCTTCCCAAGGATCTGCCGTTCGTAAACGGTGTGCTCAAGAAAAAGGGCATTCAAAGCCTCGTCCGCCTCGTCTATCTGCGCCACGGCCTCGAGAGCACGGCCGACATCCTCGATGCGTTGAAGGACATCGGATTCGAGTTCGCAACCCGGAGCGGAACGTCCATCGGACTTGGCGACCTCGTGGTGCCGCCGAACAAGGCGCGGCTGGTCGAGGAGGCCAAGGAAGAGGTCGGCAGAGTTGACGAGCAGTACCAGCAGGGTGCGATCACCCACGGCGAGCGGTACAACAAGGTCATCGATGTCTGGTCGAACGCCACGAACAAGGTGGCCGAGGACATGCTCAAGACCATGCAGGTCAGGGAGCGGGAGACCGGGCGATTCAGTCCGGTCTTCATGATGGTGGACTCCGGCGCCCGCGGTAGCGAGAAGCAGATTCGGCAACTTGCCGGAATGCGGGGCCTGATGGCCAAGACCTCGGGGGAGATCATCGAGACCCCCATTACCAGCAACTTCCGCGAGGGACTCAGCGTCATCCAGTACTTCATTTCGACCAATGGAGCTCGAAAGGGGTTGGCGGACACGGCGCTCCGGACCGCGGACGCCGGGTATCTCACCCGCCGACTGGCCGATGTGGCTCAGGACGTCATCGTCACTCAGGTGGATTGCGGGACCCTCCGCGGGATCTACGCCGAGCCCATCATCGAGGCGGGAGAGGTCATCGAACCACTTCGGGATCGGATCGTGGGCCGGGTCAGCCTCGAGGCGGTCAAGGATTTCCGCGGTGATCTGATTGTTGATGCCGGCGAGGAGATCAGCGAGGAAATCGCGACCGCTATCGAGGCTTCGGGCGTGGCCCGGGTCAAGATCCGGTCGGTCCTCACCTGTGATGCCCGCCGGGGCGTCTGCGCCATGTGCTATGGCCGGAACCTGGCTACCGGACGACTTGTGGATCTGGGAGAAGCGGTGGGGATCATCGCTGCCCAGTCCATTGGAGAGCCTGGCACGCAGTTGACCATGCGGACGTTCCACATCGGAGGAACGGCCAGCGTCTTCGAGAATTCGGCCCTCGAGGCGCGCCACGACGGCGTGTTGCAGTTCTCGGAAAGCCTGCGCACGGTCGAAGATCGCCACGGCAACCTGGTGGTCATCAACCGCGCCGGCACCGTGGAAGTGGGAGACGGCGACGGACGAGTCCTGGAGAGCCATCCGGTGGTGTACGGCGCCCGGATCAAGGCGGCCTCCGGCAGTGCCGTAAGCGGCGGCCAGGTGATCGTCGAGTGGGACCCGTACAGCTTCTCGATTCTCGCCGAGGAAGAAGGGACGGTCCGTTTCCAGGACATCATCGCGGATGTGACGATGATCCAGGAGGTGGACAACGTCACCTTCCGGTCGCAGCCGGTGATCATCGAGTCCCAGGACGACCGGTTCGAGCCGCGGATCGAGATTCAGCGCTCCGGCGAAGACGCCCGGACCTACCTGATGCCCTCACGCGCCCATCTCGAGGTCGAGCAGGACAATGCCGTGCGTCCGGGCGACGTGCTCGCCAAGATTCCGCGAGAGACCACCAAGACGAAGGACATCACCGGAGGTCTGCCGCGCGTCGTCGAGCTCTTCGAGGCTCGGCCGCCGAAGGCGCCCGCCCTGATCAGCGAGATCGACGGACGGCTGCAGTACGGCGACGTTCGCAAGGGCAAGCGCGTCATCACCGTGACGTCCCAGGTCACCGACGACGTTCGCGAGTATGAGGTGCCCCGCGGGGTCCACATCAGCGTCCGGGAAAACGAGGAAGTGCGCGCCGGCGACCCGCTCATGGACGGTCCGCGCAATCCGCACGACATCCTCCGGGTCTTGGGCGAAGGGGAACTCCAGCGCTACCTGGTTCACGAGATTCAGGAGGTGTACCGGCTTCAGGGCGTCGTGATCGACGACAAGCACATCGAAGTCATCATCAGCCGGATGATGCGCTGGGTGCGCGTCACCGATGTCGGAGATACGGACCTGATCGTGGACTCGACGGTGGATCGGCACGAGTTCGCGCAGGCGAACCGCAAGGCCCAGGCAGAAGGGGGGCAGGCGGCTCAGGGAGAGCCGATGCTGCTCGGCCTCACCAAGGCATCCCTCGCGACCGACAGCTTCATCTCCGCCGCGTCGTTCCAGGAGACCACCAAGGTGCTGACGGAGGCGTCTCTCACCGGCAAGGTGGACTATCTCCGCGGGCTCAAGGAAAACGTCATCATGGGTCGGTTGATTCCGGCCGGGACCGGGCTGCGGGAGCACCGGCGCTTCGTGCTTCCGGAGGAGATCGACGCGCATCGGCAGGCCATGCTTCGGGAAGACCCGAATCCGGAAACCGAGCTGGCCGAAGAGATCCGCTAACGGCGTCTCCTTTCGAACCCGGAATACAGGGTCGAATCTCCGTCGCGCCAGCATCCGGACTCCGGCGCGATTGCCGGAAGCGCCGGTTTGCGTTGGGGTTCCGGCCCCGGCTGCTGCCACTCCCGGCGCCGCCGCGAGCCAGCCTCTGCGATTTGACAGGTACTCGCCACAGCGCGTAAAATCCTTCGTCCGCTACGCGCCTAGAACGCATTCCTTTCAGCGTCGTGGACGTCATCGTCCCCTTCGGGGGACAGCCGCCGATCGCATTTTTTCGAGCCCTGATGGTGAGGCCTGACGGGTGGGCGGTGCACGTCCCAGTTTCCCTTCGCCCGTAAGGGCTCAGCCTTTTCCTCCGGATACGAATTCCCCATGCCCACCATTCATCAGCTCGTCCGCCGTGGACGGAAGCGGATGGCCCCGGCCACCGACTCGCCGGCGCTCCAGCGGTGTCCCCAGCGGCGGGGAGTCTGCGTGCGGGTATTCACCATCAACCCCAAGAAGCCGAACTCCGCTCTGAGAAAGGTCGCCCGGGTGCGGCTGACCAACGGGATCGAGGTGACAACGTACATACCCGGGGTGGGCCACTCCCTGCAGGAGCACTCCATCGTGCTGCTGCGTGGTGGCCGGGTGAAGGATCTTCCGGGCGTCCGCTACCACGTGATCCGTGGGGCCCTTGACGCGACGGGAGTGGATGGACGAAAAAACGGCCGCTCCAAGTACGGAACGAAACGGCCGAAGAGCTGACCGGTAGAGCCGCGCACTACCCAGAAGAGATACGGAGCACCAGAGGATGTCCAGACGCCGTGATGTGCCGAAGCGGCAACCCGCTCCGGATGCCCGCTACCAGAGCGTTCTCGTCTCGTCGTTCATCAACAAGGTGATGCTGGACGGGAAGAAGTCCACGGCCGAATCGATTGTCTATGGGGCGTTCGACCGCATCAAGGAAAAGACGGACGGTGAGCCGCTCACGACCTTTCGCGAGGCCGTCCAGAACGTCAAACCGACCCTCGAGGTGAAGAGTCGCCGGAAGGGTGGCGCGAACGTCCAGGTGCCGTATGAGGTCCGTCCCGAGCGACGCACTTCGCTGTCCCTGCGCTGGATCGTCGGCTACGCCCGGAAGCGGCCGGAAAAAACGATGGCGGAAAAGCTGGCGGGCGAGTTGCTCGACGCTTCCCAGAATCGGGGTGGCGCCATCAAGAAGCGAGAAGACACCCACAAGATGGCGGAGGCGAACAAGGCCTTCGCCCACCACCGCTGGTAGCCGCGCCCACGCCTCGGCTAACGGCAATACGGAGGATTCGCCATTCAGGAAGCGAGCACGATTTCGATCGGCAAGGCCGGTTCATCCGGTCCGCGGTGGCCGGCGACGGCGGACCTGATCGACGCGCCATCCGGCGCGAATCGGACCGCATGCATATCGGACTCTCTTCCAGTTAACCCGGCTTCCGTCAATTCAATCTTCCAGCACCTATCGCCCACCAGTTCCGTCCACAGTTCCCATGCCCCGAAAAGTCGCCCTGGCCGACACCCGAAACATCGGGATCATGGCGCACATTGACGCCGGGAAGACGACCACCACCGAACGGATCCTCTATTACACCGGCGTCACCTACAAGCTCGGCGAGGTTCACGAGGGAACCGCGACGATGGACTGGATGGAGCAGGAGCAGGAGCGCGGGATCACGATCACCTCGGCTGCGACCACCTGTTTCTGGAAGGACCATCGGGTCAACATCATCGATACGCCGGGTCACGTGGACTTCACCGCCGAAGTAGAGCGGTCCCTCAGGGTCCTCGATGGTGCGGTGGCCGTGTTTTGCGCGGTCGCCGGCGTGGAACCCCAGTCCGAAACGGTCTGGCGCCAGGCCGACAAGTACGGCGTGCCCCGGATCGCCCTCGTGAACAAGATGGATCGGGCGGGCGCCGATTTCGAGCGGGTCGTGAAGATGATGGAGGACCGCCTCGGAGCGCGGGCGGCGGCGATCCAGCTCCCCATCGGAGCGGAGGACGCCTTCGAAGGGGTCGTGGATCTCGTTCGGATGAAGGAGATTCGCTATCACGGAGATTCCCTGGGCGCCCGGTACGAGGAGACCGAGCTCGTCCCCGAGCGGCTCGACGCGGCTCGCGCCGCTCGGGAAGCGCTGGTCGACAAGATCTGTGAATGCGATATCGAGGCGCTCGGGATCTGGGATGAGACGGGAGACCTCACCGCTGAGGAGTGCGAGGCGGCGCTTCGCCGTTCGACTGTCGCGCTGCAGCTGGTTCCGGTTCTCTGTGGATCCGCGTTCCGCAACAAGGGCGTCCAGCCGCTCCTGGACGCGGTTGTTTCCCTGCTGCCGGCGCCGACGGATGTTCCGTCGATCACGGGCACCGCGTCCGTCACGGATCCGACCCCGGCCGTTCGGGACGCTCGGGATGACGCTCCCTTCTCCGCGCTTGTCTTCAAGGTGATGACGGATCCCTTCGTCGGCCAGCTCTCGTTCTTCCGGGTGTATTCAGGGGTTCTCAGGACGGGTGACACGGTCCTCAACTCCACCCGTTCGGTCCGGTCGCGGGTCGGTCGGCTTCTCAAGATTCACGCCAACAAGCGCGAGGAGATCAAGGAGGTCTACGCCGGAGACATCGCGGCGGTAGTCGGTCTCAGGAACGCCAGAACCGGAGAGACAATTTGCTCTCCTGCCGCTCCCGTGGTTCTCGAAGCCATGGAGTTCCCGGAGCCGGTCATCTCCCGGGTCATCGAGCCAGCGACAAAGGCGGATCAGGAAAAGCTGTCCGGAGCGCTCGGGAAGTTGACCCATGAGGACCCGACCTTCCGGGTAACGACCGATGCGGAAACGGCCCAGACGATCATCAGCGGCATGGGAGAACTGCACCTGGAGATCATCGTGGACCGGTTGCTCCGCGAGTTTCAGGTGGGTGCGGTCGTGGGTCAGCCCCGGGTGGCGTACCGCGAGGCCATCCGCGCCTCCACGAAGACCGAAGGCCGCTACGTGCGGCAGACCGGCGGCCGGGGCCAGTACGGCCACGTTCGGGTCGAGGTGTTCCCGAATCCGGCCGAACCGTTCGAGTTCGTCAATGACATCGTGGGTGGATCCGTACCGCGCGAGTTCATCCCGGCAGTGAAGGAGGGAGCTCGCGACGCCCTCGCCGCGGGGCCGCTCGCGGGGTATCCGGTTACCGGGGTGACGGTGCGCCTCTATGACGGCACCTTCCACACCGTGGACAGTTCCGAACTCGCGTTCCGGATTGCCGGTTCCATGGCGGTCAAGGACGCGCTGCGGCGATGCTCTCCGGTCATCCTCGAGCCGGTGATGAAGGTGGAGGTCGTGACGCCGGACGCCTTCACCGGAGAGGTGATGGGTGATCTGAATTCAAGGCGTGCCCGCATCAGCGGCCTCTCGATGCGGGGAAACGCCCAGGTCGTGGCGGCGCTCGTGCCGCTGGCCGGGATGTTCGGCTACGCCACGGACATCCGTTCGGCTACCCAGGGCCGGGCGACTTACACAATGCACTTCGGGTCCTACGAGGAAGCTCCCGAGAGCGTCATGGCGGAGGTCATGGCGAGCGCCTGACGGGAATGCCTGAAGAGGATTTCAACCGATGAACGAAAAGATCCGTATCCGACTCAAGGCGTTCGATCACCGCCTGCTGGATCAGTCCACGAGCGAGATCGTGGAGACGGCGAAGAGGACGGGCGCCACCGTGGCCGGCCCGATTCCGTTGCCGACCGTCAAGAACCGGTACACGGTTCTTCGCTCTCCGCACGTGGACAAGAAGTCCCGGGAGCAATTCGAGCTCCGCACCCACAAGCGGCTCCTCGACATCCTCGGATCCACGCCGACCACCGTTGATGCGTTGTCGCGTCTGGATCTCCCCGCCGGAGTACATGTCGAGATCAAGGCGATGGTCGCGGGCGAGCCGCAGGCCAAGTAGGGAACGGACAAACGGGGATCGCGGAGGAAGATCGATGAACGGGTTGCTGGGCACGAAGCTGGGGATGGCCCAGCATTTCGGGAAAGACGGCCGGGTCATTCCGGTCACCCTGATCCGGGTGGGTCCCTGCGTCGTCGTCCAGAAGAAGACCGCGGCGGCAGATGGGTACGAAGCCGTTCAGGTCGGCCTGGAGCGGTTGAGCGGTCCGGGAAGCCGACCCGCTCGCAACCGCGCGCTCGCGGCCCGGCTGCGAGCCGCCGGAGCGCCCTCCGCGTCGGTACTGCGCGAGTTCGAGGCGGATTCGGGCGAGGGGCTGGAGGTCGGTTCCCGGCTCGGCGCCGAGGTGTTCTCTCCGGATGACGTGGTTCGGATTACCGGAGTCAGCAAGGGGAAGGGTTTTGCCGGAGTCATGAAACGGCACGGTTTCCACGGCGGGCCCAAGTCGCACGGCTCCAAGTTCCATCGCGCGCCTGGCGCGATCGGGATGTGCGCAACCCCCTCGCGCGTACTTCCGGGCACCCGGCTTCCCGGTCAGCACGGTCGCGAGCGCGTCACCGTGCGTAACCTCCGGATCGTGCGGGTGGATGCCGAGGAAAACGTGGTGGCGGTGCGCGGCGCCGTCCCCGGCCCCCGCGGTGGGACCGTCGAGATTCGCAAGTCCTGACCAGAGAGACCAAACCAACAGGAAAAACCAAAGTGACCGTGGCAGAGCAAGAGGCGATTCCGGCGGAAGGCGTGCCCGAGGCCGATCCTCGGGGGCGCGCCGCATCCGTGGTCGTCCGTGATTGCGAAGGCGGCGAAGTGGAACTCGATCCGGCTGTCTTCGCGGCGCCGGTGAAGCGGGGCCTTCACTACGACGCCGTGCGCCAGTACATGGCAGGGCGGCGGGCCGGAACCCACGCGACGAAGAACCGTGGGCTCGTAGCCGGCGGCGGCCGCAAGCCGTGGCGCCAGAAAGGCACCGGCAACGCGCGCGTAGGAAGCCGCCGCACACCGCTCTGGCGGGGCGGCGGGACCGTGTTCGGGCCGCAGCCTCGCGACTACAGCTATCGGCTGCCGGGCCGCATGCAGCGCGGAGCGCTCCGCTCGGCGCTTTCACTGTGCGCGAGCGAAGGACGCTTGCGTGTCTTCGAGGACTTCAGTCTGGAGGGCCCCTCCACCCGGGCGGTGGTCCGCCGCCTCGAGGAGTGGGATGCGAACGGCGGGCGCGTCCTCATTGTGGAGACGGCGCCGTCCGACGAGCTCTACCTGTCCACGCGGAATCTGCCGACGGTCGAAGTGGTCTCGGTCAAGGCGCTTCACTGCTACGAGGTCCTCAAGGTGAAGACCGTGCTGATTCGGCGTTCCGCGCTCGCCCCGCTCACCGAGAAGCTGTCCGAGGCAGGAAGTCCTGAGGCAGGGAGTTCGTGATGGAAGCCGACCGCGTCATCCTTGAACCGCTCACGACCGAGAAGGCGGAACGTCTTCGGGAAACCCAGAACGTCGTCTGTTTCCGGGTGAACCGGAAGGCCAACAAGGTCCAGATCCGCCACGCCGTGGAGAGCCTGTTCGAGGTGGAAGTCAAGGACGTCCGCACGTCCAACTTCACGGGCAAGAACAAGCGGTGGGGCCGCTTTGTGGGACGGCGTCCCAACTGGAAGAAAGCGTTCGTGACCCTCGAGGAGGGTCATGCCATCGAGATCTTCAAGGGCGTATAGATGGCCATCAAGAAATCGAAGCCGACCTCCCCGGGACGACGGTTCCACACCGTCCAGACGTTCGAGGAACTCACGACCACTACGCCGGAGAAGCGGCTGACGCGGGGCAAGAGCGAGCGCGGCGGGCGGAACCGGGCCGGGCGCATCACGGTCCGTTTCCGTGGTGGTGGTCACAAGCGGCGCCATCGGGAAATCGACTTCCGGCGGGCGAAGCCCGAGGTTCCCGGCCGTGTCGCATCCATCGAGTACGACCCGAATCGCTCGGCCCGGATCGCTCTTCTGCACTATCTCGACGGAGACAAGCGTTACATCCTGCACGCCGTCGGGATGAAGGTCGGCGACATGGTGATGGCGAGTGACAGCGCCGAAATCGCTCCCGGAAACATGCTCTGTATCGAGCGCATTCCCCTGGGCGCCACGATTCACAACGTCGAGCTCCGCCCCGGCGGGGGCGGCAAGATGGCGCGGAGCGCGGGCGCCTTCGTGCAGTTGGTTGCCAAGGAGGGGCGTTACGCGCAGGTGCGCCTTCCCTCCGGCGAGGTCCGCAAGGTGCTGCGTGAGTGTCACGCCACGATCGGTCAGGTTTCCAACGTGGATCACGAGAACGTGAAGCTCGGCAAGGCCGGCCGCAAGCGCTGGCTTGGCCGCCGGCCCCACAACCGGGGAGTCACGATGAACCCGGTCGATCACCCTCACGGTGGCGGCGAAGGCAAGAGTTCCGGCGGACGTCACCCGGTGAGCCCCTGGGGCGTTCCGACCAAGGGGCACAAGACCCGCAACAACAAGCGGACGGACTCGATGATCGTCCGGTCCCGGCGCCGCCGCAGAAGGTAAACCGAGAAATCCCCGGAGATAGAAGGATCAGAGAAGGATCAAAGAATGCCGCGTTCGATTCAAAAAGGCCCGTACATCGAGGAAAGCCTGATCCGCAAGGTCGAAGACGCGCACCTTGCGCGTCGGCAGACGATCATCAAGACCTGGTCACGGCGCTCCACGATCGTTCCGCAAATGGTGGGTTTGACCTTCGCCGTTCACAATGGCCGCAAGTTCATTCCGGTCTATGTGACCGACAACATGGTCGGTCACAAACTCGGTGAGTTTTCGCCGACGCGGACCTTCAAGGGCCACAAGGTGAAGACCGAGAAGTCGAGGGTGCGCCGATGAGATTCTCCTCGCGACCGGGGGTGCCGCGGTGATCGAAGCGGTTGCCCGGGCGACCGCTGTCCCCGGTTCGGTTCAGAAGGCGCGGCTCGTTCTCGACCTGATCCGTGACAAGCCGGCGGCGGATGCCATATCGGTGTTGCAGAACACGAATCGGGCGCCGGCGCCCATCATCGAGAAGGTCTTGCGGTCGGCCATAGCGAATGCCCAGACCAAGGCCCTTGGCGAAGCGAAACGAATTGACGAGGACAAGCTCATGGTCACCGAGGCGTTTGCCGACCAGGGGCCGGCGCGGGCAATCGCCCGTAGCGGGCGGAGAGCCCGCATTCGTCGCATTCGGCGGCGAACCACCCACTACACGATCCGCGTGACTGCCGTGGAAGAGGAATAGGAATGGGTCAAAAAGTTCATCCGCACGGCTTCAGGCTCGGATACAGCAAGACTTGGCGGTCCCGCTGGTTTGCGGACAGTTCCTATCGGGACTCGCTGCACGAGGATCTGAAGCTGCGGCGTCTTCTCAAGCGCCGCCTGTATCACGCGGGTATTTCGCGGGTGGAGATCGAGCGGCCGGGAAACAAGCTCAACATCTATATCCACACCTCACGGCCCGGAATCATCATCGGCCGGAAGGGGACGGAGGTGGAGAAGCTGACTCGCGATCTCCGCAAGCGCACCGGGAAGGAAGTTCATATTCGGCCTCTCGAGGTCATAAAGCCCGAACTCGACCCGCAGCTTGTGGCCGAGTCGATTGCCCTCCAGTTGGAGAAGCGGATCGCGTTTCGGCGCGCCATGCGGAAGGCCGTCGAGAACACCATGCGGAACGGCGCCAAAGGGGTACGGATTCGGTGTGCCGGGCGGCTCAACGGGGCTGACATCGCCCGGTCGGAGTGGTACCTGGAGGGACAACTCCCGCTCCACACGTTGCGGGCCGACATCGAATACGGGCTGGCCGAGGCCTTTACGACCTACGGTCAGATCGGTGTCAAGTGTTGGGTATACAGGGGCGTCAGCGACGTTGTCCGCCGGGTGGCACGTCCGGAAATCTCCCTGAAGTCGACAGCTTCCGGCTCCGAAGAGGCAAGCGCCGGGTGAGGCCCGGAGAGGACCTGCGAGGAGAAACGCCATGCTGATGCCGAAGAAGACCCGGTACCGGAAACAGCAGCGCGGCCGTATGCGCGGCAAGTCCTGGACGGGACAGACCGTGGCGTTCGGTGACTTCGGTCTCAAGACGCTCGAGCCCGGATGGATCACGAACCGTCAGATCGAGTCGGCGCGGGTGGCAATCACCCGTTTCATCAGACGAACCGGGCGCGTCTGGATCCGGATCTTTCCGGACAAGCCGCTGACGAAGAAACCCCAGGAAACCCGTATGGGCAAGGGAAAGGGCGGTCCTGAAGGCTGGGTTGCGGTGGTGCGCCCCGGACGGGTCCTCTTCGAAATGGAGGGCGTCAGCCGGGAGCAGGCCATCGAGGCGATGCGCCGGGCGGGCCACAAGCTTCCGGTGCGGACCCAATTTGTCGGCCGCTTCGAGGAGGAGACCTCGTGAAGCCCGCCCAGGTTCGTGAGCTGACCCACGATGAACTCGTGAGGAAGCAGCAGGAAGTCACCAAGGAACTATTCGATGCCCGGCTCGAGGCCGCTACGGGTCAACTGGGTCACACGCACAAGGTCAAGATGCTACGGCGCGAGGTTGCCCGGCTTCGCACGATCAGGAGGGAGCGCGAACTCCAGATCGGGACCGATTCCGCGGGGAGCGCCGCCGCCGATTCCTGAGGGCCGGGGACCAGAACGAGACGCTAGTACGAGAAGAAACGTCATGCCAAGACTGATCAGGACCGGAACCGTGGTTGCCAGCGGCGCCGAAAAGACCATCACGGTGCTTGTGGAGCGCCTGGTGGAACACCGCCTGTACAAGCGCCGGTACCGCAAGTCCACCCGCTTCGCGGTCCATGACGAGAAGAACGAGGGACGCATCGGAGACCGTGTCCAGATCGAGGAATGCCGTCCGCTCTCCCGGACGAAGCGGTTCCGGCTGCTCAAGGTTGTGGAGCGTGCGACATGATTCAGATGCAGTCGGTATTGCAGGTCGCGGACAACTCCGGCGCCCGCCGGGTCACCTGCATTCTTCCGCTTGGGGGCGGGGTGGGCCGCATTGCGCGGCTTGGGGATGTCATCACCGCTTCGGTTCGTGAGGCCGCCCCCGGGAGTGCGGTCAAGAAGGGCGCCGTCGTCCAGGCCGTGATCGTGAGGACCCGCAAGGAACACCGCCGGGCGGACGGTTCCTACATCCGCTTCGGCGACAACGCCGCGGTGCTGATCAACGAGCAGCGCGAACCCACCGGAACCCGGGTGTTCGGCCCGGTCGCCCGCGAGCTTCGCGAGCGTCAGTTCATGAAGATCGTTTCGCTCGCTCCAGAGGTCTTGTAGCGATGTCCCGGAAGAAGAGTGCGCCTCCGCCGCGGCGTCTGCACGTTCGCAAGGACGACACGGTCCAGGTAGTGGCCGGCAGCGACCTGGGGAAGCGCGGACGGATCCTTCGCGTTTTTACTGAAACCGGACGGGTGCTCGTTGAGGGCATCAACATGGTCAAGCGGCACACGAAGGCGAACCCGCGACAGAACATCAAGGGTGGTGTCGTCGAACGGGAAGCCTCGATAGCGATCAGCAACGTCATGATCGTGGATCCGGAGACCAATCTCCCGACCCGAATCGGGAGGACCCGTCTGACCGATGGACGCAAGGTTCGGGTGAGCGTCCGTTCCCAGGGAGTGATTGACAAGTGAGCCGCCTTCGTTCCCGGTATCGGGAGACGATCGCTCCCGAACTACGGACCAGACTGCAGATTGCGAGCGTGCATGCGGTACCCCGCGTCACCAAGGTCGTCGTCAACATGGGGGTCGGAGAAGGGTCGCGGGAGCACAAGTTCATCGACGCCGCGGTCGCGGACCTCACCGCCATTACCGGACAGCGGCCGGTCGTCACGCGAGCCCGCAAATCCATCGCCAATTTCAAGATCCGGGACGGCATGCCGGTGGGCGCGCGCGTCACGCTGCGTGGCATCCGGATGTACGAGTTCATGGACCGTCTGATCAACATCGCGCTACCTCGGGTGCACGACTTTCGTGGCGTTGCGGAGCGGGCTTTCGACGGACGGGGCAACTACACCCTGGGCCTGACCGACCAATCCGTGTTCCCCGAGATCGACTACTCGAAGATCGAGAAGACGCGCGGAATGAACGTCACCATCTGCACTACCGCGACGAGCGACGCGGACGCGCGAGAGCTGCTCCGCGCCTTTGGCATGCCGTTCGCCCGCCGGGAAGCGTAGTCATCAAGAGCTGAAGAAGCAGAGGAAAGGGTTTTGGCGAAGAAGTCACTCATTGCCAAGGCAAAGAAGCGGCCGAAGTTTGAGGTGCGGCGATATAACCGGTGCCTGAGCTGTGGCCGCCCAAGGGCCTATCTCCGGAAGTTCGGGCTCTGCCGCCTGTGTTTTCGGAAGCTGGCGCTCGCGGGGGAGATCCCCGGAGTGATCAAGGCGAGTTGGTAGGGAGGCATTCTGATGTGGTCTGACCCGGTGGCCGACATGCTCACCCGTATCCGCAACGCGATTCAGGCGCGGCATGACTTTGTCGAGATTCCCGCTTCGAAGCTGAAAGAGGAGATTGCCCGCATCCTTCACGAAGAGGGATATGTGGATGGTTGGGAGCGACGCCCCTCTCCGCCACAGGACGCAATCCGCATCAAGCTGCGGCGCCTCCCCGGTAATCGGGAAGCGCTGAGCGGACTGAAGCGGGTCTCGAGGCCCGGCACCCGCGTCTATGTGTCGCACCAGGAGATCCCGAAGGCGCAGGGAGGGCTCGGTGTCACCGTGCTTTCCACCTCCCGCGGGGTGATGACGGGCCGCCAGGCGCGTCATCTCGGCGTGGGTGGCGAAGTTCTTTGCCAGGTGTGGTAGGCCGAGGGTTCTTGTCATGTCCCGCATAGGCGCCAAGCCAATCCCCGTTCCGTCCGGAGTCTCGGTAACGATCGAGAGCTCCCGGATCCGCGTGAAGGGACCGAAGGGCGTCCTCACGAGTCCCGTTCTTCCGGGCATCGAGGTGCAGGTTGCCGGCGGCGTGGTCCAGGTGACCCTGCAGGAGGGGGCCGGGAACCGGGCCTATTGGGGGCTTACCCGGGCGCTGCTCGCGAACGCGGTGACCGGCGTCTCCCAGGGTTTCAAGAAGGAACTGGACATCGTGGGAGTCGGCTACCGGGCGCAGGTCAAGGGACGGAGCGTCTCTTTCGCCCTGGGTTATTCCCACCCCGTCGAGTTCGCCTTGCCCGACGGGATTGACGTCCAGATCGAAAAGAACACCCATCTCGTGGTGTCCGGCCCCGACAAGCAGGTCGTGGGAGAGGTCGCGGCGCGCATGCGCGCTCTCCGCAAACCGGACCCGTACAAACAGAAGGGAGTTCGCTACACCGGCGAGCGCCTCATCAAGAAGGCTGGCAAGACCGGAGCGTAACGAGAGAGCCATGCGAATCACTACCCGTCGTCAGCGAAGGCGGCGTATCCATGCCCGCATTCGCAAGAAGGTCACCGGGACCGCCGAGCGTCCCCGGCTCGCCGTCTATCGCTCGTTGAAGCACATCTATGCGCAGGTCATCGACGATGCCGCGGGCAGAACCCTGGTTGCCGCGGGAAGCCGCGAGACCGGGATCGAAGGTGGCGGAAACGCCAGCGGCGCGGCCCTGGTCGGCGAGAAGCTGGCTGAACGGGCCCGCGCCGCCGGCATCGAGACCGTGGTCTTCGATCGCGGCGGGGCTCGGTACCACGGCCGCATCAAGGCGCTCGCCGACGCGGTGAGAAACGGAGGGGTTCAGTGCTGAACATGGATTCGGGCGGCCGATCGCGGCCACGCAGCGGCTCGCGCAACACGCAGGTGGAGCGCACCGGCGATCCCGATCTCAAGGACAAGGTCGTCTCGATCAACCGGGTGACCAAGGTAGTCAAGGGCGGCAAGAACCTGTCCTTTTCCGCGCTGGTTGTCGTCGGAAACGAGGACGGTCGCGTGGGCTTCGGTCTCGGCAAGGCACGCGAGGTGCCGGCGGCGATCAAGAAAGGAATCGAGATCGCCAAGAAGAACCTGACGGACGTTCCCCGCGAGGGAACCTCGATCGCTCACGAGGTCGTGGGCGTGTTCGGTGCCGGCCGGGTTCTGCTCAAACCCGCATCGGAGGGAACCGGGGTAATCGCCGGCGGCCCGGTGCGCGCCGTCATCGAGCTTGCCGGAATCAAGGACATTCTGACGAAGTCGCTCGGAACCGCGAATCCCAAGAACGTCGTCGAAGCGACGATGGTCGCACTGCTCTCCCTTCGCTCGAAGACCGCGGTGGCGGAGCTTCGAGGCAAGGACGTCAGCCACATCGAGGCGGAGATTCGAGCCTAGCCGCCACAGAGCCATGACACAGCCAGAAGACACCGCCGCAGGCCCGGGGCAGCCGAGGATCGTCGTGCAACTCGTGCGGGGATTGGCCGGCACGACCCGCTATCAGCGCGAAGTCGTGAAGGGACTCGGGCTTCGCCGGTTGGGAGCGACCGCTTCCCGGCCGGACAACCCGATGATCCGCGGGATGGTGCGGCGCGTTCCGCACCTCGTCCGCATCGTCGAAGAGACGGCATCGTCGAAATCGTCGACGGCCGATAGTGAATGAGGACCAGAGCAAGTGAGCCTTCATGAACTGGCGCCGCCCGAGGGCGCCGTCCGTCCACGCAAGCGCGTGGGCCGCGGTCCGGGATCAGGAACCGGAAAGACCGCCGGGCGCGGCCACAAGGGAGCCAAGTCGCGGTCCGGGTATTCCCTCCGCCGCGGTTTCGAGGGCGGTCAGATGCCCCTCATTCGCCGGGTGCCGAAGCGAGGCTTCACAAACATCTTCGCCACGCGGCAGGAGATCGTCAACCTCGGTGACCTCAACCGCTTTGAAGACGGCGCGACAGTCGGAGAGATCGAGTTGGTCGCCGCCCGCCTGGTTCAGGGCGCTCGGATCCGTCAACCTGATCCGGGCGAACCCCCACGTCTGGTCCGCCCGCGTCCCTTCCGGATCAAGATCCTTGGCGGAGGTGAGTTGGAACGGCGGCTCACCGTCCGCGCCCATGCCTTCAGCGCTGCCGCCCGCCGGAAGATCGAAGCTGCCGGTGGGGCTGTAGACCTCATTGGCGGGGACGCCCAAGACTCCGAAAACCAGAAGTGATCAACGCCGTCCGCAGCATCGCCCGGATTCCGGATCTTCGTACCCGGATTCTGTTCACGCTCGGCATGCTCGCCGTGTATCGGCTCGGAAACCACGTCCCCACGCCGGGCGTCAATCCGGCGGCCCTGACGGCCTTCTTCGAACAAAACCGCGCGACCTGGTTCGGTTTCGTGGACATGTTCTCCGGCGGCAACCTCTCGCAGGTGACCGTGTTCGCGCTCGGCATCATGCCCTACATCAGCGCGTCCATCATCCTGCAGCTCCTGACGCTGGTCTGGCCGTATCTGGAAAAGCTCAGCAAGGAGGGTGAACTCGGACGCAAGAAGATCACGCAGTACACCCGCTACGGCACCGTGATTCTCGCGGTCATTCAGTCGGCGAGCATTGCGGTCTTCCTGCAGAGCCAGAGCCTCCCCGACGGGATGAACCTCGTCAACGAACCCGGGTTGTCGTTCACCCTGATGACCATCCTCACGATGACGGCCGGCACGGTCTTCATCATGTGGCTCGGCGAGCAAATCACGGAGCGCGGCATCGGCAACGGAATGTCGTTGCTGATTTTCGCGGGGATCGTCGTGATGTTCCCGTCCGCGATCATCACCACGGTCCAGAACATTCGCGTCGGGCAGCAGACGGTCTTCGGCGTGGCTGTCCTGATCGTCTTCATGATCGCTGTCCTGGCGTTCATCGTGTTCATCGAGCGCGGTCAGCGGCGCGTCCCGGTGCAGTACGCGAAGCGGTTCGTGGGCCGCCGGATGTACCAGGGACAGTCGACGCACATCCCGCTGAAGATCAACACCGGGGGCGTGATTCCGGTGATCTTCGCCAGTTCCATCATCGCCCTGCCGCAGACGTTCGCCTCGCTCTTTACCGAGAGCCGCTGGATGGCGGCCATCGCCGAGCAGCTTCGTTGGGGCATGCCGCTCTACACGCTGCTCTACGTCGTCTCGATCCTCTTCTTCTGCTACTTCTACACCGCCATCGTCTTCAAGCCTGCCGATGTCGCCGACAACATGCGGAAGAGCGGCGGCTACGTGCCGGGAATCCGGCCGGGACGGCCGACGGCGCGGTATCTCGACGCGGTGCTCGGCAAGCTCACCTTCGTGGGCGCCATCTACCTGGCCGCGGTCGCGGTCCTTCCGGAGTTCCTTCTGAACGGATTCACGGTGGCTCCGATCCCGGTGATCGGGCCATGGCTCGACTCGGTCCTTCCGACCTTCATCACCGAAGGCATGGGTGTGACGTTCTACTTTGGCGGGACTTCCATCCTCATTGTCGTCGGCGTCGCCATGGACACCGCCCAACAGGTCGAGAGCCAGCTCATCATGCGCAACTACGAGGGCTTTCTGCAGCGGGGCCGCATTCGCGGACGTCGCGGCTGAGGTGCTCCGGGGCTGACATGAACGCGATCATTCTTCTCGGCGCTCCGGGGTCCGGCAAGGGGACCCAGGCGATGCGGCTTGCCGAGTCGCTGGGTTTGCCCCACATCTCGACCGGGGTCATTCTCCGGCAGGCAGTCGCGGATGGAACGGAACTTGGGAAGGTGGCCCGCGACATCATGGCGGCCGGTCGTCTGGTAAGCGACGAGATCGTGCTGGGGATCGTCGATGAGAGGATTGCCGCGCCCGATTGCGGGCGGGGCTTCATCCTCGATGGCTATCCCCGGAACCAGGCGCAGGCGCGAGCGCTTGCCGGGGTCCTGTCGAAGCGTGGCGCGACCGAATGGATCGCGAACATCGACGTTCCTCCGGAGGAACTCACCGCCCGGGTTCGCGGCCGGCGTGGCACGGACGGTCGGCAGGACGACAGCGAGGAGGCCTTCTGCCGCCGGCTCGAGGTCTACGAGTCCGAGTCCCTTCCACTCCTCGACTACTACGGGAACCGGGCGGTGAACATTTCGGGACTCGGGTCCCGTGACGACGTTTTTGGCCGCTTGTGTGCGGCGTTGCCGTTCGCGGCGGCCCGGTTGGTGACCCCCAAGTTGGTGGCCCAATGATCTCCAGGTCCGACGGCGAGCTTGACAAGCTGCACCAGGCCAACGCGATCACCGTGGAAACCCTGGAGCTGCTCGCCCGGACGGTGGAGCCCGGAGTGACCACCGCTCACCTCGACCGGGTGGCGGCGGACAACCTGAAACACCACGGGGTGACTCCCGCCTTCAAGGGGTATCACGGGTTCCCCGCGACCCTCTGCGTTTCGATCAACGACGAGGTCGTCCACGGCATCCCGTCCCGTTGGCGGAAGCTGAAGGAGGGCGACATCGTGAGCCTCGACTTCGGCTGCATCGTGGACGGCTACTACGGCGACAACGCCATAACCGTCGCCGTCGGTCAGATTGACGATGAGGTGGCGCGTCTGCTGGAGGTCACCGAGCAGGCTCTCTACGCGGGTATCGGCGCCGCCCGTCCCGGAAACTCCGTTGCGGATATCGGGCAGGCCGTGCAGACCCACGCCGAAACTCATGGCTACTCCGTGGTACGCGAATACGGGGGACACGGGATCGGAACGAGCCTGCACGCAGAGCCCTGGATCCCGAACTTCTATGATCCCCGCAAGCGGACTCGCCTGATTCCGGGAGCCGTGATCGCGATCGAACCGATGGTGAATCGCGGGAGCCCGGACGTGCGCGTGAAGCGGGATCGCTGGACGGTCGTCACTTTGGACGGCAGTGCCTCCGCGCACTTCGAGCGATCCATCGCGGTCATGGAGGGTGGTCCCTGGATTCTGGCGGAGCCCAGAAAGCAGAACCCCGACAACGCGGGTTCAAAGGAAGATCATGTCTAAGGAAGACGCTATTTCTGTGGAGGCGACCGTCATGGAACCTCTGCCAAACGCCATGTTCCGGGTGAAGCTCGATACGGGCGATCACAAGGTCCTCGCCCACGTATCGGGAAAGATGCGGAAGAGCTTCATCAAGGTACTCCCGGGTGACCGGGTACTGGTGGAACTCTCCCCCTACGACCTGAGCCGGGGCCGGATCGTCTACCGGTGCAAGTAGGAGCGGCAACATGAAGGTTCGCGCCTCCGTTCGGCGTATCTGCGCCAAATGCAAGATCGTCCGCCGGCGAGGAGTCGTGCGGGTGATCTGCGAAAACCCGAAGCACAAGCAGCGCCAAGGGTGAGGGAAACAGGGAGAGACTGACCGATGGCCAGAATTGCCGGCGTTGACCTGCCGCGCGCCAAGCGCATCGATATCGGACTGAGATACATCTACGGGATGGGACCGCATCGCGCGGTGACCGTCCTCGAAAAGGTGGGGATCGAACCCCACCGCCGCGTCAGCGACCTGACCGAGGAAGAGGTCAGCCGGATTGGCCGGGCCATCGACGATGAGGGCGGCGTTGAAGGAGACCTGAGGAAGCGGATCTCCATGGATCTGAAACGCCTGATGGACATCGGGTGCTACCGCGGACTCCGCCATCGCCGGGGCCTGCCGGCAAGGGGGCAGCGCACCAAGACCAACGCCCGGACCCGTCGCGGTCCTCGTCGGGTCGGAATGCGCCGGCGCTAAGGGAAAACCCGCAAGAACAGGAACAACACATGGCAAAGAAGAAGACAGCCCGCCGCCGGACCGGAAAGAAGCGCGAGAAGCGCACGCTGACCGCTGGCGTCGTGTCAATCCAGGCGACGTACCACAACACCATCATCACCTTCGCGGATCCAGCCGGAAACGTGGTCTGCTGGGCCAGCGCCGGATCGCAGGGTTTCAAGGGTTCCAGGAAGCAGACGCCGTTCGCCGCGCAGCAGGCGGCCGGGGCGGCCTCACGCGAGGCTCGCGGGCTGGGTTGCACTCACGTGGAGGTCAAGGTGAAGGGCCCCGGCGCCGGGCGCGAAGCAGCGATCCGGGCGGTAGCGGCTGCCGGTATCGAGGTGAAGTCGATCAGGGACGTCACCCCGATTCCACATAACGGGTGCCGGCCACCCAAAAAACGCCGAAACTAGCAGCCCGTGGAGAAAGCGCCCCGCACCGTACCCAGCACGGCACGCCCGCCCGAACTGACGGTCGGCGTGTGTGCGGGGCGCTTTCCCCACGGGGTGACGGGGCCACCCCCCACCGGGAGAACTGGTGCTCCGCGATTCGCCCCTCACTTTTCCGTGGGGAGGGGAAACCCCTCCCCATACCCCACCCCCGCGGCGCGGTGCGCCGCGCACGGACGCAGCCAGGCACTGTCCACAGGCTGTTAGGAGGACATCTTGGCGAGATATCGAGGTCCCGTTTGTCGGCTGTGCCGCCGGGAGGGGGCCAAGCTCTTCTTGAAGGGTGATCGCTGCCTCAGCCCGAAGTGCGCTATCGACAAGCGCAACTTCGCGCCCGGAGCCCACGGCAAGACGCGCCGCAGCCGCGTTCAGGGCTACGGCCTGCAGCTGCGCGAGAAGCAGAAGGCGAAGCGCGCCTATGGTTTGCTCGAACGTCAGTTCCGCCTGTATTTCGATCGCGCCGAACGCGAACGCGCGGTCACCGGCACGTTCCTGCTGCAGCTTCTGGAACGACGGCTCGACAATGCCGTGTACCGACTGGGTCTGGCTCCCTCCCGGGCCGCGGCCCGACTGTTCGTCCGGCACGGACACGTCGAGGTGAACGGAAGACGTGTGGACATTCCGTCCAACATCATCGATCAGGGAGATGTGATCCGCGTCTGCGACAAGACGCGAAAGAAGGATTTCTTCAAACAGATCATGGAGCGCGCCGAAGGTCGCACGGTTCCGGAATGGCTGGAGCGCGAAGCTGATGACATGGCGTCGGGACGGGTTGTCACGCTTCCCTCCGGCGAAGACCCGCAACTCAAGATCCGCGACCAGCTCATCGTCGAGCTCTATTCGCGCTAACGGGGCAGAAAGGAAAGGAGAGTCGGCGCTTATGTCCGAACTTCGGAGGCCCAGCGGCCTCAACATTGAAACCAGCAGCGACGACTTCGGTCGTTTCTCCGCTCATCCCTTCGAGCGGGGCTATGGGGTCACCATCGGCAACGCCCTGCGGCGGCTGCTGATCTCATCCATTCAGGGCGCGGCGGTCACGGCGGTGAAGTTCGACGGTGTTCAGCACGAGATGTCCACGATTCCCGGGGTCAAGGAAGACACCCTGGACATCATTCTGAACATCAAGCGGATCCCCCTGCGGCTCCATGGCGCGCAGCCGAGGACCATCCGGCTCAAGGGAAGAAAGGCCGGTGCCCTGACATCGGGAGATATCGAGACGGACCCCAACGTCGAGATCCTGGATCCCGAGGTGCACCTCGCGACGATCACCCAGCCGGCGGAGCTGGACATCGAAATGCGGGTCAAGAACGGCCGCGGCTATATCCAGGCGGAACGGAACCGTGATTCGGACCTGGAGGTCGGTTACATCCCTCTCGATTCGACGCACTCTCCGGTCCGCAAGGTCAACTACAAGGTGGAGCCGGCGCGGGTAGGCCAGGACACGGACCTGGACAAGCTCGTGCTCGACGTGCACACCAACGGTTCGATCCGGCCCCAGGAGGCGGTCACCACAGCCGCCCGCCTACTACGGGAAATGCTGGGGATCTTCGTCGGCGGTGAGGGTGAAGCGACGGAGGACATCGTGATCAGCGACGAGCAGAAGGCTTACGAGCTGTACAGTCACACCTCCATCGACGACTACGCGGACCAGCTTTCGGTTCGGGCTTACAACGGATTGCGCAACGCCGACATAGCCACGATCGGCGACCTGGTGGTCAAGAGCGAAGCGGAGTTGCTGCGGGAGCGGAACATCGGGCGGAAGAGCATCGAGGAAGTGGAGAGGATTCTCGATGGTCTCGGCCTGAAGCTCGGAATGGGACAGAGCTGAAATGCGTCACCAGATGGCACACCGCAAGCTCGGCCGCCGGCCATCGCACCGGCGAGCCTTGCTGCGGAATCTGGCCGCTACCTTGATCGAGCACGGGCATCTGCGCACGACCCTCGCGAAGGCGAAAGAAGTGCGCCCGTTCGTCGAACGCCTCGTAACCCTCGGGCGGCGGTCGGATTTGGCGGCGCGTCGCCGCGCTCTCCAGATCCTTCCGCGGAAACAGGTGGTTCGCCATCTCTTCAGCGAGGTGGCGCCGCGCTTTCAGGAGCGTCCCGGTGGCTACACGCGGATCCTCAAGCTCGGTCCGCGCCAGGGCGACGGCGCCCCGATGGCGCGCATCGAGTTCGTCGACTGACCGGGAGCGCCAGCGCCCGGTCCTGCACCGGGACCGGCGACTCGCGCTGACAGGTCCGCCCGGAGTCCGGCGGAACCAGCCAGCTACCTGGTCCGGACTTCTCATACTCCGCGTCACCCTGGCGTTCGCAACTTGGACGCTCTTGAACGCGATTGGCGTGATCCGTTCCGCGGCCCTCTCGGGCCGCGGGTGCCGACTGAAGTCGGCGTTCCAAGCCGTTTTGGCGGTGAAGGCGATGTGTCTGGTGCGGTTCCGCGACGCTGCGCGCCGTTCGGTGCGTCGAGGCTGGCGCCTGGTGGAGAAACCACCGCGACAGAGTGGGTTACGACCCATTGTGGTCCGCCCCGGGCCGTGAGTATGAGACGTCCGGGCTAGTCCTTCCGCGACTGGTATTCGTCGATCAGAGCCTTCGCCAGGTTCCCGGGGACCGGGTCGTAGTGGGAAAACTCCATGTGGAATCCTCCGCGTCCCCCGGTAAGGGAGGTCAGCGTCGGCTCATAGGTGAGCATCTCGGCCATCGGCGCCTGTGCCGTGATCGCCGTCTGCGAGCCCTTCCGGTCCATGCCCTGGGTGCGGCCGCGGCGGGAGTTCAGGTCGCCGAGAACGTCTCCCGTGTTCTCGTCGGGGACGGTGATCACGACGGACATGATCGGCTCGAGCAGCGTCGGCCGGCACTTGGACATGGCATCCTTGAACGCGAGTGACGCCGCGATCTTGAAGGCGATTTCCGACGAATCGACGGTGTGGAATTTCCCGTCGAACACCGTGGCTCTGAAGTCCACGACCGGGTAGCCCGCCAGATAGCCCTTCTGCCGGGCTTCCTGGAATCCCTTCTCGATGGCCGGGATGAACTGGCGCGGTATCGCGCCTCCGACGATCTTGCTGGCGAACTCGAAATCCGTGCCGCGCTCGATCGGCTCGACGCGCACGTGGCAGTCGGCGAACTGGCCATGCCCACCGGTCTGCTTCTTGTGCCGGCCGTGCGCCTCGGCCATGACCGTGATGGTCTCGCGATACGGCACCCGCGGTGGTTTCAGATCGACTTCCACCCCGAACTTGCGTTTCAGCCGGGACACCACGACCTCGATATGCAACTGTCCGGTTCCGGACAGGAGCAGTTCCTGGTCGCGATCGAACCTCAGGGTCAGGTCTTCTTCGCGAAGCCGCTGCAGCGCCTGGGAGATCTTTTCCTCATCTCCGCGCGACTTGGGCTCGATTGCAAAACTGATGACCGGGTGTGGGACTTCAGGACGGACGAAACGGATTCCCCCGTCCTCGCCGAGAGTGTCTCCCGTGAAGGTGTCCCGCAACTTGGCGAAACACCCGAGGTCCCCGGCTGACAGTTTCGACACGGCCTCCATGGCCTTCCCGTTCGCGACGTGGACGCCGCCGGTCCGCCCGGTTCCGCCCGTCGTCAGGTTCTTGAGCTGGGTCTCGGGACCCACCGTCCCGGTCATGACCCGGAACAGGCTCAGGCGCCCGGCGAACGGGTCGGCGATGGTCTTGTACACATAGATGCTGGCCGGCGCGGAGCCATCCACGTCGCGCTCGACCGCCTCCCCACTCCCGCCCAATCCGCGGGCGGGCCCGCGCCCGGTGGGGTCGGGAGCAGCCGCGACGATCAGATCGAGGAGCGCCCCGGTTCCCACGTTCTGTGCCCCCGTTACCGCCACCACCGGAAAAATGGAGCGGGCGGCGACCGCGGCCTTGAGACCCCGAGTCATTTCCTCCGGCGTCAACTCCCCTTCGGAAAAGAACCGATCCAGGAGTTCCTCGTCCGATTCGGCGATCATTTCCATCAGTTCGTTGCGCGCCGTCTCGGCCTGCTCCTGGAGTTCGGCCGGCACGTCGCCCGTCTTCGCTTCCTTCCCATCCGGCCCGGGGCCGCTGATCGCCTTCATGGCGATGAGGTCCACGACCCCGGAGAATCCGGATTCGCTTCCGATGGGCAACTGGATCGGGATCGCGGTGCGGCCGAAGGTCTCCTGGATCGCACTCAGAGTACGTACGAAAGATGCGCGGTCGCGGTCCATGCGGGTGATCGCGAAGATCGCCGCGGCGTGGTTTTCTTCCGCAAAGTTCCAGACCCGCTCGGTGTTGACACCCACTCCATCCACGGCGCAGACCGCAATGAGCGCGGTGTCGGCGACCGGCATGGCCAGCTTGGCCTCGGTCAGGAAGTTGCTGTATCCCGGCGTGTCCAGCAGATTGATCTTGGCGCCGTCCCAATCCAGATAAGTGGGCGCCGCACTGAGGCTGATGCCGCGTTCGATTTCGTCCTCTTCAAAGTCCGTCGTGGTGTTCCCATCTTCGACGCGGGCCAGGCGGGTCACGGCGCCGGCGGTATAGAGGAGTGCCGACACGAGCGTTGTCTTGCCGGACGTTCCATGTCCGGCCACGGCAAGATTACGAAGTTCGGCGGTCTGATAGTCGCGCATGCTTCTCCAGAATTGTCGACGTGTTAGGGATTCGCTCCGAATCGGGGATTTCTTGGGGGATCGTTCGGACTCCGGTGGTGCTGCCGGAGGCCGAACGAGGTTCGCCAACTCGAAACACTGGAACTCGTTCGGACGATAGTCACGCGGGCGAATGGCCTCCGCGCTCGCCTGCGCGGGCGGACATGGCCTTGCAGACCGGCCACTCATCCTACCATCCAAGCGCCTTTCGCGTCCCTGCATTTGTCGGGAAGAACGGCCTCGCCCGTCGCGCGGGCCAACTGTCGATGGCGCTCGCGTCCGGGGTCGCCAGGTCCATGGACCGCCGCATGGGTTTTGCCACAGACTGCTAGCAGCCTGTGGTGAAACCCCCGTGAGCGCCGAGGCCCCCACCGGGAGAACTGGGGGCGAGGCGCCCGGCTGACAAGGCGCGTGAGGCCGGAATACCGGGTGTATTTCGGCCGAAACGCA
>LXNJ01000149.1_pt1 | contig 50234 bp, 41 predicted proteins | sample 809081 | NCBI WGS metagenome assembly LXNJ01 (sample SAMN04870510, study PRJNA318959) | sponge metagenome | biome: sponge; feature: marine sponge reef; material: water | host: Petrosia ficiformis | place: Greece: Milos, Mediterranean Sea | collected 2013-05-29 | depth 5-7 m | reverse complement strand
CCACCTGAGCAATGTCTTCTAAAATCTCTTTGACTTCCGGGTTTTCTAATGGTATACTAAACATCGGTATCCTTCCTGTGTTTCTAAGGTTATTAGGATTGGATACCCTATTTTTACTATAACCGCAACCTCTCTGGACATCAGTGTTTCTACAAAAACTTTACACACCCAACTTCTTGAATTGGTATAACTGTTATAGTTAAAACAAAAACCGATACATCGGTGTATTCAACGTAATCCCGATAAGACTCCACACACCACCGACAATAAATTCTCCCAGAATCAAACCGAGAAAAAACGGAATAAGTTTGCGATGCAAGTTCATCCCACCTTGCTTCAGAATAATCCACTTGATAACGGAACTGACGAAGATGGAAAACCAAAACACATTCATTGACCAACTGCTTGAAATAGCAAACCCCGCGGGATGAAAGGGCCACCAAAACAGACGTATCCGCATAATCATCAAGAACCCGGTAATCAGAAATCCGACACACATTGCGACAATAGCAGGCACGTCCGGCACTTTGGGTGAAGTGAGCCAACTCTGAAGCCTGTTAAACGGTCTGCCTGCAAACCAATCGCGTGCACCTTCAATGTATGAAATATGATAAAATGCCCAAAATGATGCGAATGTTCCGATAACAATTGCTATACACATTGCAATGAGAAGTCTGCGATTGGAGATTTGAGTGCGTTCAGCAAGTTTAAAGCCTTCAAGGATATGCGGCATTGGATGTCCACGATAGGCACGATTGAAAGAGAAGAGGTAGGCAAGCATCGTTAGGTTTCGTGGTCCGAGCAGGCGCGTTCCGAAGATTCGAGGCATCATCTCATCCGGTCCGATGAAATGCAAATCGTGTACGGGTGAGCCAAGTTCGGCGCGCATACGAGTCACAGCAGTGGAAATTGCGTAATAAATTCCGAAGAAAACTACAATCGCCCACACAGACATCCCAGCGGTATTACAAAAGATAGCGATAAACATCAGGCTACCAATAAGGCAGATTATCATGCCGCGATAAGACATCGGTTCGTCAGAATCGTCGCCTCTGTGCTGCCTAAAGATTTTACGTACCACCTGTGCGAGGTGTTTTCGCGTAGCAATTACAGCAATAACGAATAAACCTATATACGCACCAAACGATTGCTCATCGGTAAACGGAAAGCTTGGCATACCTCTGATTCCCAACGCATCTCCAAAAATCCGTTCCGCCTTCCAAAACAGATAAAAAAACCAACAAGAAAACGATAGATCCAGTGGGATAAAAAACGCCATCCCCACAGCAAATGGAAATACAGCAACGGGAGTCCATCCGATCGCACTCCACGGTTTTTGTGTAAAAAATGGACGCATATCGTAGAGACGACCACCAAGGCTCGGCACGGTTGGAAAAAGATAGTGCAACCCGTTGAGAATATCAATCGTACCCGCAATTCCGAAGCCAAGCCACATCATCTTGTTTGTCAGCAGGTTCGTTTTGCCGACGTTTGTCAATTCAAGTGGTAGTTGAATAATCGGGTAACTCAGTTTTTCGTGTTCTGTCCACTGCTTGCGAACGAGGGTATTGATAAAAACCATTACGAACACGAGCGCGCATAAAAAACCACCCCAAGTTAGGGTGGTGGTGATCCATCCTTCTATAATTTCCCAGCGATATAAACTCGTTTCGCCTCGGTAATACTCCGTTAAAAATGTTTTATCTTTGACTGCTATCCAATCAGGGATATAGCGATGAAATAGATGCGTCCAATCGTTTTCAGGTGTAGCATACCAGAAAGCGTAGGGAATCATCGGGATTAAGACGCGGAGAACATCGTGTCCTGCCAAGGAGGAAGCAATAGCGAGCATGACATAGATCGTCAACAATTCGCCTTGCTGGAACGCGATGCGGGGTAAAAACCGCATCAATGCCAAATTTGCACCTGTCATAACAAAGATACAGAAGATGACATTGAAATAGAGCGAAATCGTGGTCGGATACCCTTGTCCCGCTGAATCTAAAATCCAATAAACATTGGGTATAATGAGTCCGGTGCCGATTAAGATAGCACGCCATGTCGCACCGGAATGTTGCCGTCTCTGTGTTGTTAGTTCACGATGCGCCCTTTCTTGAACGTTCCCTGATTGCTGTGAAGTTGTAGGTCTCAAAATTGATTTTGAATAACAAAGACTTGTAGTGGGTTGGGAAGATATAATCTATAACTATGTTCTAAATCTTTATTACGTTCAAAATTAGAGACCTGTTTCAAATATGAATAGGTAATTACATCCAAGCTCCCAACGTTCTTTTCTAATGAGTTTCCATCGGTTGAAAATATCTGGCAAGACTTCAGGGTTAAACCCGTGGTGTTCCTCAAGTGAAAGTCCCTTAATGATTCTGAAAAACTTCAAAACATCTAAAATCTTATCTACAAACGGGTGAGGCACGGTGATAATGACGCGTCCACCAGTTTTTAGGTAATGCCAGCAGGCGTCTGCAACCTTAGAGAGTTCGTTTTCCGGAATATGTTCAACGACCGCGAGGAGGGTTATAACATCAAAACGTTCATCTGTATCAAAATTGTGTGGGAATGCACCAGGGTATAACGTGTAATTCTCAAAATGTATGTGGTTTGTGATAAGTGGGTCTATCCCGGTTCCTGTGCGTATATGTCCATTGAGAAAACGTAAAAACGATCCGTCTCCCGCCCCAACATCTAAGAGATATGCCCCTTTTGGAATGTGTTTTTTAGCTTTGGTAAACCGCAGGTATTCAAGGAGGCGATCCATCGGTTTTTTTGGGATCTGTGGAAGTTGTTGATTGTTTGTCATGTTCTGTTTGGTTGGTGAGTTTATATTTTAGCATAAATCGAACATGTCGCCATGCGTCTCGGATTGCATTTAGTTTCGACTCGCCGCCGCGTGGGTGGTAGGTGATAGGGATTTCAAGTATTTTCAAATTTTCTTGTACTGCTTTGATGACCATTTCGGATGCAAACTCCATGCCGGTTGTTTTTAAATCCATCTGTTTGTATGCCTCGGCAGTGAATGATCGCATCCCACAGTGTGAATCTGATATGTACGTGCCGAAAAGGATACGAAGCATTCCTGACAAGATCGGGTTCCCGATGTAACGTCTTGCCCACGGCATTGCACCTGGAAGGATTTTTCCTTTGAACCGATTGCCGATGACGAGGTCATATCTATTTTGGAGCGGTGTTATGAACCGCTCTAAATCCGTGAAATCGTAGGTATCATCAGAATCCCCATAATAATGTATTGCCCTTGTGCTGCTGCAAGTCCCGCAAGGTAGGCAGCACCGTAACCGCGCGTCGGTTGATGCACTACGCTTGCACCAAGCCGTTCAGCGATTACAACAGAATCATCGGTTGAGCCATTATCCGCAATGACGACTTCACCGCAAATACCAAGTTCTCTTAGAGTTTTTTGTGCTTTTTCAATGCAAATGTCGAGTGTTTCTTCTTCGTTGAGGCACGGCATTACAACTGATACTTCAATATTTTCACTTTTCATCTATTTTCTCTGGTTGTGTTGCGAGGTATTTCTCATCCGCTTTGATGTCGGATGGATAGCGGATTTCCCATACTTTGATGGGGGCGGTATCATCTCCATTTGCCGGATAGATAGGGACGAAAATGTCTTGTAAATCGCCTTTGAAATAGAGGCGAACAGCGAAGCTCTGCCACCCGATGGTGGGAACATGAAGAGCTTTTTCAAGGATGTTTTCATCATTATAGTAAAGGATAACACTACCGTATGAGGTATCGTCGCTATGGGTTTTGGTGGCGATGCGGTTTCTACCTTGGAAAGCAATATAAGGAAGCTGCGTTGTGTCCCCGTTTTTGAGGTGTGCTGTCAGGGAATTTGGCAGTAATGTTATATCAGGTAACTCGGCGTACAGAAAAGGGACGTGTTTTATTCTTGAGAGGCGTCTTTCTTGTAGCAAAATTAGTTTTGTAACCTCAAACTGTCTATCGGCATTTTCGTTGCTGCCAATATAAGAATAACGCTTGGCTTTTGTGGTGAGTCCCCACTCTGTAAGCATAAGGTGTGTTGCACCGTGTGTTTTGAGAAAGGTTAGTGCTTCGCGTGCGGATTGGGCACAATAGACGTGACGATAATAGAGATGTATCCAATGCGGAATGAAAGTGTCTTGATCTGTAATGGTATTGACACCCCCAAGTACGTTGAGGCGGCTACCGTAGTTCCAATTGGCTGCGACAACGGTGTTCTCTGGGAGTGTCGTGTTTAGGAATTTGAGTGTCTTTGCTAAAGGGGTACGGTGTCCTACAACGGGTTTCCGCCATTTTGTGGCGGCAGCAGTGGCGCGGGTGGCATGTCCTCCGAAGGGACTCAAAAAAAGAACGGGGATAAGCACAACGGTTGCGAAAGCAGTGGGGGCCCATCGCCCCCACCGTGTCTGTGAGGATAGTTTTTGTATGACAGATGTCGGCAGTGTATAGAGGAGCCATGCGGTGCCGTAGGCGAGGGGGATACCAATAAAGAGATCGTAGCGTTTTCCACCGCGCGACAGGGCTACCCATAAGAGGAACCATGAAAGCATAGCGAGGAGCACCAATTCGTTTTTTGTATATTGTTTCCGGAGACACGTGATGGCAAGAGAGATCGCGGTGAGTCCGAATGAAATGAGAAAGAGTATGTCGCACACGTCCATGCCTGTCAACTCGCTGGTGGTTTCTTGAAAAGAGATTAGACTCGCCCATGACTGAACCTGTTCACCGAAGAAGGTTGTGCCTATCCATCTGCTAATGGGTTCCCGAAAAAAGGTTGTTGCGGTGAAAAGCGCGAGTGCAAGGGTTAGCGGGAGTCCGTTCCATTTATGTAGGGTTATTGCGGCGAGTATTATACCGAGGCTGCCTAACAGAAAGACAGCACCATATCTGCCTGTCCAAAAACCGAAGTGCGGATCGGCGAGTTCAGTCATGTCTTTCATGAGCGGACTTTCTTGAAACGCGAAGGCGGTTGTCTCAAAGGCATGGCTCTGGTAGAAGAGATAACCAACCCCTGCTGCGATGGCGAAGAGTGTTAGTCCCCATGCGATTTTCCTGGCATGTAGACGCAGCGGTACATAGAACTGAAGTAGCATATACCTGGTGCCGCGCAGCGCAAGGATTACGAGCGGAGGAAATAACATGAGAGCGGCAACATGGGTGGAGAAACCGTATCCACTGCGATAGGCGGGGCTAATCAGATAAAGCCCTGGCACAAACATGAGCACATAAAGGAGATGCTCTTTTAGGTGTTCTTCTGTATCTGTGGTGCAGAATTTATAGAGTTCCACTACGTAAATGATGAGAACAAAAATTCCAAAAGCTTCCCAACTCAAACCTCCCAAGAAAACGGTAACACCACTCATAGCGGTTGCGATGTATCTGCGTTTCCCTGGTTGCTGATGTTCTTTCCATAAGTAACTTGCAACAGATAGCACACCAAACATCCAACACCAGGCATCGCGATCTCCGAAACCCGCGGTGCTACGTTCTACACTGCCCGGTAGCGTTGCTAAGAGTAAAGCAACTATGGCAGCAAAAATAACACCGTTGGTGCGGACAAATAGAAGAAACAGCACACCGAGCGCAAGGGTAAAACAGAGGGTCGGTAGGTACAACTGAATGTGATAGAGAGACAGCCACGGTACTGCTTTATGTATGTAGGCAATGGCATAAGCATAGAGGGAAAGCAGCTGCCCATTATCTCTCCCAACGGGCAGCCATCGATGCATATCGCGGGCAGGAAGGCGTCCGTGTTCGGAGATAATCCCTGCCTGCCAGTGGTAAAGATAAGCATCGTTTCCAGTGAATTGCAAGTTGGAGAGACGCCCTACGCCTTGAATACGTATACAGAATGTTATAATTAAGAGACAAAACAGCAAGACACCTATTAAGATCTTACGATGATATAGAGATAATGGCATCCAAACTCCTACTGTGCCTATGCAGGTGTCATAATAACAACGCACTCATGGCATACATCCTAATCCTGTGAGGATTTCGTTATTTCTTGATTTAGTTAGATAGTTCTTCTGAGACCTGTTTTAATTCTTCTAAGGCCTGTTCTAATTCTTTCTTCTCCTTCGACGTTGTTGAAATAGATTTACGTATTTCATTAAGTTTCTCAGACGCCCTTTTTAACTTAGCAGCACTCTCTTCGGCAGAAGCGGGTCCGTCTAACTCAGCTATCATTCTTTCAGCGGCCTTTCTCCGTTCTATTGTGGCTTGGAGTTCATTGAATGCTTCGTCAGAGTATAGGGCGAGTATTTCAAGCGCATCCATACGCTGCTGTTTTAGTTTTCTCTTTTTCTCATTTACCAAGCTGATAGCATCCATGTCTAAAGGACTTGCTTTCAAAAGAGGTCTTAGTTCGTCATTTAAAGCAGGTAATGCTGATTGTGCCTCCTCGTACTGTTTTAAGGCTGCGGCTGCTTCGGGAGGTAGATTTTGTTCTATTATGTCACCGAATATTGTGCCAGCAGGCGAATTACTTGTATTATCCATTTCTTCGGGTGTGTTACTATTCTCAATACGTTGTGTCGTTATAATGGGTTCTATATCCGTTACGTCTGTGTTATCGTCTCCTTTTACATCTGTGTTATCGTCTCCTTTTACATCTGTGACTTTATACACTTTTACCGGTTCCGCATTCATGATTTTGAGATAGTGATTTCGCCACAAGCCGATACCTGTGAGAAGCACGGCAACGGGAATGAGAATAATAGCTACGCGAAATGTTCTTTTCATTTTTATGCTCCTTTTAGGTAGGTTTGAGATAATACGTTGTCTTGGCACAAAGTATTATCTCAAACTCATGTTAGTTAATCACGTTATAAACAGGGAATGGGTTTAACCACAATCACCAGTGCCACAATCACCAGTGCCACAATCACCAGTGCCACAATCACCAGTGCCGGAGCCACAATTCTCTAGACATTCTTCATAAGCATCAAGGGCGGCTAAAAGTTCCTGTAATGCGGTCCCTAGAGCCTTTTTACGATCACCAAGGGCTTCTACAGCCTCCAATGCGGCTTGTTCAGCCTCCCATGCGGCGTCTCCAGCTTTCAAAACGGCTTTTAGAGCATCATCAACGGCTTTCTTTGCTTCTTCGATGAGTTCCGCATCTGGAGGATCTTCCTCTAAAAGTTCTTGATATACCTGTCTTAGTCTTAGCCACTCTGACAAAGCTTCCTCAGCGGCTTTCACAGCATCATCACGGGCTTTATCGGCTTTCTCAAAGGCTTTTCGAGCATCATCACGGGCTTTTGTAGCATCATCATAGGCTTTCTGGGCTTTCTCAACAGCAGCCTTTTCATCATCACAACCACAGGCTGATGCGACGTTAGTGAACGCAAAAAACATCATCGCGAATATCAACATAAAACTGATTGCACTACGCCAATTCGCGTTCAGTCTTAGAGTTTCAATAGCTTTCAATTTTGGAACGAATGTAGTCAACATAAAAATCTCCTTTTTTTAAAGATTGCTTTAGGAGCAAAAGTGTCTATTTTTTCCTATCGGAGTTTTTCGCAACCTATGGCAATCCTTTTATCTTATGTATATAACCTACATTCCGCAGTTCTTTTTTAGTATTTTGGCATTTATTAAAGGTCTATAAACCCTTGTAGATATTGGATGCTTCAATTTTTTATGATCTAATTGAATCCTGGAATTAATTCATATCAGGTCAAAAAATAGTGAAATTTGGGCATCAAAATTGCCATAAACCCTGTATTCATGCACTGTGGAATATAGGATATAAACTATAAGCGTGTTACAAAACAAATTTTAATACTTATTTCAGAAAGTCCTAACAAAGTAGAATTTTATAGAACAAATTAGATTATACACATATTCCCGGGTTTTGTCAAGTTTTTTGTTTTGAATTTTCTTGAGATTTTCTGTAAATCCTTGTATACTTTAAAACTAAAGGAAAGCCAAGCGTCCAAAATCGGAATTACATAATTGAATTTAGACATGTCTAAAAAGGATGAAAAAATGGATACGATGAACGATTTGTCTGAGGCGGTAGTCCTTTCGTCTGAACAAAAACAGTTTGTTGATAACAACGGATACCTCTTAATTAAAAACGCTTTACCATCAGATGTCGTGGCAGAAATTGACGCTGCTGTTGACGAAGTTTATGCCACGCAAGAGGAAGCAGGCAATCTGGAACAAGGCGGTAAACTGAATCTTCGTAATTGTCTTACGCATCATGAAGCGTTTCTCCAACTGCTTGACTGGGACAATACTTTTCCCCTCGCTTGCGGTGTGTTGAATTGGAACATCCAGATGATTACGTCACACCTGATTGTTCTCCCTTCAAAAGAGGAACCTGCTGACGATGCCAAGACGAAGATTGGACTTCATCGTGATGGTGGAACGTCATATCGCGAGATGCAGGAACCGCATCCGCGTATCCTGCTCAAGATAGCGTACGCTATCAGTGACCAGTCTGACCCTGCCTCAGGTGCAACGGTGTTAGTACCAGGAAGTAACCGATTAACCGGTATGCCTGCCCGTGATCCTGAAACAGGTTGGGCACGTGGTGCGATTTCTATGAACGTCAATGCTGGTGATGCCTTCCTCTTTGAACAACGGACGTATCATGGCATCGGACACAATTGGTCAGGTTTGCCGCGTAAAACGATCTTTATGGGATATGCCTATCGTTGGGTCAAACCGATGGACTATATACAGATGCCGGATAACTTGGTCGCCAAATGCACTCCGATTCAAAAGCAGCTCATCGGTGTTGTCAGTGACCCGTTGAGTTATTATATACCGCAAGATAAGGATGTTCCGTTAAAATCGGCACTGAATGGTGGCAGTTAAAATTCTGTCTCTGCTAAATCATTAGTAGAAGCGTTTACTGATCTTTGGCAAAGGTTAATTGTGGTTTTAGAGAGAGGCTATGCTCTAATAAAGCGCGGGCATAAGGGATATTATGTAACCCGTAGCCGCTGTCTCCTTTCACCATGTCATAGTTTAACTTTGCATCTTTATAGGCTTGCGAAGTGTTATCTGCTGCGTTGTCCAGCATCGTTTTGACTTCCTTCATTTTTGCCTCAATTTCAGCACGATACAGCGGTAGTTTTGTTGCCATATCATTGTCAACACTATCATGGCATCCCGCGCTGCCACAAGTTGAGAAGTCCGCCTTGAAGGTATGACCACCATGTTTTGCGACAGTTTCTTGGCCGTCTTTTTTCGGTTCATTTTTTGCCATGTGGCAGTGGACACAACGTTTTTTCATAGCACGTACGTGCGGTGATGGCATCCGTTTAACACCTGCACCTTCACGTCCTAAAAACATCTCTGCTTGCGATTGGTGTACAATACCAGCGCCAGCACACCCACAGTCCATCTTGTGGCAACTGATACATAATTTTTTTGCTGGTACTACCAATAAATGTTCTTCTTTGCTGGAATGTGAATGGCAGGAAGAGCACGCAACTGCATTGACCGCTGTCTTTTCGTTATACGGGTGTCCGGGAATCCCTCGCTCGGCAAACAGGGTATACCCAGAGGAGTGACAACTCAGACAAGACGTTTTTACCTCATACGGTCCTTCAAGGAGATTGACAAGTGCATGTGAATGCCCCGCCTGCGTCCATTCTTTGTAAGCATCTTCATCTCCGTGACATTTGTTGCAACCTTCAGCAAAAGGTGTTTTTATAGTCTCTGAAGTGCTTTCTTGCGTATTCGTAGTATCCGCTTGGATCGTAGCAATTTTGAAAACAACGAGTGATCCCATCAGTAGGGATAAAAATAAAAATAAAAATAAAAACGCGTGTTTCATAGGCTTTAATTATCCTTCAATATAATTTCCTAAAGACACTTACTTCCGTATTATATTCAGTTAGCATTTGAATCATACATTATCCATATAGAGTATGTCATTTTTCAAAATTTGTCAATGATAAATTTTTGGTAAATTTATCAAAGTATCTAACACATTTACATAGGAGGGATATATGTCCCAAATTGCTCTCTTTAATGGTAAGAACATGGACGGTTGGCACGCGAGAGGCGGTGCTTCGGAACACGCATGGTCTGCTATCGGTGATGTCGCGCTCAATCCAGATGATCATAAGTTGTTAGCAGCAACTGCTGGCGAAGGCATTTTTTACAACGGTCCTACAGGACGAACAACAGATCTTTACACAGAATATGAACATGGTGATTGCGAACTGCACGTTGAATTTATGGTGCCTCAGGGATCAAATTCGGGTGTTTATGTGATGGGTAGGTATGAGATTCAGATATTAGATAGTTGGGGCGCAACGGAACTACACTATGGGACATGCGGCGGTGTGTATTGTCGCTGGATTGACAATAAACCTGTAGATGGCGTTCCACCACGTGTGAATGCGAGCAAACCGCCAGGGGAATGGCAAACGTACGACATCACCTTCCGCACCCCAAGGTATGATGCAAACAACAATAAAACTGCTAATGCAACTTTCGTCAAAGTCGTGTGGAATGGACAAATAATTCACGAGAACGTTGAAGTGGCAGGGGTTACGCGCGGGGCAATGTTAGCAGATGAAGCGGTTACTGGTCCTTTATTGTTGCAAGGCGATCACGGTCCTGTCGCGTATCGCAACGTTGTTTTGACACCGATTGAGGGTTGATTTGTTTTCATTTATGTAAAATATGGTACGTTGCTACAGCGAGTGCGACGTGTACATTCAACGATCCGACTTTTCCATACATCGGAAGGTAAATCGCCATATCACAAACCTCGAATGTGCGTCGTGAAATGCCACGGTATTCATTTCCGACAATTAAACACACTTTCTCAGGATATTCAACCGTATTATAAGGCACGGCATCCGATGCGACCTCTAAGGCACACGCGAGATAGCCTTCTTCTTTATATTTTTCAACGGCATCGGCAGCATATTTTGTTGTGTTCCATGGAACGCGGCGATGTGTGCCGCGTCCGATACCCGCGATAGTTGGGTGCGGCGGATGTGCACTAATACCGGCTAACACAATCTCGCGAACGCCGCACGCATCGGCAATTCTGAAGGTTGCACCAACGTTAACCGGGTCTTCAACATCTTGCAGAACAAAAACGAGTTCGGCAACTGGAGAACCTGACTGTTTTAAAAAGTGTTTAAGAGCTTTATTTCGTAACTGTTTCATTTAGAAGGAATTATTAAAACTATGGATAAATTTAAACTCGGCATTATTGGTGCCGGTGGTATCGTCTGCCGAATGCATCTACCTGATTTGACAAAAGGTGACGATTTTGAAGTCGTCGTTATTGGGGGTAGACGCGAACACCGTCTTAAACATCAATGTAAAGAATTTGATATTCCACGTTGGACGCAGGATTATGATGCCATTATTGCTGACGATACACTTGACGCTATCCTTGTCGGTACCCCGCATCCCTTACATGTTTCGTGGGGTGTTAAGGCATTGCAAGCGGGCAAGCATGTGCTGATGCAAAAACCGCTCTGCGGCGCTATGGACGAAGCAAACCAATTTGTTGATGCTGCTGAAGCGAGTGGCAAAACGGTGATGTGTCTCCCGCATTTCGGTGCTGGTATCTATAAAGTTCGCCAACTTATTGCTGAAAATGCCATTGGACGTGTATCAGGTGCAAGAATGCGCAGCAGTCATGGCGGCCCTGAGATTTACTATGCTGAAATTCGCGATATTTTCGGTGAATCTGGAGACGATCTGTGGTTTTTCGATGCGAAACAAGCAAGTGTCGGTGCACTTTTTGATATGGGTGTTTATGCTGTCTCCGGACTTGTCGCGATGCTCGGAACGTTCAAACGCGTAACGGGCTTCGTTTCCACTTTTGACAAACCAACAGCGTTAGAAGATGTTGCAACGCTTGTGCTTGAGATGCAATCGGGTGGTATTGTCACAGCAGAAACCAGTTGGTGCGATCCTGCGCGAACAGGTGAATCAAGTGTCCACGGCACAGCAGGCAAATTCACAATGCCCGGTAAAGATGGTGCTGCACTAACGCAATGGACACCGACCTCTTATACCCGCGAACATGCTCCGGTTGATACCAAAGCGATTGACTGCGGCGACGTTGCACCAAGCGGGATGCATGCACATTTTGCCGAACATATCCGAGCAGGAACACAACCGCCTCTCTCTAACGTTTACACGGCGCGGCATGTCACTGAAATCCTGCTTGCTGGTCTCAAATCCTCTGAAACGGGTAAAGCAATCGAACTAACTTCAGCGGCAGACAAATAAGTAAAAGACAAAACAGACATCTCCATGTAGGTTTGCTTTCCGTGCCTACATAGAGATGTCTAAACATTTAGGCTCATGTAAAGAATGAGTGCTAATCAAAAGGTTTAACCCGCGTGGCCATTGCCTTCATTAAAAACAACCGCACACACTTTTTACATGAGCGAACATTTAATCTAAACTTGCATGAAATTCGGACCAATCATCAAGGTTATTTAGATTAACCGCGTCTAAAATACTACCATCGTCTTCGATTCCGCTTGCACCGAGAATGCCTTTACGGGTATCGTCATCATGATGGTACCCCTCAATTGCGGCGTTCAACTCAGCAACAGCGTTAGCATCAAGACTACCGCCGCTCTGCTCCAAAACCCACGCTTCAAATTGCGGATAGGTGGGTGAATTGTCTCGGATATACGCCAGTGTAGCGTCTTTATCAAGTCCGAGCCCGTCTAACACCATCTGATCGTACCCCGCGCCACATGCGGGATAATCTTCATGGAGTACCCCTTTGGCATCCATCAACACCTTTGACCAAAATCGAGGGAGATGTAACACACCGAGGGGACCTGTGACCCCAGAACTAATTGTGGGGATCATTGTCGTTTTCTTTTTTCTTCCAAACATAACAAGCCTCCTTGCTTATTATGGGTGAGTATAAGTCGTAATTTGCAAGTCCATCTTGCAACTATCACATTATAGCAAAAATGTAAAAAATGAAAAACAAAATTTTGAGAGGATTTGTTGTGTATCAAAAACGTATATTCAGATTAGGATTGACAATAGCGACTTATGTTGATTGCCTTGACATCGGTTAAAAATGATGGTATTCTATATTAAAGCGTTTCACAGCATAGGAATGTGTCCAAACGGACTACGGCGTTGAGATAGATATGTTAACTTGCTTAACTGCTTAATGCTACTCCCTACGAAAACCAAAAGAGGTTTTTCTTATGAGTCCTGATCTTGCAATTGCTTGGCTAATTTTCAATGTCATTCTTGTTACGATCACCCTTATATGGGGTATCTTCCGGTTTCGGCGAGGGATTTGGTATCGGAAACTTTCGTTGAAAATCCAGGCATATCTGCTTTGGGGGATAGGTGGTATTGCCTTGCTCAGTAGTATGTCTCCTATTGCTTATCTCTATACAGAACACCTTTGGTCTTTTGAAGGAGTTGGTTATGCCGATGTCTTTTGGAAAATCATAAAAACTCGATGGGGTCTCTTCTTCGGATTTTTTTTCGCTGCGTTAGCGTTTATGAATTTGAACGCAGTAATAGCGAAACGGCTGTGTCCGGAACCGCGGGAGTTTTCTCGTTGGACCCACCAACGTACCGTCTCCTTCCATCGCACCTTCTTTGTCAGCACAATTCTCCTCGCAATACTCTTTGCTATACCAATGATGTCACTCCATAATGATTTCATACTCTATACAGGTCAACCTACAGAAAAAAAAGTAATTATTGCCAATTCCGAAAATGCTGATGCTGAAATACCAGATACTGAAAAAACCGATACCGATATTAACCAGAATGCCATACCAGAAACCCTCTTTTTTGGAAAAGATACTAATTTTTATCTTTTCTCTTTACCCATACATAAAGCGGTGAGTCTATGGGTATGGATTTTGCTATGGGTAACTTGTGGCGTTGTTGGTTTACTCTACAATTTTTATTATCGTCGTGACGCGCGTTCTATGGGATTTGTTAAAAGAAATATCGTTTTCCACGGTTCTGTTTTGTGGCTTATGTTACTGGCAGCTGGTATTTGGCGAAGTTATGCGTATTTGTGGGGCAAGGTGTACACAGAATCTGCTACTCCTACGCTTAATAAATATCATGGGTTATTCTATATGGATATTCAGCTAGCGGGTTCAACACTAATTTATTGTGGTATTCTCCTCGCTATTGGAGTAGCAGTTATACTTAACCTCTTCTGGCGTAAACGGCTGCTATGGTATGCCGCAATCGTAGTATGGTGTGTGGGTTATATCTCACTTATACATGTTTACCCCCGCATATCACATTATGTGAATGTCCAAACCGATGAACTACTTCCTGAACGAAGTTACTTAGACAAACACATCAAATCAACCCGAGTCGCTTTTGATTTAGATGCCATTCTTGAAACAAGATATACTGCAGGCGAAGCTAAAATTGAACTGGTCAATAAAGAGGAAAATAAGGAAATACTAGAAAATGTTCAACTCTGGGACCGACGAGTGCTCTATGATGTCCTACAAGCAGAACACAATGTAAAACACCATAATTATTATCCTTATACCGATATTGATAGATATCGCGTCAACGTACCTACCGAAACTTCTAAAGACAATGACAGTGACGAAACCATACCTACTCAACAATACCGACAGGTACTAATTGCTGCACGGGAAATAGAACCAGATCCCGATGTTCAAGGGCTTCGAGGAAATTGGCGGAGAAGGAAACTTATGTACACCCATGGATATGGAGTCTATACTGTTCCTGTCAATGCAGTTGACGAGAAAAATTCTCCCATTTTTTGGACTGAGGTTAAACTAAATTCGGAAAAATTAATAAATGAGACAGTTTCCGCTTATCCAGAATTAAAAGTAACCTATCCTCGAATCTACTATGGTGAAATGACGAACGATTATGCCATCGTTAACACAACAGTAAGCGAATATGATTTTGAGACAGATATCTCTGAAGTGTTTCATGAGGAAGAAAAAGAAACTGAAAACGAAGCAGAGGCAGACAATGGGTTTCACTATAAAGGAACTGGCGGTGTACAGTTAGGTGGGTGGTTGCGCCGCCTCTTGTTTTCAATTCGATTTCTTGATATTCAAATTCTTTATAATAAGAACTCAGTTTTGTCACCAGAGAGTAGAATCATGTTTTGGCGAAAAATTGGAACACGCCGTAATCAAAAGATTGTATCTGACAGACTCTCACATATCGCGCCGTTTCTTGATTATGATCCAGATCCTTATATTGTAATCGTTGATGGACAACTCTGGTGGATCGTAGATTTTTATGTCACAAGTAAGTGGTACCCGAATGCACAATTCTATAAAGACGATACAGCAGAGGTGCCTGATAGTTTCCAGGACGCGGAGCGCCGTTATAAGAAATTCAATTATATTCGGAATCCTGGGGTAGCAACAGTCAATGCCTATTCGGGTGAGGTTAATTTCTATGCCGTTAAAGGCAATGAAGCAATTATGAATGCTTACCAAAAAACTTTTCCTAATCTATTTAAAGGCATTGACGAAATGCCGCCAGGATTACGATCTCACTTGCGATTTCCAGACTATCTGACACGCATCCAAGCCAAAGTGTATAAGGACTATTACGTTACAGGCGTGGATGATTTTTACGGAACAAGTAAACAGTTGAAGATTCCGAAAGAGGTATATGGAGAAGGGAAAAAGACAAAAGACGGCACAATACAATGGATGGATGATCAAGAGATGATGCCGTATTATGCTATGATTAGATTGCCCGGGGAAGAACGTATGGAATTTGTTAATATGATTCCGTTTACACCACAGAGGAGGGAGTTTGATATGAAGGCGTGGTTAGTTGCCCGTTGTGATCTGCCTCATTACGGCGAACGTATTGTCTATACGCTTACCAATACCGCTGAAGTCAAAGGTCCAAAGCACGTAGAAAACCTTATTACAAGTAAACTCTCTGAGACATTCTTAAAATTGACAATTGGAAATGTCGTTATGCGTTCAAGTCTGCAATTTATTCCGCTTGATGAAGGTATTTTTCATGTTGAAGCGATCTACCAGAAGCCAGATACAGGGCAAGAAACTGAAAAAGAGGAAGATGAAGGAGCAAGACGACCTATGCTTGTAAATATTGCAGTCGCAGCAAATGGCAAACTTGGTCACGCTCCATTATTCTCTGAGGCTGTAAAACAAGCAGTTCAAGTAGGGCAGAAGATTGAAGAAGCAGACTCCAAAGAACCAGTAAATGGAGAAAAGGAACCTACCCTTTCAGAGCAGTTTGACGTACTCATGAAAGCCGTAGAAGAGTTCGGAAAGGCGCTCGCGGCTGCGGAAAATGGAAATGGACAAAAGCCTGTTGCAAAAGCAGCTAAAAAGAAAAATAATAACAAATAAAATGTGAGAGACATTATTCGGTTGAATGGGTTCGCTAACCGAAAAACGCCTCTCACATTTCGTTGTAAAAATCTCACCCCGTGGAATTATCGGGGCAAGAAGCGTTGTTTCCATTTCTGATTATCTATCCACTTAACAGAAAAATGAAGTAGATTTTCCATCAATTTATTATTTATCTCCACATCCCTCTCTGTATCATTCTTTAAACTTGTGACAATATATAATCCTTTCTGAAACGGAAGTGTGAGCAGTGCTGAAGCATCCTGTTCAGTAGACTTCGCGAGTGAATTCCATTTACCGAGCGGATCTACCCACATATCGTCAAGCTTAACTAATGGGATCTCTTTGGTATCTGGTGTGGTGTTAAGCGTATTTGGGGTATGGAAGATACGGCTTCTTCTACCTTGAGCGGTTGGCAAAAGTTCATCTGTTTCATCATATTCTACACCTGTCAGTGGTTCTGGAATCCATCCTGTCCCGCGCCTCTGTCTGGAGTTTGTCTTAACGTCTTGTCCCGAAACAATCACAACCCCACCTTGGCTAACGAAATTTTTGATTCGGTGTTCAGCATCAATATTAAGGCGGTAACCTGCCTTGTAAATTTCGCCAGCACCAATCCATAGTATGTCCATTTTTGCGAGCCGGTCGTTCCGTATGTTATTAACAGATTCATACAGCATATGATGTTCCAAAACATATTCAAAACGTTCAAGGATAGGGAATTCTTCATGAGTGACGTTGCCTGTGAGTGCCATCACCTTAAGTGGTAGACGCAATCCATTATTTGAAGGTAACAACTTCATCAATGGAACTCGTAACTGTCTTTTGACGAGTTTAGGATACGCTAATTGAGAAAATGTCTCTTGCTGTAGTTTGTTTTCCCTTAACTGTTCAACGAGTGCGTTTTGTGTAACAAGGCGGTTCGCGAAATACGGAATCAACTTCCGATGAGCAGGTACGCTATGGCGTAGAGTGTTATCAAAATGTGTATAAGCACTTTCAACCTCCCAACGTCGGCTATAACTTGAATCAATTGATTTTAGGTCAATCCGTTCTTCATTGACGTTGGTAACATACCCATGAACGAGGTTCATACCGTGAATTGGTTTTCCTTCTGCATCCTGAATGGCAATTTCTTCAGATTCACTCCGGTCAAGAATAGCATCTGTCAACGCAGATATGCTGAATAACTCCTCTTGATGCTTTTCAGCACTTTCGGTAATGGTACAGACGGCACGAGGAAAAATGACGTCGGCATCTCGAAAAGAGCGAAATTCAAGTTTTATTTGCTTAAAGTTCCTTGGTGTGCGCGCTTCAAGTGTTCTAACACGTTCAAACGGACCAACATTATGTTGTGCTACCGGGTTGATGCGAATCCTCCTAACGCTGAGTCCTTCAACATGCCACTTAAACTCAAGGTTCCTCTCCCATGTGGGTGATCCGTCATGCAATGTAATCTTACCGACTTGGATAATATAAGGCGTATTGTTTTCAAAGACAATAAAGTATTTTCCTTCTTTTTCTATCATGCGACACCTGAGTCCTCGGTCATCGCGTCGGTTGAAATTATCTATATTATGTTCATATTTGTGTTCGATACTCCATTGATCTCTGAAACCTTTATTATCCTTATGTTTCACATTCATGAAGGCCATGTGCTTTCCGTTATAATCTTTAAAAAGTGCCATATATTCTCCGTCTACATGCTGCACATCCTTCACCCTAATTTTGACACGTGTACCTACGAGGCGTTCAATAATTCTTTCATAACTTTCCTCTTTCAAAAATTCATTTGATTGTTTATTGAATTCATCCAATTGATTTATTGATGCGGCTTCCCCTCCAAATTCTTTAGCTGCGGCATTCATCCGATCCAACTGTGCCTGTAATGGACTTGCCGCTTGTTTAATTCCACCCCATACCATGCTGATAGCATTTTTCGCCGCTGCATTGAGTTCAATGAACATATTTCTAATTTTTCGCACCATTCGATGGGATAACGGTGGATGAATCAGACGTTCCATTTCCCATGTCCGTTCCCGTTTTTCTCGATCGTTCATCGCATCTAAGTAGCGGATATAGGCGCCAATTCTTTCATCCAATTCATTCTGCCGAAAAATATAACTCGGAGCTTGCCCGCGTTGCCTGGATTCTTCGGAGACAATTTCTGCACCTCTGGAATCCAAGCGCATAGTGCCTTGGTAGCGGTGTCCGTCCTTCATATGAAATATTACATACTTGTTCAGAAGCGTTTTCTGGAGTCTGTCTTTTTTAAACAAACTTATTATATAGAGGACACCTTGAAAAATAAACATTGAAACGGCAGCAATAATTGGCCATTTTACTTTGTCCCAAATACTCCGCACACCATCTTGTAAATCGTCACCGGTATTTTCTTCCTGGGCCATCGCGGTATAAGATACAAAGACCATTCCTATAATGAGAATCAGCAATACGACTTGTCTTTTCTTTAACATGATACAAATCCCCCGATTAATAAATATTAACCTCATTTTCAGCTGCTATTTTGCGTACATTTGTGTTCGCAAGCGGAATTTTCTCTAAAGGTAGATGTTCTATCAATCCGTAGCCATCCGGATGGAGCGTTTCAAATCGCTTTAATGCTACTCCGATCTCTAATTCGCCCTCACCAGGCACCTCTTCATTGAGATGTAGGACTAATCCATTCTGAACACGGATATCTTTGATGTGTGCCATTGGCGCAATTGGTCCCATGACATCGAAAATATGGTTGAGCCTCGCTTCACTTTCATAAACCTGGCGAAGAGATTGGAAATGGTTAACAAAATCCATGACAATACGGAGGCGGTCGGAACCGACGCGCTCAACAACCTCTCTGCATGTTTCAGGTGAATCCATAATAGAAATAGCGTGTGTTTCCATAACAAGTGTCAACGCTTCACTTTCAGCATTCTCCGCTATAGGTTTTAACGTCTCGATTAACCGCTCCATTGCTTCAGACAGATGGTTATCTCGATGGGATGTCCACGCACCATCAGGATTTAGGCTGCCTGGTCGGAATAGGTAAAAAAACGCGCCAAGTTCTCGTGCCACTGACATTCCACAATTCACCGCTTCAACCGCTGCTTCGCGTACTGAGGAACGCGGATCAAACAGGCACTCCTCATAAGTGATACCAAATTGTACCAAATCAAGCTGTGCTTTTTCAAGGAGAAAACGACATCGTGTGCACTCTTCTGGAGAAACAAGTGAAATATTTGAACTTGCGAAATGGTAACTTACACCAGTAAACTGCAATTTCTGGATCGCTTCTATCTCTTCTTGGTTGAGCGTTCGGAAATCGCTGCACATGCCAACAACACCAAGTCTCATAACGTTTCATCTCCACTTAATATTTTCAATAGTTCCCGCGCTTCTGCTAAATCAGCAGTTTCAAATCCTTCTGTGAACCATCTATAAATCGGTTTAAGCAGTGCGTAGGCATCATCATGTCGATTCTGATGTATCATGAGTTTGCTTAAACTGACAGCAGTTCTGAGTTCCCACGATTTCGCTTCTTGATGCCTCGCAATAGTCAACGCTTTTTCAAAACATGTCTCTGCCTCACGTTGATGTGTCAAAGAACATTCGTTTTGCTCGTCTGCTTGACAAGTTAACAGGGAATCTCTACCCGATTGTAGCAAAAGTTCTCCTTTGAGTCGATAGAGTTCTGCTTCATTGGTGCGTTCACCACTTTCCGCGACGGCTTCAAGTGCTTTTTCAATTGCCTGAATCCCTTCTTGAAACTTTCCTGCCTGACCACAAGCCTGTGCTAATATCCCTAAGTAAACAGGCCGTAGGACACGAGATCGATTGGCTTCCCAATCGGCAATTCCTTCTCGAATCAAAGCTATTCCTTCTTTGTGTGTATTACCAGCGTCCTGTTGAAGTGCCCAACCTTTCATTATTCTACCCGTTGGTTCCCACACGGAAAAACCGTGCTCTCGGCAAATAACGAGTAGTTCTGTAGCATACGTGTTGACCTTCTCTACATCGCGGCGTTGTTGGTATAACAGTGCTCCAAAATGTAGGGAAACCACTTGACTAAACGGATGTGGTCGTTCCTCACCCATCTGCTGTGCTGCCTGTAGCTGCGTTAAGGCTTGTTCGGGGTATCCTAAACACCACACTAACGGAGCGGAGTAAGAACGCAGGGTCATCCCTGGATCAGCAAGATAATGAAAAAACGCATGTACTGGGTGTTGATGTGGGTCATAACGTTCGATTCCTGCTTCAACGTGAGCGTGTGCCATTCTTAACTCGCCGAGGTAGTAAAGCGTTGCACCTAATGCCCGATGTGCTTCTACTTCCAATACTGTGCTCGCTTGTTGTTGCGCCATCACAAGACACTGTTCTCCGAGTTCTCGTGCTGTTTGTAACTTTGCCCGTACCAAATAGGAGAGCCATAGTCCAAATAGAATCGGGAATCGGAGTGGCATGCGCTCATTATTCGGCATAGTTTCCAACAGTGCTTTTGCACGTGTATATGTTTTCTCTACCTCAAGTGCCGCATAACCCATTGTTGCAATAAGTGCGGGGCCCAAAGTTGTTTGAATTACCAATTCGCGTGCTGAGCGTGCAGGGGTTTCTGGCAATGTGTCTAATAGAGTCAATCCTTGCGTCAAATGACGAACGCCCTCAACATTTGCGGATCGTTCTACCGCACGTTGTCCTGCTTGTTGCCAAAATTCAATAGCCCGCTCAGGAAGTTCACCCTCCGTGTAGTGGTATGCAACTAACTCCGGTTGAGCCCGCACAACATCCCCAAATGCTTGCCGTAACACATTGGCAATCCGTCGGTGATACGCGTGTCGGGTGCTTTTAAGCAGTGTTTGATACGCTGTCTCCCGAATCAACGGATGCTTGAAAGTATAAATTTGTTTATTCTCATGGGTTTGTCGACACCTTAAGATCTCTGCTTCAACAAGCTGCTGTAATTCTTTTTTAACCCATGTGAGATCATTCTGCTGTTCTGGAAACGGAGGGAGTGCAGCAAACAGATCATGATGTGCAAGAAACTCACCCTCTTCAGGTTCTTCAACAATACTCGCTACGACCTTATATAGCAGTTCTGCTGTCCATTCTCTACCCAGTGTTGCGCCAAGCTGAACGAGTTCTTTTCTCGAACCGAGTCTGTCGAGTCTTGCAGTCAACGACGCTTGTAGTGTTGCTGGTATTTCTGTTGAAACATCAATGTTTTGCAGGTCGGCTTCAAGTGCCATGCGTGTTAATTCTTCTACAAACAACGGTACGCCTTCTGTTTTCGCTGCAATTTGTTTTGACACATCCGTAGGTATTGCCCGATCGCCTGCCACTTCTGCAATCATTTGTGAAACCTGCCTACGGTTCAAACGTTTGAGCGATATTTCGGTTCCCCATTCTAATTCAGCAAGTGTCTTAAGTTTTACTCTCCCTTCTGCTTGTGTGCTATCCTGATGAACCCCCATCTCGGCACGCGATGTCAAAATTGCGAGGATCGGTGCGGTTTCAATCCGCGAGATTAACAGATGCAGCAACTCCAAAGTAGATGGATCAGCCCAATGTAGGTCTTCTGCGATCAGTAAAAGTGGCTTTCGTGCAGCAGTTTTCAGGAAAATCTGGACAAGTGCTTGTAAAGTGCGTCTGCGACGTTGCTCTGGTTTTAAATCCAAAGTTCGGTAGTCCGCATCTATCTCTAAGAGTTCTGCCAACAGAGGGAGCAGATTTTGTGAAAGTTCATGGGTATTTAAAAACTGATCCAGTTTTTGCAGCTGCGTACTTCCGGTGTCCATTTCACCGAACCGTAAGAGTTGTTGTCGCAAAAGCGATAGAATTGGGTGAAGTGGACTATTTTGTGAATCCGGTGAACCGCGGCATTCTAATATTTGTGTATCAGTTTCTGTCACCTGATCGGCGATAACAGCAACAATGCGTGATTTGCCGATGCCTGCTTCGCCTTCAATTAGGACGACCTGTCCTGACGATGCTGCAGCGAGTTTCCATCGTGCTTTTAGGGTTGTTACCTGTCGCGTTCGTCCAATTAAAGGCGTCACATTGCTTTGTAGTGGAAGTTTTGCTTGTTCGCGTCTGAAATCTGGGAGTGCACTATCCGGATGTTCACCGAGTATCTGATAAATCGGAACAGGTTGCGAAATTCCTTTCAGTGCTAATGTGCCCAAGTCTTGATATGTAAAAAGTCCTTCAATCAATCTGAGCGTAGTCTCACCAACCACGATACCGTTTGGTGGCGCAACTTGCTGCATGCGAGCGGCTATATTCGGCGTTTTTCCGACAATATCTATCGCATCGCCATGATAATGTTCTAAAGAAAATATACGCTCGCTTGACTTACTGATGGGCATCCCTACTTCCCATACGACTACCAAACCGGTATCTATACTTAGGCGCACCTGTATCTGAATACCAAATATCTCTGTCAAGCGAAAATTTAGACTATCTAATCCAGCAACAATCTTCAATCCTGCTTGTACAGCGCGACGCGTTGCGTCTTCATGTGCAATCGGGTACCCGAAGTATACTAAGATACCATCGCCAAAATAACGCGCGATATGTCCATCATATTCTAAAACGACCTCTGCGACAGATTCACGATATGAGTCCAATACTTGTCGTAAATCCTCTGGATCCAACTGTTCTGTCAATGCAGTAGAATCTATAACATCGCAGAACAAAACTGTCAGTTGTCGTCTTTCTGCCTTGCTGATAGGGGTTGCACTGATTGGTATGTCTGTGTCACCAAGTTCGCGACCACAGTCACCACAAAAATTGACTGCTGGGTTCATAAAACCACAGCCAGTGCAACGTTTTTGCGTTAGGCTTTTCATAATTAATATTTTGTATTTCTATAATACGGACTCCGTAGCGAACGAGAAACCAACTTTAGCATTCAGTTGTTGGGTTTCGCTGCGCTCTACCCAACCTACAGGTTATTATGATCAATAGTCAATTAGGTATGGTAAAAATAGACTGTAGTGCTTGCCAAAATACCTATAAAGTAACGCCTAAAATTCACTCCGGAATTGTTGCAGATATTCCCCGAGTACCTCATCACTCGGTTCGCGTTTGTATGCTTCCCGCAAATAATTGAGAGCCTTATCTCTAATACCTATTTTCATGTAGAACGCACCGATATTACGATAGGGTGCAGCATAAGTAGATTTCAATTCTATAGACTTACGAAACATCCAACGCGCCTGTAGCAGATGATCTTTTGTAGACCCAATAAGGATATTGAGTGTAGTCTGTGAGTTTCCATGGTAAGGAAAGACAGCAGCACCCTTTAACTTTGCCTTTTCTTCTACTGCTTTTGCTATTTCAGTCGAACTCGTTTCAAAAACAATATATCCAGACTCTGTTATTTGTATTGCACGGTCAAACTCTGCAAGCGCGCCTTCAACCGATTTGTCCATAATCTGCCATGAGGGCCATTTCGGTCCCGCATATTTCAATCCAAGATCGTAATGAGTAGAACCGAGGTCGTTATATATTTCAGCGTTTTCAGGGCGTAACTCTAATGCCTGTTCATAAAGTTCTATAGCTTGATTGAAATTTTGTGCGTTGTAAGCGTTCTCAGCATCAATCCGAACTGTTTGAAACTCTTCACTTTCCTCGTTAGACTCTTGAATGGATTGTGTGTTCCTACCCAAGAAATATATAGTAAGAATCAACACAACAGACAAACAGACAATAATGAGTGTGGGTAGCTGCAATTTCATTTTCGTTCTCCATTGTCGTAGTTTAATGTAATTAATATCTTATTTTGTCTTTATTATTTTTACTTAACAGCAAACTCACTGTGTTCGCTTTCTATCACCCTTAAAACACCTATCTCCAACGATTGTTCCTATGAAAAGTGATAGGGATAGACTTCTGTTCGCCATTTCTCTCGAAGTAGACTTGAATTCTACTTGGTGCATGAATCCGTTCATCAACAATTTTAAAAATTTCAAGAGTATGAATTTCAATATCGTTTATTTGGTAGATAACATCCCCTTTCTTAAGAACCTCTGCTAATCCACTTCCTTTTTCAATGTGTGAAATGAGGACACCACGGCGTTTATATTTTTTTGCCCTCTTCTTATCGGGCTGCGTGAGTGTGAGTCCCCATCTTTGTGGTGCATATTCCCATTCCAGTGTCTTTAATTTCAAGTTCGTCTCCCTTTTTTTACCACGACGGATAAATTCACACTTTATGTTTTGGTTTAGCGGCAGTAAGCGTACAACCGCCTTAAAATCGGTTTCATCCTTAGTCTGATGCCCTGAGATGGACCGGATAATATCACCTCGTTTAATACCGGCAGCAGCAATAGGACTCTGTTTTTCCAGTTCCGATACTAAAACGCCACGCGAAAAAACGGATTTTTGTGAAGCTTCCTTCCCCAAAAGTTTTTCAGCCATTTCTTCTGTTACAGATTGTATCTCCACACCAAGATAAGGAGGGACAATACATCCGTGTTCTGTAATTTTCTCAATTACCTTTCTCGCTTTATTTGCAGGAATAGCAAATCCAACCCCTTGCGAACCACCGCTTGTTGAACGGATGACGGTGTTTATACCGATAAGTTCACCGTGTACATTTACCAAAGCACCACCACTATTTCCTGGGTTAACAGAGGCATCTGTTTGTATTAGTGTTTCATAAAAACGATTGTCTAGCGCCAGAGAACGTTGTGTAGCACTGACAATTCCAATTGTTACTGTTGGTTGAGCGTTGCCAAATGATAACCCAAAGGGATTTCCGATTGCGAGCGCCCATTCTCCAATGAGTAAATTATCGGAGTCACCCCATTTAATTTGGGGTAAATCTTCTTTAGTATCCACTTTCAAAAGCGCGAGGTCCGAGAGAAAATCGTAACCGAGTACATGTGCATCAAATTCTCGTCCGTCAGGGATGGCAACTCTGATCTTTTCTGCTTTTTTAATAACGTGATGATTCGTAAGGATATAACCATCTTCACTGATAATTACACCTGAACCGACTTCACGTAGGGAACGTTTGCGAATAGGTGGAACTTCTCCCCAAAATTCTCTCAAAAACCACTCATCAAGGGATGTTAGCTGCGTAACACTCTGTATAGCGCTGATATTCACGACTGCGGGACTTGCGCGTTCGACTGCTGTTACGATTGCTGTCCGTCTCGATTGCGTAACGGCACGTTGTAGGTCTTGCTCAGCGTGTACACTTGCTTGAAGCAAAAAACTGAACAGTGAAAGGACTAACACTAAAAGCAGAATTGCAATCCGTGGACGCTTACAAAACACAAAGAAATCTTTTAGTAAAATCCCTATATTATATGACAGAGATCTGTTTTGGATTTTGCTTGCCTTCATTCGTTATACCACAGAAACCTATTCAATCTATGCTTTCAATTTCAGAGAGATGCGGTACCCTTCTAATCCTGGGTCTGTATCAACAATTTTCTGCACATCCTCGTTAGAACGGCGTTTTGCGGGAAATTTTTCTACGTTTGCGCATCGGAGCGCTACCCTTGCACCGACTGAGCTTGCACGTCGAAGGTTTTCCAACTCCACCTTTTCCAATGTGTCATAAGCAGTATGTCCAAAACCGCGTCCAGATGGAACAGAAGTAGGGTCGCCCATGTGACATGATGGCACCCCCTCAAGAAAAAACGGAAAATGGTCGGAGTAGGAATGCACCTTCTGTCCTACAGGCATATCTGCATGCATCTGTTGCTGTGCTGTTTGAAAGAACGGTACCAACGTATCCCATTGATGCAAAACAATCCCTTTTCGACTTGTGCCGCCGGCTGCGTCCATATTCAACATGAACCGAATGTTATCTAACTGGTTTGCATGTACTTCAACATAGCGAAATGCGCCGGTAAGCCCAATTTCCTCCGTTCCGAAAGCGATAAATCGGATGGTACGTTTTAGCATATCCGATGTGTAGGTTGCTAACACACGCGCCGCTTCTATAACGGAAACCATACCTGAGGCGGGGTCATGCGCACCTTGCGAAATGTCGTGTCCATCGTAATGGCATCCCAGAACAATCATCTCTTCAGGAATTTCTTTCCCAGGTAAGTCAGCGACTACGTTCCATGAGGTGCGAGGCTCGTTAATGTCTGTCGTTTGCAGACGCATTGTCACCTTTCCATAACGATCAATACATCGTGTCAGAAAATCGCCATCTTCCTTACAAACAGAGATACCAGGAATAGGTGCGGGTCTGTTATTTTGAAGGCTACCGGTTTCTGGTCCAACGCCAGGGTGTTCACTCACAAAAATGAAAGCACTTGCCCCACCGAGAAATGCACGTTCATACTTTTCTTTCCGATGTACCCACCTACCAAGGTCTCTCGGTGATGAACTTTTCGCCATCACGAGTTTACCACGGGCTGTTTCACCAAGTCCACTGTATTCAGGAGGACTTCCATGTCCGACAGAAACGAGTTCACCTGTAATATCACCCGCCGGACAGTAAGGTAGCGAAATGCAGTGCAAAGTCCGTTCAATAGGTTCTGTGATTATGAGCGTAGCTGCACCGCGTGTCCAACCTGCGTAGGGATATTCCTCCAATCTAACGTTTGTGAGACCGTAGCGAGTAAATGTTTCAGAGATAAAAGTAGCAGCCTTGTATTCTTCGGGGGTTCCTGCAAAGCGGGATCCGAAGTCATCACATAAAACCGTCAAATTCTCCATAGTCTCGCGGCTTGTATAAATGTCACCGACCATCTGCTGGTCAATGTTTAGGTAAGGATTTTTGTTTTTCATATTCTCCAAATAAGCAGTTTCTATTGTTGTGTAAGTAACGTGAACAAAGTTTTACACCGAAGGTCCAGCAGAGCGGGGTTCAGTTCTGGCATCTTCCTGAAAATTAATAAGCTTTTCTAAATCAATATCATCATCGGAAGCAGTGACAAGCACTTCGGGTGGCGATAATGTTTTCATCCGCGCAACTGCAATTTTCTTTAGCTGCCACGGATTCAAAATCTGAATCTGTCCGCGCCGTGTATCAATGACATTATGTTGTTTAAACGTTTTTAATAATGTCTCAGTTGTTTCCGTTGAACTGCCAATTAGTCTTGAGATACGCCTAATTGGTAGACGAGGCACGAACACAACACCGTTTCTATCTGGGGTCAAAGCAAGATTCTGTAATAGCAGTGCAAGACAAGAAGATGTGCTTCGGAACATAATATTTCTGAACGCGTTGGCACGTTTACAATCTGGAGCAGCGGATGTTTTCAATATGCTGCGTGAATTAAGTTGTTCCTCTTGTTTCTTATTCCTATTATATCTCAAAAATGGATTAGTGGATGCTCCAAACACATTAGAGAAACCTAGCTGCCTCCTACGAGGTAGTGGTAGTGCTAAATGCGGTTTCCGTTTAAGAAAAAACGAAAAATCACGAATTGTCGCTGTGCCGAGCCAAACTTCAGTCAGAGTTTCCGCGAAGGTCGTTCGATTTTCATTCAAAACCCCTTCATCTGAGATTACTCCAAATATCTCGCCCGGTTCCAGCACATCTTTTGTTTCTGGGTCTTGCTTTTCATTGGAGTCTGAATTCTTAGAACGCTTTTCAACTTTCTCAGAATCAGCATCTGATAGATTTTCGGAAATTTTAACGCGCCCTTCTTTAATTAGATAAACACCTTCTTCGCGAATTCGCTCCTCGTGTTTTAGGTTTTTGAATGTGACTATCTGTGCTAACACGCGGGCATCTTCTTCGGAGAGGTCTCGGAAAACATGTATCTGTTTGACGTACCAGAAATGTTCTGTAACAAGATTTTTCATGCTTTACCTACAACAGAACGCCCGCCCTCGGAAGAAATCAACGTAGAATTGTATACCGAAAGAGTGTTGTCAGTATCTTGGCACCAGCTCGGATACTTCCGATGAAGGTACCACTAATTTTTGATGTGCCGATACGTTTACGATAACTGACTGGCACCTCACGGACATTCATCCCCATTTTGGCTGCTTTGAGTTGCATCTCTATTGTCCATCCGAAGTTTTTATCCTGCATGCCTAATGCCTGGAGTTGTTCGTAACGGATAGCACGAAAGGGTCCTAAATCGGTATACTGGACGCCGAAAAAGATTCGCATTAAAAAGGTTGCAAGTTTGTTCCCGAATTGTGCCTGTGGCAGCAACGCGCCCTTTTCACTTGGCACACGTGTGCCGACAACAAACTCCGCGAGCCCCTCTTGGATCGGTTGCACAAGCGATGGCATCTCCGTTGGATCATCGCTATAATCACCATCTAAAAAAACTATGATGTCCGCTACTTGAACAGCAGCGATTCCTGCAAGACAGGCGCTGCCATAGCCTCTGCGCGGCTCAGTCACGACTTTTGCACCGTGTTGACGCGCTATTTCTACTGTCCGGTCGGTGCATCCATTGTCTACAACGATTATTTCTTGAACTAACGATTTTGGAATATCGTTGATGACATTTGCAATCGCGCCTTCTTCATTTAAAACAGGAATGATGACCGAAACTTTCAAGATTTTGCGCTCCAAAGATGGGAACGGAGATAATTTAAGGGGTCCTTAGCGCAGAGAATTACATTTTGGCAGCAGGTTCTTGTACTGTTTCAAGGAGGCGTTCAATAACTATATCGGTATCAACCCCTTCAGCCTCAGCATGAAAGTTTGTTAGAACGCGGTGTCGTAGCACTGCCGGCGCTACTGCTTTAACATCTTCACACGAAGCGTTGTAACGTCCTCTGAGAATAGCTCTGGCTTTCGCACCTAATATCAGATACTGACCTGCACGCGGACCTGCCCCCCATCGCACCCACTGTTGAATAAAGTCAGGTGCATCCTTTTCTTTAGGACGGGTTGCCCGAGCCAGTTTTACGGCGTATTGTACAACGTTATCTGCTGCAGGCACTCTGCGAACGATTTGGTGCAACGCAACAATGGCTTCACCTGAAAGTGCTGTATCTAATTCTGGTTCTTCGGCGCCTGTTGTCGCAGAAATGATATTAACTTCCTCTTCCTCTGCTGGATAGTCTATAACGATTTTGAACATGAACCTGTCAAGCTGTGCTTCTGGCAACGGGTATGTGCCTTCCTGCTCAATTGGATTCTGTGTAGCAAGCACAAAGAAGGGTTCAGTCAATTCGTATTCGTTACCACCAGCAGTAACATGGTATTCCTGCATTGCTTCCAGAAGCGCAGCTTGTGTCTTCGGCGGCGTTCGGTTAATCTCATCGGCAAGAAGGATATTCGCGAAGATAGGCCCTTGAATGAACCGAATCGTCCTATGTCCTGTAGTGCGATCCTCCTCAAGCACATCGGTACCGATAATATCAGCGGGCATCAAATCAGGTGTGAACTGAATTCGTTTAAATTTGAGATTGAGGATCTCAGCGAGTGTTTTGATCATCAACGTTTTCGCTAATCCCGGCACACCTTCGACAAGGCAATGCCCACCGGCAAAGAGTGCCATCAACATCTGATTGATCACTTCCTCCTGGCCGATAATAACTTTTTTCAACTGCTCCACAATTGATTCTTGGCTTTTCATTAACTCTTCAATAGCTTGGACTTCTTCAGTTGCTGGCATCTACTCACTCCTTATATGGATGATAAAGTTGGAAAATATAATATCAACGCCTTCTATTATGGAAAGTGCGCTGCCTTCTACGGTTTTTGAGTTAAGATAAATCGTTTTGTGCTTTGGCTTGAAGCAATTCTAATAACATTCGTGAGATTAGAGATTTTGGTGGCTTCCACCTTTGGCGCGTGGAAACGAATTCTCTGTCTCATCTCTGCTTTCTGTCCAGATTTTGTATAATCCAAGTGGATTTCAGCGACATCTGTTTGGAGTTTTTGTGGCTCCGGTATCATCTCTATGACAAATGGTGCCTCCGCATCAACAGTGATTTGGTCTTCAAAAGTAAGTGCCTTCCCAAGAACAGCCGGATGGTCGCGTTCCTCGTCTCTTAACAATTCGGCATACGGATGTTCAGCAACAGGCAGTTCCAAAATGAATTGGTCGCCCATTTTGTATAGGTATTCCTTACATGACCACGTTAGGTTAATTTTTAATTCAGGTCCCAGTTGTTTTGTTTCCGAAATTTCAAAATGTTCCACTTTGGCACGTTCGTCCAATTCTAAAGTACTACGAAGAAATCGGATTCGTTCTTCACGATGGTCAACACCTAAAAGCCTCGCTCGCAATCTTGCGTTGAAATCTCCAGAAACCCGCAGTTCCTGCGTAACCTCTACACTCAAATCCTTTTTCACTTTGACATGAATTGCAGTCCGCCTCACATTTGAATCTGCTGGGAGCGCAGGACTCTTTTGAAAAGCATAAAGGAGGCTTTTCACTTTTTCTCCGTCAAGTTTTTCCTGATCCTGGATAGATGTGTCTGCGGCATCTACACTAATTCCGTCCTTTGTTGGTGCATCGGTATTAATAATCAGGGTCCATCGATTTTGGTCACTGGCAGGAAAATCGCCAAAAGCACATGTTTGGGCGGTCGGGTCAAGCCATATTAAATCGTTATCTTTCCCGCCATCTACTGCAAGAATCATGTGATTAAAATATGCAAGCGATGGAACTTCTGGGACAATTTCACTCGCCTTGCCAGCGGAGATAAGAACCGGGTAAGAATCAATTCCAGCGACACGCAGCATCGTTGAAAGTAGCGTTGATTTGCCTTTACAATCTCCCCATTCACCCTCTAATACTTTGGCGGCAGGATACGGTTTGATACCCCATATCCCACGCTCATCTCCCGCGTACTTGATGGTTGTCGCAACAAATTCATAGAGTCTCTTGATTTTTTCCTGACGTGACAATGCCCCGGTGAGTATCTCTTTCGTTTTTTCCTCAATTTCCTTCGTAATTCTATCCTGTTCACGAATTAATGTCGCGTACCACGTGATCAATTTATCCCATGAATCAATTGAGGAGAGGCTAATGTTATAAGCAAAATCCGAAACAGCAGGCATCAAAGGTTCGCGACGTAAGGCTGGCACATCTTTCGTTTCAAATGTATAGGTGCGACTATAGTTGTTTTCAGTGACAGTTGGCTCGATTGAAGGCCCATCTACTTGGTAAAATAGCGGTTTTTTCTTCGGAATATGTGTCGTAAGACGGTAATATTGGACAGGCACATCAACCTGAAAATAGACTTGCCGCCAAAATTCGCCCTTCATGGCACTTCGCGGGTTTCTGGTAGAATAGGCGTAGTCAATGATACAACCGTCGGATATCTTCGGTAATTCAAAATACATCAAACGGGTATTAACGTTCAGTCCTGCTTCAGCAGCAGCAGCTGGTGTAATCCCGCGAACGATTTTACGTTCCTCCAATTCCCCTTGAGTACCATCAGGTTTAAGTGTTCGCGCATGATGGATAGTAACATCATCCGCATCCTGTGTATAAGGAATCCGAATTTCACCGAAATGATACCCATCTTCATTGAATATTTTGACGACTCGTCGTGTAGAATAAACACGCCTGCCATCCTCATCAATGTCATGTACTTCTGCTTCCCACAGCACAACAGCACTGTCCTCAAGGTTTTCTGGTTCGGCAAGAGCGTTTTCAATGCTCTTTTGTATAGCTTGTTCGTCTGCCTCGCTAATAAAATTATACGGCAGTGACGATTTCCCTTTCATTTCTACCTGTTCTTTTTCCTCTTCCTCTGGAGGGTCCTCGCCATGGACATGACCATTGTCCTGTGTATGCGGAGCCAGTGATTCGTCTTGTTCTTCTTGCGGGTTTTCTACAGCACTTTGCTCTTTTGGCGGTAGAGGTGTGCGCCGTGTTCCTAAAAATGTCTTATCAGTGAGTGTTCCTTCACCATTTGCTTCTAAATCCTTACGCGAGGCACGACCATCACCGTTATCATCAAGATGAGGATGTTCTGCTTGCATTGCGCCATCTTGTGCATACCATTCGTCAACGCGAGTTTGCATCCAGAGAAATGCCTCTAAAAGTGATATTGCTCCATCGTCGTTTGTATCTGCAGATGATTCAGAGAAGGCATCAACAAAGATATCACCGAAACCAGCTTGAGAGGCATAACCTTCACGTGAAGAACTTGATGTAATAATTATGCGTCCTGATTTGCTGATTTTTTGGACTATCCCTGCACTATATGGAAACCCAAAGACGAGTAGCTGCTGTTCAGCGCGAATGCTGTTGATACTGTCAGTATATTCTTGTTGGCTGATATCGCGTCCTGGTAAATTAAATTTTATACCGGATGGGCTGCGCGTTGCGTGTCCAACCATGAAGAGGATAAACCTGTCTGATGGTTGAACCTTTTCAGCAAGCTGGGCAAATGCCTCTAAAACCGGTTCTCGCTTTGCCTCACCCGTGACGAGACCCGGGAGCGTGCCTTCATCCTCAAAAAGGAAGGTAATCTGCTCTGGGGCAAATCCGTATTCTTGTGTAAGCAACTGGTGGAATCGTGAAGTCGCACTCCAAAATTGGTCATAGTAGGATTTCTCACCGCCAACGCCACCGAGAATTAGAACATAATCTGTTGCAAAAACTGTTGTGGAAACCGATAGAAAAACAGCAAGGATTGCTATGATAATTCGACGCATTTTTTATTTCTCCGTTTTAGCATAGTGTGTATTGGTAAAAATATAATTCTACATTATTGACAACGCGCTTACAAAGCACGCTTATCAGTGAAATGAAGTTAATTTGCAATTACAAATTGAAATCGCCGCTTGCGCCACCGGTTTTCTTGACTAACCTTATTTCTGATATACACATTTCTCGGTCAACGGCTTTACACATATCGTAAACGGTCAAACCAGCAACGGATACGGCAGTGAGTGCTTCCATCTCCACACCTGTTCGTCCGACGGTTTGCACCTCTGCTTCAATCGCTATCTTGTCTTCAACAATCACTACATCCACACGAATAGAGGTAAGATTAAGAGGATGACACAACGGAATGAGTTCACTCGTCCGTTTTGCTGCCATATAACCTGCGAGTCGGGCGACTTCCAAAACATTACCCTTCTTCATCTGCTGTTCAGAGATGCGGTGGAGCGTTTCAGGTTGAGCCGTCACATGTCCTTTGGCAATAGCGATGCGCAACGTTTCCGGTTTCTCCCCAACATCAACCATCCGAGTATTGCCTTTTTCATCAAAGTGTGTTAGTTTGTTCATCGTTCAACTTACTGTTTGCTACTATAACGGGTTCTCTATAATTTCTTTCATTTCCATCATAATTTCTTCATAGGTCTGGCGGAATCGTTGGAGATAATTCCCGTTTCCGTGATACGCTTCAACATCACTCGGATTGGGTTGAATAAGTTCACCGCGTTTTAGGACAGCAGCACTAAATGCCTCCACATCAAACGGTTCATCTATATGATCACAATGTGCTTTCACACCTGCTACAGCAGCACCGAGCGCAGCACCTCCTTTTTGGACGGGGACGACAGGTCTGTTCCAAATTCCTGCGACGCGCCGCATAATTTGCGGACTCCCAGTCGCGCCTCCTGTAACATATAAAGGGTCTTGTGATGGTTTTGTAAAAACCTTGGAATAAACATAAACAGCTGCAAGGCTTGTCTCAATTATACCCGTATAATCCTTCGCTAAATTTGGAGTTTCCGATTCTGCTAAGCGTACAAAGTCAAAGGCATCAGAAACAGGAAAAGATTCCGTTTTTGGTTGCCAAAATGTCATGAACTGTCCGGGTGAAACGTTTCGCAAAGCTGCTTCCGCCGGTTCATATTCCTCTTTTGCAAGTCCATAGTGATTTCTAACAGCATCCCACACCATAGCACCATTGGTGCGGCACCCGAACATAAACGGACGACCAATGCCGTCATACATAGCGTTTGCAAAACCTTCTGGGTCAAGTGTGTCTCCATCTGTTGAGACCATATTGACAAAACTTGTGCCGAGACTGAGGAGATCTCCTGCAACAGGAACCTTCGCCTGCGGATTGTCCCCTGACCCTGCTATGATTGAACACGTTTCAGAAAATCCATACCTTTCCACAAAATACGTCGCGATATTCCCTACAACAGAATCTGGCGGGGCAAGTTCTGGCAATTTACTCAGTAATTCTTCTGGACCACCGGGTAAGCCTTGTGCCGTTGCTGCTATCAGCTCGTTATCCCACATCTTGTTCCGGTAATTCATAAGCGACATGCCACATCCGTTACCAATATCAATCGGCACTAATGGATTTGCCGACAGCACTGCGGGGATAAAACTGCTAATGAGTTGGATTTTTTCTGTCGCCGCGTAGGCGCGTGATGATTGTTCTGCCACACGGCGGAGCACGGCACCCGTGAACCGAAGCGGTGCATCTGAGCCAGAACGTTCAATCATCTCTGTTTTCCCACCAACGGCTTCTCGCACATGATTTGTCTGCACAACTGTATTGGCAGTCATCCAAATTGGTGCAGTGGAATACGAGAAGACACCTGCTAAAAGCGTGTTTAAATCTAATCTACTACTTTCTGTCCTTTGTAGATTGGAGAATATAATCGCAGCGTTTCGGTTCAGATAAACATGCCCGTGCTGTTGTCCCGATGTGTTGATAGCAACGATATTCTCTAATGCAACACCTGCCTCGCACATGTCAGCGAACATTGCATTGAGTGACGCAAGGAACATCAACGGTGGTTGTTCTGCTTCACCTTCAGACTTCGGTGGTAAGATATAGTCCTCTCCAATACCGAAGCAGTTGGTACGTTTATCAGCGCGATAGTCAATTGCGTGTTCAAAATACTTCTCTGCTGTGTCTATATCAATAACGATTGCCGATAAACTCTGTGTGCTTGAGTCTAAGCCGAGTGCGAGACGTTGATTTTTATGTTTAGTCACTGAAACAATTTCCTCTCAATTCTGGTTGATATGGATATCTGCAGTCTATGTCAACTATCCAGTTCAATCGTCTCCGTAACCTATTACTCGCTGCCGTTGTTCATGCCCAAAATGTGAGTGAACGCCTCAAAGTTCTCTGCGCGTAAAGCTTCGTTATGCAACTCTTGAAGTCGTTCAAGATCCTTGATGTTTTCCAATTCGGGTCTAAGCACTTGAACGTCGCGCCCAGCAAACCGAAACTCAAGCACCGCAAAGAGATCTCTAATAGTACTTTGTCGTGCCCCCCGTTGATAATACTCTTCTCCCGCCGTTTCTACGAGATGTTGATATACTGAAGATTCTTGCACGATTCCCTCCTTTATAAAATCTGCAATTGCTTGATGCGGGTGAATTAAACCACTCATCACCCACTGTGATACGAGAAGATTACTCCGAATATCTGTGGGCAACGAGAGTGTCTTTGTCCTTTCGTTACATTGAATTGCCCATTGGAGCCGTTCCATGCCAACCGGTGGCTGCATCAGCGGCGCGAACGGCATAAGCCCAGCATTTTGTTCATCAAAAACAGATTGCCCATCAAGTTGAATGAGACGAATCACTTTGTACTCAACAATGAACCGGTAATTAGGCACGTCTTGCCTGTAACCACCTGGATCATTCTGCCCGGCATTGGAGCGGAGATAAATTACGTGAGAAAAGATAGGCAAGCCGTATCTTTCATAACATCTACCGAGATAACCTACGTTGCGGCGCGCCATTTCAAGATCGGTGCTGTCGCCAACTTGAAACTCAATATGCACCAAGACCAATTCATCACCCAGTAGCACCTTTATAAGATTATCTGTCCGGCGAACTTCTACTGTCGTCAATTCACCTTCAACAAATTCTATAAACTCAAAATCGGATCGTTCCAAGACGGTCTGCAGGATGTCTTTAGGGAATTTCTGTAAAGTATCTTTAGTTACAATATCATATCTACCGTGCGGCAGTGATGCAAAGTCTGAATCAGGCTGCTCTCTTACGTAGATCATATCAATATTGTACTCTATTCTGCCGTTGAATATCAACCTTCTTTACAGTGCACCTATTCTGAAGAATCAATTCCCTGGATAGGCACGGTTTTCCAATTCAGCGATGAATTTTTCTGAGGCGATAGCTGCCGCTGCACCTGCCCCTGCAGCGGTAATTGCTTGACGGAATACGTGGTCATGCACATCACCCGCGGCAAAAACGCCATCTATGTTAGTGCGCTGCATCTCGTCCACAACGATATACCCCTGCTCGTCCATATTTATGACATCTGTGAACAGTTCTGTGTTCGGGATATGACCTATAAAGATAAACACACCGTCAATCGGGAAAAGTTCAGTCTCATTCGTTTTGACGTTTTTGAGTTTGGCACCCGTTACTTTTTCGTCATCTCCGCAAATTTCTTCAACAATAGTATCCCAAATAAACTTGATTTTATCATTTTTGAATGCGCGTTCCTGCATAATTTGGCTTGCACGGAGTTGGTCTCGGCGATGGACAATATAGACCTCAGAGGCATATTTCGTTAAGAAGATGCCTTCTTCCAATGCTGCGTCCCCGCCACCAACCACAATGAGTCGCTGGTCTTGGAAGAAAAATCCGTCACACGTCGCACAGTATGAAACACCGCGTCCTCCATATCCCTCTTCGCCAGGAATGTCCAGTGTGCGTGGTGAAGCACCAGTGCAGATAATTACAGATTTAGCGTGGTATTCTTTTCCATAAGTATTGACGACAAATGGATGTTGCGCGAAATCAACCGCTGTTACTGTATCAAATTTAACCTCAGTGCCAAACCGCTCTGCTTGTTCCTGCATGCCTTGAATGAAGACTGATGCCTCGTTGCCGAAAAATCCGGGGTAGTTCTCAAGGTCAAGTGTTAACGAAAGTTGCCCGCCAAGTGCATCACCCGTGATTAGAACCGGTTCCAGCATCGCACGGGATGTGTAGACACCTGCGGCAAAACCAGCAGTCCCACCGCCAATTATTACGATATTTCTATTTTCAATGTTGTTTGTATTTGTATTCATTGTATATTCAATTGCTTAAGATTAGGTATCTCAGAGTTGGACAGACGCGCTTTGCAAACGCGCCGATCAAGGTGTATTGTTAATTGTAAAATCTATTATAATTATTCTGCGAATGGTGTTACGGTTAATCTCGGAATTCCATCAATAATCGGATAAGATTGCTTGCAAAATTTACAGTAGAGATTTTGTTCTCCCGATGTAATCTCACCTTTACACTGTGGACAGGCAAGAATTTCTTTTAGTGTTTTCGTTTGGCGGTTTCTACTTTTTGCTAAAGATGATTTTACACGAGATACAATGCTCCGCGGGACAGCACTTTTAAGCATCAGCCAAAAATCTTTGTCAGTTTGCTTTGAAAACGTAGATGTCAGAAGTTTTTCAACAGCCTGTGGAGATTGTAAATCCAACGGCGATTCTTGTTGATCCAATATCTCGTAATCAATCTTACCTTCCCATTCATACTGAACAAGAAAGAGGTTATGATGCGTAATATGAAACTTCCTCCAGTACTTATCTTTTGCAGCCAACGTGTGGAAAAGCTGACCAAATTCGGCTCGCTTATCGTTTTTTTGTAAAACCAAACGACCATCAATCAGGTTTACGACCCAGTTATGATAATGCCATCCGTATATCCGTTCTCCAATCTCAGAAGGTGTTTCAATATAACCGCGAGGCGCTACACGTATCAACTCGGAAATGAGTAAATCTGGATCCTCAACATGTTCCAAAACATGTGCACAGATAATGTAGTCAAACGTCTTGTCTGCAAAAGGGAGAAACTGCCCGTCTGCTTCCACCATCGGCCGGTCCGCGACAACCGTCCCGCCGCGTTGTTCGTCATCATCTATGAATTTATCGCATAAAACATCTGATCGTGTTTTGGGGTTGTGTCCACTTCCGATCTCTAAAACAAAATCGTCTGCACGAATGTTCATTTTTGGACAACCATAGTGATATAGGGACTGATATATGGAAACATATTTGCAATAAATTTCCCTTTTATGCCAAAGCCAACGGCTTTTTTGACGATACTGAACCCGTTCAGTTTGAAAAATTGTGCAAGATCAATCGGGTTCGCGTAATACGCGCTGTCGGCATCACCGCCGATAGCATCTGCTTGCAAATCTGGGTCACGATAAATAAAGTGCGGTGTTTTTGTCACAAAACGCTTTTTTATGTAAAGTCCGCAGTTCCGCTTAAACTGTTGCAATGCTTGCCGTTTTGTTTCTCCCCAAACAGGCCTGCCGGGTTTACCACACACCAGATTGATCCAATCAAGAAAAGGTGTTAAGGGCGAACATAAGTTTGGTCCGGAAAGGACAATCTTGCCACCTTTGCGGACAACCCGTCCCATCTCCTTCAATGCTGTCTCCACATCAGGTAGATGTTCTATTAACTCGTTTGAACAGATAACATCAAAAGACTCATTATCAAACGGTAGTTCCAAAACGTCACACACCTGATAGCGTAGTTTCGGGTTTTCCCAGTTCCGCGCTTCCTCAAGAAACAGCGGTGAAATGTCTGTTCCAACGACATCATAGTCTGCCTGATTGAGCAGCCGAGCGGAAATACCGTTCCCACAACCGAGATCCAAAATATTAGAACCCGACGGTGCATAACGGGTGACCAATTCTACATAATGTCGGAGGTAGACTTCATCATGTGCAGCTAAGAGGTCTTTATAGGTTTCCGACGTTTCGTAGAACTCACGCATTCGCTGACGGAGTTGCAATGGTGTTTCAGGTATAGGCGTTTCCATCATATTAAGAGATACTATATACGTTTATTTGCAGTCCAGTAAAAAATAATTGGATTGTCAGAGTTCGTCTATAATCCATTCCCCATCGTGTTCTGGATTATAGATTAACCCTTTTTTGATGTCAACACAAAGATCAAGCAGTTCCAAAACTACGTGTCCCACAAGAACCGGCAAATCCGCTGGTAGTTCCGTTACATCAAGCGTTCCCTCTCGCTCCAGGACCGTAAATCGAACTTCCGAATAAACAGTCCGGTTTACGATGCCATTTGTAGTTCTAACAGGCGTACTGCTAACGGGTGTCAAGCCGAGTTGTTCAATGATCGGTTTCGGTAATGCCAATCGAGTTGCGCCTGTATCAACAACGGCATCTTCAATAGTTACTTGTCGAACCGATTCAGGTTTGATGTAGCCAGCTTCTGCAAGAAACTGATCTGTACGATTCGCAAGTGTTATTTGGGTTGTATGTTTCATGATGTTGTTCCTTCTGATCGGAATGAGGAATCTTTGCTACTGCAAGGACACCAAGCGTTTCTAAACCTTACCTGTCCGTAGGACGATGTCGCTTACACATACTATGAGCGGAGTGTATTCCACGGCGCTTCATCAAAAACATCAATGAGTTGGTATCCTTCTTCCCCTTTGCTTGGACTCAACGTAACAAACAACTTCGCAGGCTGATTTGAGACATTAAAAGATGCGTGAACAATATCCGCTGCAATGAACACAGAATCACCAGCATTTAGCGTTTGCTTCTTATCTTCAAGCCATTGCTCTACGCTACCTTCTATAACGTAGATAACCTCTTCCTGGTCGGAATGTTTATGAAAATCATGTCCGTATCCAGGTGAGAGGCTAACTTCCATTGCAACAATATCTTTTGCGCCTGTTGTTGCTGGGCGGCTAAGCCACCCGATTGTTCCCCAATCTAAATTATCTCTTTCAACTTCTTGAGACGCTATAAATTTTCCGTTCACGTTATATATATTCTCCTTTATTTACTAAGAGAGTCGTCTTTCAATCTCAATTCTTGTTTCTTTTCAGAGGATGTAGGTGAGCGTGTTTAACTCACCATAGGCGTCAATTTAAGACAACATCTATGTTTTTATGAACCTTTCTCAATACACATTATGATTGAGATTGTCCTACATTTAGCCCCAGCGGGGCGATATGTTTATAGCAACCGGTATTGACACTTCTCGAGCTCCGTAGGAGCGACATATAAGTTATACACATACCGCCTCTACGAGGCTCAAGAACACAGGACAACGCCTTTTCTATAAATATACCGCCTCTACGAGGCTATAACAAACGTTAAAAACGGATTCAATACCTTAAATTGACAGTTATGGTGAGCGCATTAAGCTCACCTACAAGAAATACTTGAATAATGACTGTCAATCCTTTATTTATGGGATTTTATGGTCCCCCACGTTGTAGTTAATTTTGCACGTGGATCAACAGCAGTACTCGATTGATATCCGGATTCCATCTCAGCGATAACTTCTTCTTCACTGAGAGCGCGATTCCAGATACGAACCTCGTCAATCAATCCGAGGAACTCGCGGTTCCCTTCCGGTGTTCTTCCAACGAAAACACTTGAAGTATCAGCAGCGCCAGGCAGAGCATTTTTATCACCAAATTCACCGACCATTTCGCCGTTTAGCCAATAACGGTGTGTGCCATCATCTACCTGCCCAACAACATGCTGCCACTCATTGAGTGCAATCTTTCCTTCGCAAACGCTTCCGCTATTGCCAGCACTCAAATGTAAGCATTCACTCGGTGATTCTGTGTAGAAACTGTAAGAACGCGGACTATTACCCTTTGAAAGGATACCTTGCCAACGCTGTTCATTCGGTCCCATGTGTCTTTCTGCATTAATCCATGCCATTACGGTTACACTCGTTTCAACGGTAAGAATCGGGTCGTGTGGTACTTCAATCCAATCACTTGTGCCATTAAATTTAAGCGCCTTTCCGAACTTACCATCTACCAATTGAGGGGCACCCGTTATAGAACCATTATTAGCATATTTTGAATGGTCAATTGTCATGTCCCCATCAAGCTCATCAAAAGAGAAATAGAGGATAAGTGAATCATCTGATTCATCTGCGGCGTTAGCGTAAAATGCAACAAACACGGTAAGAATTAATACAACAAAGAAACTTCTCATTAATTATTTTCCTCCAAATTTTACTTCGGAAATCCCGAAGTCATATCATTAAGATTACAGTGACAGGAACAAACCGTATCACTATTAATTGAATTTATCGTTTTTGAGTTTTAATAGTTCCCCACGTCGTTGTCAATTTTTGACGTGGATCAACAGGAAAAAGCTCAAAATGTCCTTTCTCCATCTGTTCAATAACTTCTTCTTCTGTAAGCGCACGGTTCCAGATGCGGACCTCGTCAATCAGACCGAGGAGCTCGCGATTTCCTTCATGTGTTCTCCCGATAAGGACATTTGCGGTATCAGCTTTGCCGGGAGGCTTCGGTTTTCCTCCGTATTCACCAACGTTTTTGCCGTTAATCCAATACCGGTGTGTTCCATTATCCGACTGCGCAACAACATGCTGCCACTCATTTAACGCGACTTTCCCTTCTTGACAAACGCTTCCGCCACCGTTAACACTGAGGTGCATACATTCACTCGGGGATTCAGTATAGAAACTATAAGAGCGAGGGGCATTGCCCTTTGCAACAATTCCTTGCCAACGTTGGGCATTAGGTCCCATATGTCTCTCAGTATTAATCCAAGCCATAACGGTAAAATCCTCATCAACGGTGAGAATATCATCATGTGGCACAACAACCCAGTCACTTGAACCGTTAAGTTGGAGTGCTTTACCGAATTTGCCATCAACATGTTTTGGATTACCCATCATTTCACCATGGTTTTCATACTTTGAATGGTCAATTGTGTTTTTACCATCAATCGTATCAAAAGACATGTAAAGGATAAGCGATTCCTCTGGTTCACTCAACGCGTGGGCAAAAGAAGCCACAAACGTTATAATTGTTAACATTACAAATAGAGTTCTCATTTTTCCTCCTTATTTATATAAATTAGAGAGTCTCCGCAAGTCTTTCTTGGATATACAGCAGAAACCCTTCGCGGACGAATCAAAATGACCGTCCATTTTATCGCTGTTGTGCCTTCAAATTACCCCAAATGGTAGCTAATTTTAGTTTCGGGTCAACAGCGAAAATCTCAAAATGCCCTTTTTCCATCTGTTTATTAATCTCTTCTTCAGAAAGGGCACGGTTCCAGATACGAACTTCGTCAATCATACCGAGGAAATATCTAATATTTCCTCCTCCCGCAGTTCCGATAACAACAGGTGATATATCTTCTAAACCGGGAGGGTTCGGTTTGTTTACGATTTCTCCAACTTTCTGACCATTAATCCAATAACGGTGGGTTCCATCATTCACTTGCGCCACAACATGTTGCCATTCGTTTAACTTGACTTCACCCTTGCAAACACTACCACCACCTTGTGGTGGGCCTACACTGAAGTGCAAACATTTACTATTTTTCTCAGTCCAGAGACTATAGGAACGTGGGTTGTTCCCTTTTGCCAAGATACCTTGCCATTGCGCGTCATCAGGTCCTGTATGTCTCTCGGTATTAATCCAAGCCATGACTGTGACATCCTGATCCACGGTAAGTGATTCATGGTGTGGGATTTCAACAAATTCGGATACGCCGTCAAACTTAAGAGCTTTTCCGAATTTGCCCGCAACATGTTTAGGATTACCCATCATTTCGCCATGGTTTTCATACTTTGAATGGTCAATTGTGCTTTTACCATCAATCGTATCAAAAGACATGTAAAGGATGAGCGAATCCTCCGGTTCATTTGCTGCATGTGCGAAAGATACTACAAATACTATAGAGATGAGTATTACAAATAAAGGTTTTATTTTCATGAATAACAGTGCCTATAGAAAATTAAAATCAGTCAACGATTGGAACGATTTTTTCTCCTTCAACAACTAAATATCTCTGGTTAACAGAAAGAAGTGTGCCTTTGTCAATTTGACCAGTAGGCCATTGCACCTCAAGCGTATCAATCTGTTCCGCTTTTCCAACGCCAAAATGCACACGCAGATCGTGGAAAGAAAGATAACTCCCACCGCTCTGCACCTCGCGATACTGAACGTGTGTTCCGGTTATTACCTTTATTTTTGCGCCAATCCCAGAACGGTTACTTTTCTGCCCGACAACCTGAATTTGTATCCAATTGTTCCTATTGCCAATCGCATTTTGAAGTAAGTCTGGACGTTGATTGCAGTTGGTAACAAGAATATCAAGGTCACCATCATTGTCGTAATCGCCAATAGCGGCACCACGACTGACCTTTTTCAAGGCTAAACCATCTGTCTGTGGCATGACATTGGCGAACGTACCATCACCCAAATTCCTAAACAACAAATTCCTTTGTGGATAGGTCACGTGCTTTTCAAGCACAGAGATGTTATCCATCAAGTGCCCATTCGCTACAAATATGTCTTGGTACCCGTCGTTATCATAATCAAAAAACTTTATACCCCATCCAAGGTAACCGTGTGTTACTTCGGCTATTCCTGACGCGATAGTACTATCAATAAAAAAATTGCTATCGTGGTTATGATAAAGGGTATTTGTCTCTGTCTGATAGTTGCTGACAGTCAGGTCAGGTTTACCATCGTTATCATAGTCACCGAAATCGGTTCCCATTCCAGCTTCTTCTTTACCCATATCATTGTAGCAAACGCCAGAAATTAATGCAAGTTCTAAAAAATGTCCTTTTCCATCGTTTTGAAATAAAAAGTTTGGGTCTTGATCGTTCGCCACATATAAATCAGCGTCTCCGTCACCGTCGTAATCACCGAATGCCACACCTAATCCGTGCTGAGGAATCAGGTCAGAGGGGCGATATGCGGTAGAAACATCAGTAAAAGTGCCATCGCCACTGTTTTTGTAAAAAGTATCGTGAACTGCAGGATAGGCATGAGGGCCACAATAAACATGGACACCACGTTCCTTACACTGTTTATCATCCTTCGGATTATATGCGGCGTAGTTCGCTACATAAAGGTCTAAGTATCCGTCATTATCAAAATCGGCAAAAGCACTACTCGTTCCCCAGTTTAGGTTACCAACCTGAGCTTTTTTTGTAACGTCTGTAAATGTTCCATCACCGTTATTTTGATAAAGTTGATCTTTGCCAAAGTTGGTAACGTAAAGATCAAGGTCCCCATCATTATCATAGTCACCAACGGTAGCACCTGTACCGTAAGCCCTACTGCCCACACCTGCTTTTTTTGTAACGTCTGTAAATGTTCCATCACCGTTGTTGCGGTAGAGTTTGTTATGTGGTGCTTTACCTTGTGTATTCTCTGTTTGAATCGCACCGTTGACGAGATAGATGTCAAGGTCCCCATCACCATCATAATCAAAAAAACCGCCGCCGGAACCGAGAAATTCATTGAAAAGCCTTTTACCGCTTCTACCATCGGTATGCTCAAACGTGATGCCCGCAAACTCGGTAACGTCAACAAAAATAGATTCTGCTGAAGCGGGTACGCAGTATTGAGAACATACGAGATTCGTGATGAGTGCTGATACGAATAGGAGATAGAAATACGGAGTGCGAAAATAGTTAATCTTTAACATAAAAATAACTGATAACTTATAGAAATTTACCGCTTCGTTTGTCCCTCCTTTTTCAGACGTTCTAATTTGTTCAATGCCGACCAAGCGTCCTTATCATCAGGTTCAATTTGTGTAATGTGTTGGTAAATGTTAATTGCTTTTTCGATGTGTCCCTGTTGTATATAAACCTCAGCCAATCCGTGATATGCCAGCGTAAGTTTCGGCATTTTTTCTATAGCCTTTTGTAGATGTGCTTCTGCCTTGCCAAATGCTTTTTGGACAGTATAAAGCCATCCCAATCGAACATGTGCTTCAACAGCATTAGGATTCAATTCAAGTACCTTATGGAAAAGCGGTATCGCTCGCTGTGACATGTTAAGATTCATATACAACCGTCCCAACTTGTCATATCCTGCTATAAATTCTGGATTCAACCGAATTAGTGCTTGGTAAGTAGCGACTGCTGCTGATATATGCTTGTGCGCGACATGAATTTCCGCTAATTTCAGTCGAAGTGCCGCGTTTGATGGGTCTTCTGCCAAAGTGCCTTCAATTGCATAAGTCTTGTCGTAGTAGGTTTTCATCTGCTGGAAGAGTTTTAGTTGTTCCGCTGCTGATTCCATATCGCCAACGAGTCGGTAGGCCTTAGCAAGGTTATAGTAGGCGCTCTGAACATAAGGCTTCTTCTGAATTGCTATCTTATAGTGTTTTACCGCTTCCTGCGGTTTGTGCTGCATAAGAGCAATCAAACCGAGCCATTCATAGACTTCAGCAAAATCAGGTTTAAGTTCGAGTGTCCGCTTAAAGGCTGTCAGTGCCTTGTCAAATTTCGCTTGATGTGTGTAGATATAACCGAGTCGGTAATACATATCTGCATCTGTAGGACATCTTTGAACTGCTTCCATTGCTTGCTGCTCAGCAATATCTAATTTACTCTGTTTGCAGTATATTTCCGAGAGCGCAAGATGGGTAACCCCGTATACCCGATCATTTATAGGTATATTTTGCGAGTCAGCAATTATAATAATCTGGTCGAACGTCTTTATTGCTAATTCCAACTCATCTTGTAACTTATAGACATTCGCCAATTGAAAAAGCGCACTTATTTCTGTTGGATTTCGTGATAAGATTGAATTGAAGGCATCAACTGCCTGTGGGTAGAGTCGGAGTTTGACGTATTCCACACCTTGTTGCATTTCCGATACTGATGTTTCAGTTTTACTAACAGACGGAATGAGCAACAAAACAGTAGTGAGGATTAAAACTCCGTAGGCAAACATGGAATTTCGTTGTTTATAAACTGCTTCCATGCTAATACTCTCAATCTGATTGTGTCTGTTTATCCAAGACATCTTGAATCCAAGATAAGGCTGCCATACTTGAGGACCAACCGATAGAAGTGACCGCAAGTAGCGCTACCTGTTGGATCTCCTCCCGTGTGATGCCTTCGCGGAGTGCGCGGCGCGTATGCGAATGTACTGCACCTTCAGACTTCGCACCGATAGCCAACGCAAGCTTAACAAGCCGGACGGTTTTAGGTTCAATCGGTCCGGCGGTGCCGCACGTTTCACCTAATGCCTGATACGCTTTCCAAACTTCAGGGTACTCATCTATGACGCCCTGCAAAAAGTCAGGTAATTTATCTTTCATTGTTGGTAAAAAATTTAGCTAACTTCTTCTTTCTGTGGTGTTTCTTTTTCCTGTTGTGCAGTCGTTTCGGTTTCATCCACCTGATCTTCTTTGAGTCCAGCCTTAAAATTTGTAACACTTTTACCAAGTCCGCGTGCTAATTCGGGGATACGCTTGCCACCGAATAAAAGTAAAGCAACTAAGACTATAGCTATTATCTCCCAATGACCAAACATATGTGCCTCCAAGTTTTAATGTTATTTGTGCACTGAAAGGATGCACAATTATGTTGTAGAATATATTACCACATTAAAAAAATAATTTCACCTAAATTTTACATTGAGCCATTTAAAAAACTTAACAATAACGTCAATACCTTCGCCAAAAAAAGTTCGCGGACCTACTCAATGTGGTTTGCATACGCAACACACATCTGAAGACGAAACAGCAATCGCACATCTTATTATTCAGTTCTGACTTGACATTAGACGCTGATAAAATGATAGATTATTACGCACTCCGTTTCCAACTTGAGTTCAACTTTCGTGATGCGAAACAGTATTGCGGATTAGAAGATTTTATGAATGTCAACAAAACACCTGTCAATACTGCAGCAAACTTATCCATTTTTATGGTGAATGTAAGTTCGAAACTTGCAGCACCATTGCGTTGCGAACACGCTGAGTTTAGTGTTTAGACCTAAAGGCACGATACCGAGGATTGAAATATTACAGGAAACATTAAAAATACTTCCGCAAAACCTGAACCGATTGTTATTCAGCAAATCTCTAAAAAGATAACTTCTATCGGTGCTATTCATCACACATAACCTGAACTAAACCCTGGATAATTGACGAAGGTATTGATTATTTTTCAAGATTAAAATGAAGCATACCGTTGTCTTCTGTGCCTACGTATAACGTGTCTCCATCAACAGCAAGAGACGTTACGCTATCAGGAATTTCTGAAACAACCTGTTCCCAAGTGCCGCTTTCCAAGCGATAGATACCTGTGTCTTTGGTAACACCATAAAGCGTATTTTCATCAACAGCCAAGTGTTCCATGATGAGATTTGTCCCCTCAGCATCAGTGACGGTACGCCAATGCCTTCCATCATCTGATGTAAGAATACCTGCGTCCGTTGCTACATAAACGATGGACCCTACAAACACAACCTCTTTGAAAGTTTTAAATGGAAACGGCAGCGCTGGCGTAAGATCAATCCAATTAGTTCCCCGATCAAACGATACGACGAGGTGTCCATCTCGTTTTCCGACGTAGACAGTGTCACCTGATGCCGCAAGTTTAAGCTCTCTTTCTATTATTTTCCAAGTCAATCTAACAGTTTCTTCCTGTCCGGTGTCATACCATTCAGTATCACCCGGTTCCCATCGGAAGAGCTTAAAGTTGTATTCCATATAGAACGTGTCACCACTGACTGCAAACGGTCCATGAAACCCTAACCTGATAAGTGTATTTCGCATTTGAGGATCTGTAACCACTTGTTTGAAGAACTGGGCTGCACCAGCAGAACTGTCTTGCAACTTTTCCACAGAGAGATTTTGAGACAATTGGCGTTTCAACGTATCCGTGTCAAAATAAGGAATACCTTGAATCCGTACCAACTTAGTGCTATTTGTAGATACACGATATAAACGCAATTCTTGGGAGAATCCGTTATTTTTCCCACCTTTAGCATAAATAACACCACCAGATTTAAAAAGATGAGTAATCCTTGGTGGGTCTTCTCTGTAGGGTTCATTCATTGGTATTTCTATTTGAATAGTTTTCCAAGACTTTCCCATGTCGGTTGTTTTTACTATCTCTTCTCCGACACTTCCATAGAGAGTTGGAAACATGTTTTGACCGCTATCAGTTTTTTTGATCGTTATTAGGTTATCAATCTCTCTCTCATCCGGAGTAATTTTTACTATTTCCCATGATTTGCCGCCATCAGTGGAACGATGAAGGCCGTCCCCGCTACTGACATAAATAGTATCTGTGTTCACCACCACAGCAGAACTCCAACTATCCATATTAGGTGATGTGCCTGCTAATTGTGGAGGCATCCATGTATTTCCACCATCAGTAGAACGCACCATGCCTCTTTCCATAACTAAGAGTGTTTCACCGGCAGCAATAAGTTTAATATAAGGCATAAAACCTTTTACAGGCCAAGCGTTTGTCGGTGTTATATCCTGCCACGAATCCCCGATATCCGTTGAACGAAATATCCACCAAGCACGCTGCTGTCCTTCGTCAACTTTAGTAGTATTTAACACATCCCAACTCAGCTCTGCCGCAACATAAAGTTTCTCTTCCGTTGATGCAACCGATTTAATTCCGCCAATTGTAGGTACTGGAAACTTTATACGTTCCCAGCTGTCAGCATTGAGACGATAGAATCCGGTATCTGTTCCAGCAAACAACGTGTTTTGGATTTTGACCAAAGATCCAATATGCCCCATTATCCCATTGTTTAATTCTTCCCATGTCTTGCCAGCGTCCTTGGAGCGGAAAATATTCCCGCTCTCAAAAGCGGCATAAAACGCTTGCTCTGTTGGTATCAATTTAATCGGCGAATGTTCACTTGGCCAGGAGTGTACCAAATCCCAAGTCTGACCATCATCTTTTGAAACAAAAAGTTCGTTAGATGGTATAATGTAAAGGGAATTGTTCCATTTTGCAAAAGGTGCCCCCTTGTTCCATCGGGTATTCAATGTCCAAATTCCAAAGATGTGTTGCCACTCTTGTTCGTTAACAGGCAATTTGAAGAAGTTCCCATGAACATCAGTATAGAGGTCTCCTTCAGGTGTTGCCCAAAAACTACCCGCGCCACTCCCCTTAATAGGTTTAGCCTGAATCCACTGCTGTTTAGGTGCAACTATGTCTTCTCCTTCTGTCTGCGCTGCAGCCAGTAATACCTCATCCGGTTTCTCTCCGCGGTTATTGCTTTTACCAAGTACATTTGAACTCCCAAGCTCACGCCGAACATCTGGCTTCGTGTCAACATTTAACACAACATGGGTATCAACGAGTTCAACGGTTGTTTCAGCTTGTGCATCTAAACTATAAGGTTTCTGAAAAAGCGCTAAGTATCGACTACCTATACCAAGCATCAACACAATCAAAATAGCACTTGAAGCAGCAATTACCCATGGCACCAAAGGTTTACTTGCAGAAGGCGCAGCGGGTTTAAGACGATTGATTTCTTGCATGATGTTATCGGTTAAGTTAGGTGAAATTTGAAAATGGTCGAGAGCTTCTCTAATCATTGTTTCCTCCTTTTGTAAACGTTGCTGTGCGCGGCGAAGACGACTTCTAATCGTATTTGCTGATATACCTAAAAATGCACCAATTTCTGAACTGGACATCTCACTGAAATAATGTAATGTGATAATCGTGCGTTCACTTTCTGGTAATTTTGCAAGCAACTTCTTAACGACATCGCGTTGTGTTTCTGCGGTGATCCGCGAATTTTCATTAACAACATATTGTGAATATGTTTCTTTTTCAATCTGCGCGCTGCTTGTTTCTTCCAAAGGCTTTGTCAATATACGCTTTTTACGTTGCCATGCAAGACAGCGTCGTGATGCAATCACATATAACCAACTGGCGAAACGTTGCGGTCTCTTGAGTGTGCTTAAGTTCTGATACGCTTTCAGAAAGGTATCCTGTGTAATCTCTTCAGCGATGTGGAAATCCCCAATTTTTCGCCAAGCCAGCGCGTGGACAGACTTTTGATATTTTTCCACAAGTTCGGTGAAAGCGGTATCATCACCATCAAGAATACGATGAATGAGTTGAACATCATCGTTTTTCATGTATCACCTCCGATCGTCCTATAGTGACGCGACTAAAAGGTAAAACTGGTGCATAATTCTGCATGTTTATAAATTGGATGGTTGGAAACAGTGAAATACTATTCTACCAAATCAGGAGGGTTTGTCAAGATGTGAGGTTTATTCGGGA